>Ga0207511_100173_pt1 | contig 13764 bp, 10 predicted proteins | sample NitcycUWRSCHO22C_FD_188265 | JGI IMG/M metagenome (GOLD analysis project Ga0207511, IMG submission 188265) | Soil microbial communities from Arlington Agricultural Research Station in Wisconsin, USA - Nitrogen cycling UWRJ-SCHO22-C (SPAdes) | ecosystem: Environmental > Terrestrial > Soil >... | reverse complement strand
CCGGCGTCGGAGTTCCCGGGACGCCGTAATATTTTCCGCGATCCATGGTGGTCTGATTAGTCATCGGATCGGGAAGGGGAATGTGCATGTGATAGACAAGCACCACCAGGTCCTGCCGCTTGTAGCGGTCGAGCAGGCCATCGAAACCCAGGTCAGCCGCGACGCAGGGCCCACAACCGGAGCCGGTGAACAGTTCGGCCAGCGCGGTGCGGCTGGTCCGTTTGGCGGACGGTTGATAATGATCGAAATGCAATCCCGCGTTCAGCTTTCGATATTTGGAATCGAGCAAGTCGTCGAGACCATTGAGCGAATCATTATGCGTGGCGCGATACGCAGCTTCCATCGTTTCGCGATCGGCCTTCTTCAGCGGCAACTTCACGGCCGCGGACGTGAAGTACTCGACGGCGTCTTTGTGTTTGCCGGCGCGCTCGGCGAGCGTGCCCAGCCCGACCATCGAAGTCGTAATATCCGGGTCGTTCGTCAAAGCCTGCTTCAAAAATTTTTCGGCCAGTTTGTTCTTGCCTTGTTTCAAATAGATGCGGCCGAGCGTGTCCTGAGAGCGCGCGCGCTGGCGCCGCAAGTTCTTCGTCATCTCTTCGTCGTACATCGCCGAGCCCTTGGTCGCGAGTTCCTCGGCCCAGTCGAGCATTACTCCGGCGTCCATTAGGCGGGTGGCCACGTTCAGATAGTTCGACCCGAGTGCCACCGGGATCGACTTGATTGGCTCAAACATTCTTTCCGCCGCCGCCCGAATTTTGTCCGTCTGGGTTGGGAAATTCTTTATGTAGGCATCGAGCGAGTCACTGCGCGCCATCGACGCCTGGACCTTTTCCGGATAATCCTTGATGACTTTGTCGAGGGCATCGATCTTCTTTTGCGGATCTTTTATGCGCCGCGCTTCGTCATAGGCCTTCTGTTCGGGTAAAGGAGTTGGCGCGGTTGCGGCCGGTGATTGTGACGGCGACGGCGTCTGCGTTGTGGTAACGACGGTTTGCGCGTGGGTGACGAAACTGACAAACAGCAAACCAAAAACCGCGACGGACGTTTCGGCAAATCGATTTTTCATTTGAGCTCTCCTTTTCCTCAGGAAACTCGGCAGATTTGCGCAGCATTGTACACCCAGTTCGTTTGATTACACGCGTCGATTCGTGAAGTGGTGCGCAAAAAAATCAATTCTGGAAAAATAAAACACACAAAAAATTCGAAAAGTTTGCTTCCAAAAATTCTTTTCTGTATAAGCATCAGTGTCACGAAGGTTACGGCTTTTGAGACCAACAAAGGGACGGCGAACGGAGTCGTGAGGCTCTGGGAGAGAGTAAGGCAGAGCGGTTTGTACTTGCTATGACGCCCTTGGTTGAAGCCGAAAGGCTTGCCAGGAAGACCGAAAGGTTTTCTGAGCGCCCGGATAAAAACGGGTAGCAACCATTAGAGAGGACCCGCTAATGGTGAGCGATGTCGCTCAGAGAAATCTGAGCCTCGTTGCCGGGAACGTAACCGGCGGTGGAGGACAGCCACCTCAAAAAACTACCTACTGGCACCACGTTGATTGTGACTTCGGTCAGAGTTGATGTGAGATTCGTGGAAACAAGTTTGGTAGCCCGCAAGGGTTGCGAGATTAACTGAAACGAATCGCGTGCTGACCGGTGAGCGTCGACCGCCGATGGCTTGTCGGGATACAAATTGGCAGCTTGTTACTGACGAGTGCGAGCTGCCATCTTACGAACTACTCCGGTGGTTCGGAAGATTCGAGATTGCGCTGCTGGCAGCTTCGGCTGAAAGCAGCGCGATTTCGTTTTTAGCGGCCCCGGAGCGCCCGCATCCCTGCGGGCGGGTCGCGCGCATCCTGCGCGCCATTCTAATTTCAATTTAGTTCGATCCCGAGCCTTCCGGTAAACTCGACTTCACATTTCTTTACAAATTCTCCATCGCTGAAAGCTAGGATTTTTCCGATCCTGCTGATAAAGTTCTTAGCCCCGTTATCATTCGCAAATGTTTAGAGTGGGACTAGCCCGATGTCAGATTCTGTTTAGATGGCGGACTTGTCCGCCGCTTCGTTGCGAGCCGGCCGAGTCCGGCTTTTAAACGAATTGATGAAGAGACGGACTTAAAGGAGAAAAAACGATGAGCGACTCTGCAACCCAAACCCAATTGGAGCACGCGCCGGGAAGTTTTTGCTGGATTGAACTGGCGACGACCGATGGACCTGGCGCCAAGAAATTTTATTCGGAACTGTTCGGCTGGGAAGCTCAGGACAATCCGATTGGACCCGACATGGTTTACACGATGCTCTCTCTGAACGGAAAGCACGTCGGCGCGCTTTATCAAAAAGGCGAACAGATGAAGCAGGTGCCGACGCACTGGGCTTCTTACATCAGCGTGACCAGCGCCGACGAGACCGCGGCCAAAACCAAAGCGCTGGGCGGCACCGTGGTGCAGGAACCTTTCGACGTGATGGAAGTCGGACGCATGGCGGTCATCGCGGATCCAACGGGCGCCCACTTCTGCATCTGGCAGCCGAAGATGCACAAAGGAGTGGACGTGAAGGGCGAAATCGGATCGCTCTGCTGGAACGAGCTGTTGACGAACGACACGGAAAAAGCGAAGGACTTTTACACGAAACTTTTCGGGTGGACTTCGAAGACAGATGGTGGCGACACGCCTTATACCGAATGGACTAATGGCGACGATCACATCGGCGGCATGATGCAGATTCAGCCGTTCATGGGACCAATGCCGCCGAATTGGGGCATCTATATCGCAGTCGCCGACTGTGACGGTACCGTCGCAAAAGCGGCGTCATTAGGTGCGCGGACTTATGTGCCGCCCACCGACATTCCGAACGTCGGCAGATTTGCGGTGTTGGCTGATCCGCAAGGCGCGGTGTTCAATGTCATCGCGTTGAACTTGCAGCATCACGAGCACAAGTCTGCGTAGCGGACGACCGGAAAGAGCCCGCGCTTTAGCGCTGGCCCAGCAAGCATATTTGATTTAAGAGTCCGCGAAGCGGACGGCAGAGACCTGAGTGTTGGACCCGGGTTTCTGTCGGCCGTTTCACGGGCTCAATTGTTTTTCAACGACGTGCCCGCGTGTCAGTACCGGGAGCGTTAGCGACCGGATCGTGATGCGATGGACGCTCTGGATCCACCTCGCTACCGCTCGGGGTACTGACACAGTTCGCTGCACGACCTTTGATCGTGCAAACCGATCTGACGTACACATTATTGAATGAAAGCTCGCGTTGTCTGGTTAATTCTGTGCGGCATCTGGGGTTCGACCTGGCTATTTATCAAGCTCGGTCTGGCTGATCTGCCGCCGCTTACCTTCGCCGGCATTCGTTTTCTTTTTGCGTCTCTGATCCTGGTTGCGCTGATTCTTGCCCGCGGCGTGCGTTGGCCGCGTCAGCGCCGCGACTGGACAGTGATCGCAGTAGTCGGTCTGTTGCAATTCAGTCTGAATTACGGCCTGGTCTTCTGGGGCGAACAGCGAATTTCATCCGGCCTCGCCGCCGTCTTGCAATCAACCTTCCCGGCCTTTGGCCTGGTGATCGCGCACTTCTATTTGCCTGAGGAACCTATCACCACGAAGAAAGCCGTAGGCGTCCTGCTTGGTTTCGCGGGCGTGGGCATCGTCTTCTCACAACAACTTTCAATCGCCGGTCCGACCGCGCTCGCCGGGAGTATCGCGCTGGTGTTAAGCGCGTTGTGTGGATCGTATGGAAATGTTTTGGTTAAGGCATATGGAACAAAGATCGATCCTTTCGTTCTGGCGGCGGGGCAGATGATCTGCGGATTTCCGCCGCTGCTCGCGCTGGGAGTGTTGACTGAAGGAAATCCGTTTCGTTTCCATTGGACTCGTAGCGCCATCCTGGCTTTGGCTTACCTGGTGATTGTCGGATCGGTTCTCGCCTTCACGCTTTTCTACTGGCTGGTCCGCCACATGGATGTCGTTAATACGATGTTGATTGCGCTGGTCACCCCGGTCGTCGCGGTAATTCTCGGAATGATCGTCCTGCACGAACAGCTGAACTGGCGTCTGTTCGCCGGCGCCGCCTGCATCATTTCGGGAATTAGTTTCATTGTGTTGCGGAAGCGACAAAAGACTGTCGCGGTTGATGAAGAAGAACCAGAGATGATGTCGGTCGGCTGAGCGAAGGCTATAATCGTCGCATGCCGATATCATCTGTTAATCCTGCGACGGGCGAAGTCCTGCAAAATTTTGATTCGTTAGACCAGCAAGAGATCGAGGCAAAACTCGCCGGCGCCGCTCAGACGTTCCGCGAGCATCGCGTCACACCGTTTGCCGATCGCGCGGAAAAGATGTTGCGCGCCGCAGAGATTCTCGAAGCGGAAAAGAGATCGTTCGCGCGCACGATGACCCTCGAAATGGGCAAGCCGATTAGTGCGGCCGTGTCGGAAGCCGAGAAGTGCGCGTGGGTTTGTCGCTACTACGCAGAGAACGCTGAAAACCACCTGGCTGATGAAATTGTCGAGACGAACGCCACCAAGAGCTTCGTTCGTTATCAACCTTTGGGAGTGGTGCTCGCCGTCATGCCGTGGAATTTTCCGTTCTGGCAGGTGTTTCGGTTCGCGGCGCCGGCCTTAATGGCCGGAAACGTTGGGTTGCTGAAGCACGCTTCCAATGTGCCGCAATGCGCGCTGGCGATCGAGGACATCTTCCGTCGCGCCGGCTTCGCGGCCGGTGCCTTTCAAACTTTGCTGATCGGTTCTGACGCGGTGCAATCGATCCTTGAAGACGACCGCGTCGCCGCAGCGACGCTTACGGGCAGCGAGCCCGCGGGACGCAGTGTTGCCGGTATCGCAGGCAAGCAAATCAAAAAAACTGTGCTCGAGCTCGGCGGCAGCGATCCGTTCATAGTTATGCCTTCTGCGAACCTCGATGAAGCGGTCGCGACCGCGGTGAAAGCGCGAACCATGAACAATGGGCAATCATGCATCGCGGCCAAGCGATTCATCGTGCACGAACAGATTTACGATCGATTCGAATCGGAGTTTGTCGCGGCGATGAAGAATTTGCGGATTGGCGATCCTTTGGACGACCAGACCGAGATTGGACCTTTGGCCACTGCTCAAATTCTGAGAGATCTCGAAGAGCAAGTGAACGTTAGTGTCGCGCGCGGAGCGAAACTCCTCGTGGGCGGGCAAAGGCCGAAACTATCCGGCCACCTCGCGCGAGGGAATTTCTACGAACCGACGGTGCTGGCAGATATTCCGAAAGACGCGCCGGCGTCGTGCGACGAAACCTTCGGCCCGGTCGCCTCGCTTTTTCGGGTGCGCAACGTTGATGAAGCAATCGAACTCGGAAATGCGACCAGTTTCGGTCTCGGCTCTGCGGCGTGGACAAACGATCCGGCTGAACGCGACATCCTCATCAATGAACTGGACGCCGGCTCAGTTTTCATCAATGGCATGGTCGCTTCCGATCCGCGTCTGCCGTTCGGCGGCGTGAAGCGTTCCGGCTACGGAAGGGAACTGAGTTACTTCGGCATTCGCGAATTCGTGAATATCAAGACCGTCTGGATCAAATCATCGTAGATGGAGCGCGGGCATCCCTGCCCGCAAAGCCTGCGCTGCAAGTTCAAGCGTTCGCGCGCGCGCTCAGGCGGGCAAAGATGCCCGCCCTCCATTAAGTCTCGCTGATATCTTCGGAACTTACCTCCCCGCCCGCTCGTGAAACCCCCTTGGTTTCAAATCGCGAAGTGTAAGTACCGGGGAGCGGTTGCGACCGGATCGAGAAGCGGCTGAGGATCACTTGATCTCGTTGCCATCGCTCAGGGTATTGACCCGTCATTGCGAAATCGCAAAATCTCTTCTCAACGTTTTTCCAGATCCCGAAGTATATGAAAGTGGGAAGCCCAAGACTGATGGACGCGCCTACCGGGGCATCGACGATGGCTTTGGCCATAGAAATGCATTTGCCGGAAGACACCGTGGCGCGGAACCAATCGGCGTTGGCTTATCTGATTGAGCGCGCCGCTGCCGGCGACCACGCAGCGTTTGAGCAAATCATGATTCACTCGCAACAAAGGGTAATGGCGATGAGCTGGCGGATGCTCGGCAACGAAGCTGATGCACGCGACGCGTCGCAGGAAGTTTTTCTGCGAGTCTACAAATACCTGAAGCGGTACGATCAGAACCAGGACTTTTTCGCGTGGCTGTATCGCATCACTATCAACGTCTGTCGCGACGTTCTCAAGAAACGAATGCAACAAGCCGATCGAATCGTCCCCATTGAGTCCGACGCCGGCGTAGTCGCTTTAGACGTCGCGTGTTCGCAGGACGATGCTGAACAGATACTTTTGTCGAGCCAGCGGCGCGAGCTGATCGCGCAAGCAATCGCCACGCTGCCACATAAAGAGCGCGCGTCGATTCTGTTGCGCGACGTGGAAGGTTTTTCGACTGAAGCCGTCGCGGAAATTCTGCGGTCAAGCGCTACGACGGTCAGGTCGCAAATCAGTTCGGCGCGAAAAAAGATCAGGGATTATTGCCGGCGTCGCATGACGCTTTAGTACCGGCGGTGGGATTCACAAAATGAATTGTCGGCGGATCGAAAAGTACTTGCCGCTTTATGCGGGTCATGATCTCAGCGGAGCACGCGAGCAGTTGATCGCCGCGCACCTGCAATCATGCGATGCATGCACCGAAGTGCTGGCGGATGTTCAAAAGGCGCGAGAGCTAATGCACACCTTCGCAGCGCCGTCATTTAACGACGAGGTTTACGCGGATATGCGGAAGAGTGTCTGGCGTCAAATCGAGTCCGAGTCCCGCCCAACGCTTTTCGCAGCGTTGGCCGCGTGGTTTCCGCCGCGGCTGGTCTGGACTGCGGTGGCAGCATTGCTGGTTACGCTTTCTGTGGTCGGTGCCTATGTCCTGGCTCAGCAGTTCACGGTGCGGCCAAAAGCCATCGCCGGTGTTCCTACAATAGTTCTGCCGTCGCAGTCTGACTCCGGCGAAAACAGCGATAGCAATTTTCCGAAGCCGGCACGACCCAGTCGGCCTCGTCAGGCGGACGTGCCGAAGCGCCAGCAAAGGCCCGTTCGAACAGTGGCTCCCGATCGGTCCATTGCGGCCAGGGCATATTCGCCTGACGTGCAAGTACCAAAAGTCGAATCCTCGGCGCCAATAATCGGCGCAGATAATGTGGACATCGGCCCAGGAAGTGTGCGCATGGAACTCCAGACAAGAGATCCAAACATTCGCATCATTTGGTTTACTCAAAGCGACTCGAAACCAGTCGCGCATTCAAAGGGAATCTAACGGAGGTCAGTTTTCATGTTTATGACTATCAAACATATTTCAGCCGCGATGACTCTGGTTTTATTTTCGCTGACAGCGGCATTCGCACAACAACCAGCGGCGACCCCGGCGCCACAGGACAACTACGTTACCGAGCGAAATTTTAAGAGCAAGGTATTCGACGTGAAGTATCGCGATTCGGGAAGTCTCGCCAGCGTAGTTAGCCGGCTCGGCAGCGGCTTCAAGGGCGCGGCAATTTCATCGAGTTCAGAATTCAAGACGATCACAGTGCGGGACTTTCCCGAAAATCTCGTAACGATCGAAGAAGCGATCAAGCGGCTGGACACGCCGGCCTCGCCGCGGCCCAACATCGAGCTGCATATGCACGCCCTGATTGCCTCAAACTCTGCCAGCGGTGGCGCCGCCCCTCCGGCCGAACTAAGGGACGTGCTGGAACAGCTGCGCGGGACGCTCAATTATAAGAACTACGAATTGGCATCGACTGTGGTGCAGCGTTTGACCGACACGCCCAGAGGCCTGAACGGATCGGGAACCGCCGAACTTGCGAGCGGTAATCCATCGGCCCCGATTTCCTTGATGTCCTATGATTGGTTCATTGGTGGAGTTTCGTTGGTCCAGGATGCTTCCGGCTCGTTCAATGTGCAGATGGGTGAGTTCGCTTTTACCACGGTCGTGGGACAGGACAGGGCCAAGGTCCAGACCGCGCTCAGCCTGCGAGACGGCGAAAAAGTGGTGGTGGGGACCTCGACCATGCGTAACCGTGCGCTGGTTGTCGTGCTCACGGTCAAGTTGCTCAAGTGAATGGAGCGCCGGGCATCCTTGCCCGCAAAGCGCGCGTAGCACGCTCGGCAATTGTTCGCGCTTCGCCGCTCATGCGGGCAAGGATGCCCGGCGCTCCGTCACGAGGCCATCTCGCGCTCTCGCTTTAACAACTCTTCTTTGCGCGCCAGGCCCCAGCGATATCCGCCCAGGCTTTTATCTTCTCTAATCACGCGATGGCAGGGAATGATGAGAGCCGCGTGATTGCTCGCACACGCGCGAGCCACCGCGCGCACGGCTTTCGGTTTGCGAATCGCGGCCGCGATTTCCTGATAGGAACGCGTCTCGCCCAACGGGATTTTTCGCAATTCCTCCCAAACTTGCCATTGAAACGCGGTGGCCTGGATGTCGAGCGGCAACCTGGCATCCGGCGCCTTGCCGGCCAGCAGGTCGAGCACCTGGTTCAACCACAAGTTCAGCGACGGGGCAATCGAGGTGTCGCGAGAATCGATCGACGCACTCGGATATTCGGCAAACAGGTTCGAGATCAAATCAGCGTCCGTATCGCCCAGCGCGACCGAGCACACGCCGCGATTGGTGGCGGCTACCAACAGGCGGCCCAGTGAACAATCAGCGGTGGTGTAAATGATCCGCATGCCGCGGCCGCCGCGCCCATACGTCGCCGGCGTCATTCCAAGTTGCGCGGAAGATTTTTCGTAGAGACCGCGGCTCGATCCGTAACCGGCGTCGTACATCGCACTCGTGACCGACGATCCGCCCTTCACGTTGTCCTTAAATTTTTTCAGCCGTTGCGAATCGGCGTATTGTCGCGGCGTTATGCCCATGACTTCTTTGAAAGTCCGTTGCAGATGATGCGCGCTGACGCCCGTCTCTTCGCTCAACGTCTCGAGCGTTTGTGGCTCTTCATCATGTTCGTCGATTGCATGGCAGATGCGACGCGCGAGTTCAACTCGCGGATCGCTGGTCTGCGTCTGCCGCGGCCGGCAACGCTTGCACGCGCGGAACCCCTCGCGTTCCGCCGCCTCGGGAACTTGAAAGAAGCTGACTTGATCAGGCCGCGGCCGGCGCGCCGGACACGAAGGACGGCAATAGATTCCCGTCGATTTCACCGCGAACACAAAACTGCCGTCGCATGATCGGTCGCGGGTCACGACCGCGTTCCAAAGTTCCGGATTGCTCATTACATCTGCCATTGACGTTGTGATTTGCAGCATCTTCATTTTACCTCGCTGAATTTGATGACGCGATGATACCGAGGACGGTTGAATGCTTCTATCCGATGTTTGCGATCAAACTTTCCGTTCGCCTTCGCCGCCGATGCAGCAATTCAAACCGAGCCATGGGCGCGCTTGCCAAGTCAGTGAAGGTCAATCCAGCGGTCTTGTTTCGTCATTCGCGATCAGTGTATAAGCAGAGTAGCTGAGCGATGCAGAACGAACTCGATGTGGTGCGCGATGTTGATGAGAGGTTATCGCAACTCGGAATCGGTTACATGCTGACCGGTTCATTGGCCATGAATTACTATGCTGAGCCGCGGATGACCCGCGACGTCGACATCGTCGCTGCGCTTAAATCAACAGACGTTGAGAGGCTTTGTGCAGCCTTCGGCGACGATTACTACATTGATAGTGAAGCCGTGTCACGCGCCATCGCCCGCTACTCGCTATTTAATGTCATTAACAACAGGGCCTTCGTTAAAGTCGATTTCATTGTCCGGAAAGATACTGAATTCCGCCAGGTCGAATTCAACAGGCGTCGAAGAGTAACAATGGACGGCATTCCCGTCTGGCTGGTGAGCAAAGAGGATCTGATCATTTCGAAACTTTACTGGGCGAAGGACTCCCGCTCAGAGCTTCAGTTACGAGACGTTAAGAACCTGTTGAATTCCAGTTACGACGCTGATTACCTGGAGTCCTGGACACGCAAACTTGAGCTGCACGAACTCCTGAAGGAATGCCTGAATGAATGACACCGATCCGGCGATCGCGAAGAGATTTCACGAGCTGCTGATGTCACGCTCCGGCGAGGAGCGATTCATGATGGGTATCCGCTCGTTCGAGGCGGCGCGGGCCATCGTGCTCTCTTCACTTCCCAGGGATTTGTCGCCCTTCGAGCTGCAGCATCGACTATTCGAGCGAATCTACGGCGCAAAGATCGAAGAGCTCGTAAAGGTGGTTCGTGACGGGCCGGAGCAGTGATCCAATATGAAGATCGCACTTAAGTACGGCGTCGCCGTCACCCTTATCATTGCCGTCTGGGTGGCGCTGAAACATTTTGTCCTCCATCTGCAGGGCCCAAGCGCCCAGATGACTGACATCGCAGTTTTCAATCTGTCTGCGATTGTCGCCCTGGGAATGGGAATCAAAGAGAGAAGAGTGGCGAACGGGGATCGGCTGACGTTCCTGCAGGGTCTGGGAACCGGAGTTTCAATCGCGATCACGTACGCAATTTTGACGAGCCTCTATTTCGCGCTGTTGTTGTCGTTAGTGGGCCCGAAACTTATGCAGCAAGAGGGCGAGACCAGCGTGGCCCAGGCTTTCATCGGAGTATCGATTGGCTTCGCGCTGTTCGGAACGATCTTCGCGGCGTTGATTTCACTGGTCCTCAGGAAGAGTTAGGGCTTCGCGGACCAGGCGCTGCTGCTCCCGCACATGCACTGCGTAGTTGCCGGTTGCCGGGCTTGGTGATTCAGCGCGGCCGACATAACGGAGACGATCACCGCCAGGTACCAGGTCCTCGAACTTTCCTTCCATGAAGGTCCAGCCGCCCATGTTCTTCGGCTCTTCCTGACACCAGACGAGATCGTTCGCGTTTGGATATTTTGCGATCGCTTCTTTCACGGCCGCCAGTGGGAATGGATAGAACTGTTCGACGCGGATGACGGCGACGGCGCCGCTTGATCCGGTCGCCACTGCTTCCGGTTCTGATCCCGCCTTTTTTCGCGCTTCGGTCAAATCATAAAATACTTTGCCGCTGCAGAAGATGATGCGTTCGACGGCGTTTGCTGCGACGATTTCTGAGTCATCAATCAATGATTGAAAACCACCGCTGGTTAGTTGATCGAGAGATGAAGTCGCGGCGGGCAGTCGTAGCAAACTCTTCGGGGTCATCACGATCAGCGGGCGTTCGAAACCCTCGCGCCTTTGTCGCCGCAGCAGATGAAAATATTGTGCGGGCGTAGTCGGATAGCAGACGCAGATATTGTTGGCCGCGCAGAGTTGCAGAAACCGTTCGAGCCGCGCGCTCGAATGCTCGGGACCCTGACCTTCATAGCCGTGCGGCAGCAGCATCGTGAGCCGCGACGTTTGTTTCCACTTGTCTTCGCTGGCCGTCACATATTGATCGATGATCGATTGGGCGACGTTGTTGAAATCGCCGAACTGGGCCTCCCACATGACCAGTGCGTCTTTCGAAATCACGGAATAGCCGTATTCGAATCCGAGCACGCCGGCTTCTGAAAGCGAGCTGTCGAAAACTTCAAAGCGACCGTTCGCGCTATCGGGCGCGCGTAACTCAGACAGCGGCGCCCAACTTTCTCCGGTTTGGGTGTCGTACAAAACCGCGTGACGTTGGCTGAACGTGCCGCGTCCCGAATCCTGACCGCTCAAGCGTACGTAGGTGCCATCGAGCGCGAGCGAGCCGAACGCGATTGCTTCCGCGAAGGCCCAATCCATCGGCAACGAACCGTCTCCCATTTTCGCGCGCCGGGCCAACTGGCTGACCATCTTGGGATTAAGGTTGAATCCTTCCGGCACCACCGAAATCTGCCGCGTGATTTGATTGATGCTCTCAGCGCTGACCGCTGTTTCGACGATTTCGGAACCGTCTATCTCGACGACTTCGGGTTCCTTTACCGGGCCGGCAGCCTTCTGTTCGGCCGCAACCTTCTTGGCCCGCGCCTGCGCGTCTTCGTAACGACGGATGCGCTCAGCAATCAACTCATTTACCTTGGCCTCGTCGAGCACACCTTCCTGCACCAGTCGCTGCGCGTAGATAGTTCTGACGCCGGGATGTTCTTTGACCCGGCTGTACATCAGTGGTTGGGTGTAGCTGGGCTCGTCGCTTTCGTTGTGGCCGAGGCGACGGAATCCGACTACGTCGAGCACCACGTCTTTTTTGAATCGCTGCCGATAGCCGAGCGCAATCCGCAACGTGCGATAAGCAGCTTCCGGATCGTCACCGTTGATATGAAAAATTGGCGACTGCGTTATCCGGGCGACGTCGGTTGAATAAATTGAAGAGCGGCCGGCTTCCGGCGAGGTCGTGAAACCGATCTGGTTGTTGATGATGATGTGAATCGTGCCGCCGGTGCGATAGCCGCGCAACTGGGCCAGTTGCAACGTCTCCATCACGATGCCCTGGCCGGCAAAGGCGGCGTCGCCGTGCAACAAGACCGGTAGCGAATGACTCATGGCTTCGTCACGCGACTGGCCGCGCTCGTCGATCGCCTGATCTTGTCCGGCGCGCGCCATTCCTTCGACCACCGGATCGACTGCTTCGAGGTGGCTGGGGTTGGGCGAGAGTCGCAGCGCGATCTTCTTGCCGGTCGCAGTCTCGCGTTCACCTGCCGCGCCCTGATGATATTTGACGTCGCCCTCGTCGGCCGGAAACTCGGGATGGATTGAGCCTTCGAAAGACGTGAAGATGCGTTCGCAGAAGTGGCCGACGACGTTGGCCAGCACATTCAAACGGCCGCGGTGGGCCATGCCCATCGTGATCGATTCGACGCCCAGCTCGCCCGCGCGCTCGATCAATTGATCCAGCAGCGCAATGATGGTTTCGCACCCCTCAATCGAGAATCTCTTTTGACCGAGGTACTTGGTATTGAGAAATCGTTCGAACTGCTCGGCCGAAATCAGTTTCCAAAGCATGCGCTGCTTGATTTCGGCATCGATTGGTTCCGGCTGGACGAATTCGCGGCGAATCTGTTCGCGCAACCAAACCTTCTCGTCCTTGCTGAGGATGTGACGGTATTCCGTGCCGACTTTGCCGCAATAAGCGCGTTGCAGGATGTCCAGAATTTCGCGCAGGGTCGCCGTCTCAGTGCCGGCCAGGCCGCCGGTGATGAACAAACGATCGAGGTCCCAAATCGTCAGCCCGTAGGTCTCGATATCGAGTTCCGGATGGTAGAGCAGCGGCATCGCGTGCAGCGGATCGATGTCCGCGAGCAAGTGTCCGCGCACTCGATACGAGTTGATCAATTCCATCACCCGTGCCTGACGCACAGACTGCTCATGCATCTGGTCCGATCCGAGAAACAGCGGATTGCGATCGACATTCCAGCGCAAAGGCGCGTGGGCAATCTCTAAATCAGCAAAGATGTCTTCGTAGAATCGATCTTTCCCCAGCAGCAATTCATGTAAGCGTGCCAGGAAAGACCCGGACTCGGCGCCTTGCACGATGCGATGATCGTAGGTGCTGCTGATGGTGATGGCCTTGCTGATGCCGAGCTGCGGCAGAATTGACGGGTGAATCGATTGATATTCGGCGGGGAACTCAATCGCGCCGGTGGCGATGATGACTGACTGTCCGGCCATGAGCCGCGGCGTTGAAGCAACCGTGCCGATGGTACCGGGGTTGGTCAGCGAGATAGTCGTGCCCTGAAAGTCAGAAATCTGCAGCTTGCCTTCGCGCGCGCGTTTGATGACGTCGTCATACGCTTTGAGAAAATCGGAGAAGCTCAACGCACCCGCGTTCTTGATGTTCGGAA
>Ga0207511_100172_pt1 | contig 13884 bp, 9 predicted proteins | sample NitcycUWRSCHO22C_FD_188265 | JGI IMG/M metagenome (GOLD analysis project Ga0207511, IMG submission 188265) | Soil microbial communities from Arlington Agricultural Research Station in Wisconsin, USA - Nitrogen cycling UWRJ-SCHO22-C (SPAdes) | ecosystem: Environmental > Terrestrial > Soil >... | reverse complement strand
CTTTTCATTCTGCGGCTTCGCAGGAGGTGCGGTCTGTTGAGCCTGAGCAAAGGAGATCAATAAGAGAATTGCGCGCATGGAAAAGAGCGCCCGGAAGCGCTTCAATTGATCATCGAAACGCCTCGACATTCTTCTCATAGCTGCTTGTCAGTAGGCAGAGTGATCCGCAGCACCGGTTTGCCATTCACATTTTGCAGTGGCCAATAGACACGGTGCGTGCGTGAATCGACGGCTACGGTGTGAGCGTTCGCCGCAAAGAAACCAAGGAAGACTTTTTGTAATCCGCGATCGCGCTCATCGAAGATGGCAATGTTGCCGCTTTCAGCCGAGACATACAATCGGTGAAGGCTGATGTCGAACGCGAGCACGTCAGGGTCGGCTCCCACGGGAAGTGTTGCCGTAGCCTTCCTGGATTTTAAATCGAAGACGACCAGTTTCGAATTTTCTTCGCAGGCCGCAAACGCCAGATGATTGTCCGAATCGATCAATAAGCCGTGACTGCCTTTACAGCCAGTGAGCGGATAGCGCGCGACTACCCGATCAGCGTTGGGATCAATCTCTGCCAACTCCTCCAGGCCATCGACTGTGACAAAGATCCGATCTAACGTCGCGTCGTACTGGCTGTTTCCCGCGCCTCCTCCGAGTTCAACGGTCGTTATTAGTTGATTTGTTTTCGCGTCGATAACCGTGTCTGCTTTGCCGTGCAGGTCAGAGACGTAAATCTTGTTCTCTTTAGCGGCATAGGCAATGCCGTCCGGATAATCTCCGGCGGGTACACGCGCGATGATGTTGAGGTTCTGATCGTCGATTACTGCCAATTCGTTTGTACCAGTGGCCGAAGCGTAGACGCGATGCAGGTCCGGCACAGCTAATACACCGTGCACATGCCGCAGATCCTTCACATCGCCAACAACACTCTGCTTATTAACATCGAACACCGTCATCAGATCGGAACCGAGGTGCGCTATGTAGAGACGGCCACCGGCGCTATCCAGACTCTGATAATCAAGTCGCGTCGGGCCGCCCGTAAGCGGAATGTCCGCCACGGTGCGCAGCGGAAGAGTGCCTGCGAGCGATGCCTCCGAAGCCGGCTCGGCGTTTGTTGCATTTGAGGGGTGCGCGTCTACCGGCAGATGTGATTGCCTGGAACACGCAATCACAAAGGCAATCAGCGCCATTACAACCAGAGTCGAAGATATTTTCGCGGCCAGCAATCCGATACAAACCTCCCTCGCTTCAGCAGCTAAATCGAGTCTCACTTCTACCGTTGATGTAAGCATGAAGACCAAGCAGAAAGAAACTTCAGTGGCATTCGTCGTCACAGCAGGTTTCGCCCCGTAGACCTTCGAAGCCTTCCTTCACTATGATTCATAGCCGGATCTGATGTCGCTTTCCGCAAATTGGTTAAAGCTCTACCGTCTCGTCGTCAAGCGAACGGCGTCGTAAAGCAAGTTAATCGATTTCCAGACGGAATACTGGCTCATGTCGTTTCGTTAGACTACGTGGCACCCTCTCCAAGTTCTTAAAATCGGTTGCGAGCGTCACGACCTCCAACGCGCGAAGCTGAAACTAGACGAGTGCTCATACCGCTAGCGCAAGCGGTCAGTGATCGTATAAGATGCCGGTCTACGGTGGCTCTTGGGCCTCATAACCGAGGCCCCAAACGACTTTCGTAGCTCGTTAGTTATAAAGAGTTTACGCCCGCTTGGCTCAGTAATTCAGCGCTCCTGCGCAACTATTACGTTCACTAGACTTATAGACAAGCTCCAAACTCGATGGACGAAATTTGGCTACGCCCATCGAGTGCGGGTCCGGAAGGGGTGCCTGAGGCGACCATCGTGGCCCTTGCCTTTAGTCAACAAAATCGAAATGCGGTGACGGATTCTGGCTTTACGCGTCCTCCACCAAGTCCATTTGATCACTGACATGAATTGAAATCGACACTAATTGGACACTAAACCGAACCGCGCTAAAATCGACCACCCGTAGAGTAAAGATAGGAAGCCGAATCCTTGCTGTTCGCAAAGATTGGTCGCGAAGAGAGTTGCGTCTTTTACACTCTCATGCGGTGTGCGTGTGCGCGCATTCAGATCTAAAGCTTAAGCGCTGGAATGAGCTAGATTTGGTTTGAAGACTGGGTGAGAAGCTCGTACAGATTTTGCCGTACCTTGCGGGCGACTTCCAGCGGCGTGATATTCAAGAGACGGCTCAACTCTTCTTCCGTTGTCTTTATGTCAATTGGCCGTATCTGCCGGCCATCGACCCGAACAAAAGGTCCGTCGGTCTCAGTCAAAAGGCGATCGAAGGGCAATGTTTGGATGATCTTTCTTCCGTTCGTTGAGTTCAACATCTGATGATTTATTGAAAAGTAGTAGCCGCGGTCAATTATCCTATGAAGAGTCTTTATTGATCCAGAGTACCAATGAAAAATACATTTCCGGCAATCGTGTCGAATTAACAGATCGAGCAGTTGCGATTCTGCCCAGCGTGAATGGAGCGTGAATACCTTATCATGTCCACAAGTCAAGGACAGCAGGTAATCCAGCGTCTCGATCTGCCGACGCTTCTTACCTTCATCCCTAACAGTGAAATCCAGACCGACCTCGCCAATATATTTCGCTGAATCCACCAGTCTGGCGTACTCAGCTTTTTCGTCCGGATGCTCTGAGGCCAGCAATGGATGAAAGCCAAGCGCCGGTCGCACGTAACGAAAGCTTGCCAGATGTTCGCAGGCTTCAACATAATGTGACGGTAGACGGGTTACAGCGAGGGTAAATATCCGTTGCTGTTCAGTCTCGAGGGCAACATCGTAAGGATCATTGTAGAGATCTATGTGGCAGTGCGCATCAAGCATAAGAAGAACACTCGCGGAAATCGCAGACAGATCAAACTGCTATCTGCCAGTAATTGAAAGCCCCACGAGCTTTGCTTCTTGCCACTCTCAGTACTTCATTACTGTAGCGCTTCAGCATCTGCGCCAGCAAAATTGAGTCATCCGCGCGGCCAGTATTGCATAGCTCACCAACCTCAACAAGGAGGGCTGGCGTCGAATATATCAACTCTGCGGTGTCCATATTCTTGACTTTCGCGGCAAAGGACAGCAGGTCGCGAAAATCTATTGCCACGTTGCTGTTGATGTTCTTGTAATCGCGGAAAATATCGACCTTGTAATTGTCATCCCATCGTTGATAGCCGGCCGCGAGGAACGAAATGCGCCGGTGAATACACGGGAGACAATAACCGCAGTGTCTGGTGTTTCGCATTCCCATTGTTCGACGAGGAAAACCCCAGCAGGAGATCGTGTTATGCAGTTCCCGCTTGAGCGCTGCCTGCTTGACTACTTCAACCACTTCCTTTTTTGTTTTGAATGAAAAAGGATTGCGGACGGTGATTGGGGTCCCAAAAAGTTTCCGAATCAAATCCTGGAACGGTTGCAGAAAATGTGGATGGGTCGACCGAGTCGAGCGACTGCCAAGACGTGACGCGGCGAGTGGCACATTGATCGCCAGCACACCATTTTCACAAACAAACAACTCGCGGAGCCGACGCTCGAACGCCACCACCGCGGCGATTGATAAAAAGAGAAATGATCGAGAGCGCTGCGTATTCTCGACGGAGACGAATGGACGGAACGTGCGTCTATTGTTGAGCGGCGCCACACGGAATTGAAGATGTTTCAATTCAAGTCCAAAGGTCTCATTGACTGCGTCCACTTGCTGCTGCTGGATCGGTTTAAGGTTGCTGATGTAATGACTGACCAACACCGGCTGGCGACCGCGACCCGCCAGGGCCGTCACTCCGGCGAAGCCGTCCAATCCTCCAGAAAACAGGCAGACGCAATCCGAGTGCGACCACGAGTTCCTTATGGCCGGTGCGATCGATCCGACGTCGCGCGTCTCACGTTGCACGAATTGGAAAGTAAAAAAATCGCCGGTAAGTTCAAACAGACAACGCGACAAGAGTGAGCTGATCTCCGTCCACTGGGCAGACTCCCGAACCGGAATCAACATAGAAAACTCACGTGTCCATCGGTTGCCTTCTCCGCGGCGAACGGCCTTATCTGCCTGGTAGATGTAGGCCGCGATCTCCGCCAGATCTCGACTGACATTTGACATCGGCTTTTCGAGGAACATCTCGATCTCCGTAAGCCGAAGATAGATATTTCCCCGTTTCGGATTGCAACTCAACAGCAGCGCATTAGGCTCGATGTCGTATGAATCGAGATACCTTTTGCGCCGAGCCAGGTCACACAAGACGTTGACGTAGGGTTTAGGCATGTACTTCTTCTTCGACCAGCAGATCGCGCCACTCGTCAGCTTTGTCGGGAATGTCGCTAGGGCGCCAGCCTTTTTCGCGCGCCCGCTTTACAATTAACTTTGGGATCGCGTCGCAATAGGTCTCGCGCAAAGCACTCATGAAATTCCTCTGTGCAGTGAAACTGATGTCGGCGTGAAGAGACGAAACGAGCGATTCCATGTGCGCGAATAGGTAATTTGCATAAAAGCGCTCGACAATCTTCATCGTATTCGACTTACGTAGATTGCTATGGATCGTCTCGGCATTCAGCTTTAGAAATGTGCTCTTATTCCCATCGGACGTGAGCATCTCGACAAGCGTGCCTTCGATCGCCTGTCGCGCATTTTCAGCAGTGTCATTTGCCTGCCTGCACTTCGTTATGACATCGTCGCGGAAGCGCTTATCGAGAGCGATCGCTAAGCCAGGGCCCAAACTCTTGCCGGGAGGAATTCCGTACGCTGCGAACAACTTATCGGGTTCGATCTTGAATCTGATGGTGCTCGAGTTGAAGAGTCCAATCAACTGCTCGATTGCAACTTTGACCGCACAATCTCCTACCTGCGGGTCAAACCTATTGTCGCCGGCAGCAGCGCCGGCCAGCCGTTTGCCGAGGTCTCTGATAGTCCGAGGTGTTCCCGCCTGCAGTGGCGCTGCCGGCCGCTGCGGAATAGAACGCGCCTCGCCCCCAGCTCCACCCTTCGCGCCGCCGCCGGCACCTCTCGGTTTTCGGTGTGGCCGGTCTTTGGTTGGTTTCGGCGACGGAAGACTATCGAGCGCTGCATCAGCCAAGGTCTTCAGGTGTTCGCGAGTAACTTTCCATCGTGTTGATGAGCCGACGCTGCCCGATCTTGATGTTCCCATAGGTCACATCCTCCATTCGTTAATTCGTGCAAGGAAATCAGCCAACGATTCGTTCGCCTGAATTTGGTAGCCCAACACTGCGAAATGATTCTGATTTTCGTAGATCTGGGCTTGAGCCGCTTCGGCTTCTTTCTGTTCCAGGAGGATCTGGGCCAGGAAGGAAGTTGCGCGAGCGATGCGCTTCGCGTCAGTGCGGGAATGCGAGACTTCTTCAACCGCCCTCATTACTGACCGGCTATTCTCAAAATAGTCCTTCGCGTGCTCGATATTCTTCTGGCGGAGATAAAGGAGGCCGTGAAGAAAATAAGCATCGGATTGCACTCGGATGCTGTGAAGATCTTCATAGTAGCCAAGCGTCTCCTCATTGCGAGCCAGGATGGCGTCTAGTATTTCAAAGTTGTATTGGCGGTTCTGAAAATCGATCTCTGCAATCTGCACTTCAGCAATTGCGCTTTCAGCCCGCAGGTCGCTGCCCTCAGCCACATCGGCGACATGTCTTAACAACGCCCGAGCCTCTACTGTTTCTGTCCGGTGGCGCAGGAAGCGCGCGAGCTGATAGCCGGTGTGTGCTTCGATTCGCGGGTTGCCTGTCTTTTGAGCAATTGAGAGGGCCGAACGCAAAAACTCTTCGCCGGTTTGCGGGTTATTATCGGCAAATCGTGCGTCGGTGAGGAGTTCGCCTAGCTGGCTCAGCGCCAAGGCAATGCCCTGATCGTCCGGCTCTTTCATTCCCTGATACATTTGGCGCGCGGATTCATAACAACGGCGCGCCTGGCGATAGGCGTCGTCGAACTCCGCTGGTGTCTGCCCGCGCTTAGCGTATTGATAGACCAAACCGCGATCGTAGGTACACACCGCCTGGCTATGATAAGCGGTTTCGATTTCATCCTGGTCCGCGCTGGTTTTGATTAGATTCGCGAATATGTCGTAGGCCTGGTTGAACCGGCTGAGCGCCTCTTCTGCATCGCTTGGATAAGATCGATTTTTCAAAACAACGCCGATCTCGTTGGCAACTCTCGCTTGCTTTAATGAGCCCCGCTTTACTGTTATGTCGAGCATGGCCAGACGATCGAGCGCAGTCCGATAGTCTCCGAGAAGTCCTTCTAGCTGGGCCTTGAAAATCTGCACGGTGAAGTCATCGCTAAGTTCTTGTTCCAATTGTTCGAGTACGCTCTTCATCTCGCGAAACCGTCCCATATCCATTAGAGCTTGAAGCAGCTCGAGTTCGAAATCGATCGCTCTTTGTCGCGAATCATAGTCACTTCTTTCGCGCAGGTGATAACAAGCTTCCAGATAGTCATTGATGCGCTCGTTTTCAATCTGGTAACTAAATGAACTTGCGAGCTCATCCGACGCGCGCTTTGCTGCTCTAATAAAAAAGGCTGCCGCCAGACCATGAGCTTCATGTGCCACTAAGAGGTCGCCTTTCAACTCGTCATTGGCCACGCTGCGCACAATTGAGGGCAAGAAATAATATCCGTCCTTCACGTTAAGCAAGCCCTTAGCACAAAGCGAGTCCACGACTCTTTCGGCGTCCGAAATATCACCAATTGCTTCTGTCAAAGCCACGCGCAGCATCGGATTTCGGAAAACTGACCAAACCCTCAACGCTGTCGCTTCGGCGCCGGTCAATGAAGCCATCATAGCTTCCGCGAAATATCCTGTTAGCCCCGTGGACACCTTAGGAGCGGTGAGGAATCTTCTCAATTCGATCGAACCCGCTTTAATTCCGGCGGCAATAATTTCCAGTGTCTCCGGATGTCCGTCGACGGCCTCAACCAGCCGCCGCAGTTCATCCTCGCTTTCGGCCAGACCTTGCCTGCGGAGTAACTCGAGGCCGTCATCTGGCTTGAGACCCGGAACCTTAACAACTTGCCACAGGCCTCCCCATTCGTTGGGACAAGAGCGGGATTTTGGCTCGAGACTCGAGGTGACGAGGCAAAAGATGCGTCGGCTGGTTCTTCCAAAATGGAAGAACAACTGTTCGACACTTTCATCTCTGAAATAGCCATCGTTGGTGAGCAGGGCGTCTAGGTTTTCAAGAACGATGATGGCGGTGTTCGGAATTTTACTTACAAGTTCGGCGAGTTTTTGCTCGAGCGGCCGGCGCTGATCGTGCCAGAGGTGTTTCAGGCCAGTCTCCAAAATCCAGTCCAACGAAAGATAGAGCGTTTCGAGTGCCGCGTCGTCTGGCTTAATCCCCTCAAGATTCAACCAGATCGGAATCTCCTCGCGGGCGTCCCTCAGATATTCGTCAAGTCCCTTGCGAACTATCGAGCCCCGACCCACGCCCGGCAAGCCGGTGACCACTAGCAAGCGCCCGTTAGCAGCAAGTAGCGAACGCACTGCTGAGACTTCAACTTCGCGATTTACCAAGTCGACGGCCGGGCGAATGCTCGAATTCAAATGTTGTTTGAGCTGTGCCGGAGGACGGCCCTCAACCTCGCCGAACAACAGGACCCGATGTTGCGTCTGTAGAAACAAGACTGGGATTCCCCATGAAGCGTTATTGGTTCGCAGTACACGGCGAGCCGCATCCATTGCCGCTTCGAGATTCCCGTGAGTCGCCGAGTAGCGATCCAACAAGCGCTGATAGAATTCCTGCGCCATTTGCAAGCTGTCGTTGACCTCGATCCTGTATTGCATCGCGACGACGGCTGGAACTGAATTCACCTCTGGCCGGATTAAAGCCTGGGCGACACTGCTGAAGGAATCATTGGTACTGGCCTTGGCGGTACTGCACGAATTGAAATAAAAAAGCCGCGGCGGATCATCGGAGAGGTTGTAATAAATCTCTTCACCCGATATCCGGACCCCGTCGTGCATGACTATGTGGCCTTTGCTTTTCAGAATTTCTCCATGGCCGATAAAGTGCACAATGTCGAAATGTTCATTCGCCAGCAGATCCAGGAACTTCTGCCGCGTTGCTTCACGCCCCAACAACTTTGCAAGGTTCACATCATTCCGAGCCTTCAATTCGTCCTCGAGCTGATCAATGAAGCGATTGCTTGCGGTTTCGATAGCCTTTTCGTTTTCGCTGCTCACGTATCCGGTCGGATTCGCATACACGACCAGTATCTTTACAGCCTTGAGAGTGTCGAACGCCTGAGCATCACGATCCTCAAGCACGCGGGTAATGCTCGCGAGGCTCAGGGCGATAAAGCCGTCCGGCCGCTTCATGTATTCCCAGGGAATGGTCTCCAGCAGCGGAGCGTTTTCGTCGATGCGAATGCACAGGCGGTAGGGGCGGCGCTTCTCTTGAATCATCACATCTCGCAACTTGCGCTCAACCAATCCGGCGAAGATTCGGGTGTAAAGAAACTCGCCTAACCTTTCCATGTGAACAGAACCGGCGTCGCCGCTGTCGATGGCCGCCTTAAGTTGCGCCAGCGTTTGTGCCGCTTCGCCGTTCGATTGGAACACCTCATTAGCGTCAGCCAATACAAAGCGCTCCTGTCCCGACGTGCCTCGCGGGCTGACCATGATCTGGCCCAGATAATCATCATCGCCAGGAATCTTTGATAGCTGCAGGATGATGAGTGATTGGCTCATGCCAAAACCTCGCGCGAGTCAAATACCCGGGCACGACCGTCGTGCCACTCTTCGAGGGACACGCGCGCGCCTCGGCCAGACTCCAATTCTTCCAGTCGTGCGTAGGTGTAAATTAACGTCGCCGGTACGTTACCAGCCTCCAGATTTTCCAACCATTCTTGCGCTGCTTCGTCGTCCGCCAACACCGCCAGATCGAAATCAAGGAGGTTGGCCCAAGTGCCGGTGTTCAAATATAGGAGGCTGGGGGCGGCCAGCAACAGTGGGTCCGCGCTCCAGCCGGAGGACTGTCGGTAGAGTGCCTGCATTTTCCGACTATGGCTGTGGCCAAAAAGCGCAACCTTGGCCCCCTGAGCCAGGAGCAGGTCAAGGGTGTTTTTGAAATGATCCTGCCTGGTCGGATCGAAAAACTCATCGCGTTGGGTTTTCAAACTCCGCAAAGCTCTTCGCACCAGAAACAACTTGCCCCGCAGTAAGGGACTGCTAGCGAATGTCAAGCCCTTCAAAGGCCGCTCATTGCCCTGGCCATGGTCGATAAACTCTTCCAGGTCTTCGAGCGTGTTTTCGGTGAGACCGTCCAGCAGCATTTCCACTAACTGCGTTTGCAGCCCGGACGGTCCCGGTGCACGGTCGGGTGCCAACTGCGTTCCTTTAAGTGATTTCTTCAGAATTGATTTAAGTGTCGAGGACCCGATGACCGCGGTTCGTCCAGCGTGCCGAAATATCTCCTCCGGCGCGAGCGCCGCCAACATCCAAAACGCCGCCGCCTCGGGTTTCAAAAGCGGCATGTATGGGTGGTTGGGCGTCAGGCGATTGAGGACGGCATACACAATCTCGGAACCAACCGGCAATTCGAACGATGACCCATCCTGCTGGAACCTGGTCGCCTCAATCAGTTTGCTATGTTCGTACCAGTTGAATGGGTCGTATTGAAAACCGTGCTCGATGTGAAAATGTACGCCTCCGATAACCAGCCTTGGATAGGAAACTGTATCGATCAAAAACCGGATGCGATTGCCGTCAGCAGCGTCCGCCATTACCTCGGCCAGCGCCTGCTGTACTTCCTCAAAGACCAACTCGACATCATGATTCCCGAGGAGAATGTCGATTCGATTCTGGTGGTCGGATCCGGTCATGAACTTCCGGAAAGAATTCCAGATATCCTGGTTTGGTTCCGCATTAATAATGGCTGTGATCTTGTTCTGCGCCGACTCGCGATCGAAATGGGCCGGCTCGACCGCCAGAAAGTCCAGGAAATCGCCATTAATGATCAGCGTCGTCGGTCCGTCACTCAACGACCTCAGAAAACCACTCAATTGTGTCTGCGAGCGGAAGATATCCAGGTTAGTGTTACCACCGATGTGAAGATCGCTGATGACAACGTAGTTCATTGCTGACTCCTTGGGGTGAAGGATTCACGCGCAAATCAAAGTTCAGCTCCACGTCACGGATGTGTGCGGGTGTGAATGGCAGCCAAGAACCTAATTGCTTTGCGAGACGCTACAAATTCAGCATGCGCGAAATATAGACCCCGCGCCGTTGCCAGTCAACCAATTTACTAGATGGGACCTCAGGGCAATCGGATCGTTTTGCGCTGTGCTCTTTGAGTCTCGCGCGGCGCGATCAGTTGACCGAAGTAGTCAGTGCGGCGGCGACAAATCAATTTCACGGAAAGTCGCGGTCGCCGATTTTCTTGAACTCACCAGCTTTTGAATCAAAGGGCCGAGATCATCTTCACTGACGATCATGACCTGGGAATCGAGCGGTTGAGACAATGCTTCCAGCAGCGCGGCCGTGCCGTCATTCCCACAAACAAAAATTGTCTTGTGTCGAAAAAGCGGCGTGAGCGCGAGCGTCGCCTCAAAGAGCAAGGCCGGAGTGCAGACTCTGCTATCGATGACGATGATCGGACATAACCCCATAAGCTCTCTCACTCCGCGCCGCCAATCGCGGTTGTCAGGCACTCGCAGCACGTCGGTTAACGAACCGGACCGCGCTAGCATGATCGACCACATATCACCCAATTTTCGGCTGGGCGTGAACTGGCCTGTGTCGAGGAAGCTGACAACTCTCCGTCCTAAGGTAAATCTTTTCAATCCCAATGCCCACCTTAATTGTGCGTCGGTAGAAGTGGAAAGTACGATCATCAGCGGCGGTACCAGAAACAGGCTAAAGCAGAGCACAGAGATCAGAGCAAAGGCATTCACTGGTAACAACCGAACGTAATAAGCTATCGATAAATTTGTTCCGGCTAAGCCCGCCGCCGCGAGCGGCAACGCTAACGCAATTAGCAATTCTTTTATGGGACCCGCGCGCAGAGACAGCGCCAGCATGCGTCGACACTGTGGGAGTGAAGACCAGCCAAGCGCATGCAGCGTCGTCAGCCAAATGCCGGCCGTCATAATTAAGTAGAGCGCCGCGACCGTCCACGCCAGATAGTGGAAGAGCATGAAGAGATAGCTCATGGTGCAAACGCCTAGGGCTGCGGGTCTTTGGAGTTATTTCCGTTCATGGCTGCCGGCGTGCCAGAGGGATCCTTGCCGTTCCCTTGCGGTTGTGCTGGTGGCGCCGCAGTCGCCGTCGGCGCGACCGCAGATGCCGATCCGGTCATCATCGGCGCTCCTGGAGTCTGTCCCGGCTGCGTTGCGATTTGTACGGTGGAGCTAACAGCCTGAGGAGCGCCCGCGCCAGCCGCGGTAGGTTTCGTGACTGCCGGTTGTGGTCCAGTCGGCTGACTCGAGCCCGAATTTCCCTGAGCGTGGCCGGAAGCGGGAGCCATTGGCTGCTGAATTCGGCCAGCCGTTGCCTTGAGATAGCTCAACTGTCTCATCTTCCAAAGCCTTATGCCTTCTTTAGCTACTTCTTCCTGGGCGTCCTTGAATTCGACGGGCGAAATAGTCTGGAAGGCCGACATCCCAAGCGGAACCTCAGCAACCAATCGCTCCGCATTGCGCTGGCGGCTCAAGGCGTTGCGAGTATTGATTTCGTCATTCTTGTTGGATCGGATCTCGCGTTGGGTTGCATAAACCTCGTGCTCGATTGTTTCCAGGCAATCGTCGTATGGCCCGCGACTGGAGAACAGTTTGACGGTAATCGGCGCGGTCTCCAGAGCAATGAAAAGGAGCACTAAGAAATTGCTGACCCAGAAGACCGACCAACTCCCTGACCTCAAGCTGCTCAGCGCTTCGAGTTTCCTTAACAGGCCACGAGAACTGTCTATCGTCGCATTTGCAGCGGCGATTTTTTGGTCCCGTTCGTTTTTCCTGTTTTGAATCTCCGTTTCTCTGGCACCGATTAATGGACCCAAGGATTTCCGCGCCGCGTCAAGCTCGGCCTCAGCTTGATCTTTTTCAGCCTGCCTTTTAGCCCAATTGGGGCCATACCCTACTGCGTAAGTTCCCTCAAATCCTTCGGCCTCTCCTCTTGCCGCTCTAATTCTGGTGTTACGTTCTGTTTCCAAATCCAGAAGCCGTTGACGTTGAGTATTCACTTCGTCCTCACGCGTCGCAATGTCGGCGTATTCAGCACGAATGGGGTCTTCGTTTTCCTTGCGCAGGGCCGTCAATGCCTTTGTCATCTGACCGTCGATCTCTACCGCAAAGAACCTCAATTCAAGCGGTTTGGTTATGACAATCGAGATGAACAGTGCCAGCAGCAAGCGCGGAAACGCTTTCTTCCATTCCTGTCTTTTCGCCGCGCGCTGAGCGGCTGGCGTAGCGTTAGCTTCCAGATGCGCTTTGCGGATTGAAGAAACAATGAACCTGTCGAGGTTGAAAATGATCAGCCCCCACAACAAACCGAACACAATCGCGCGTTTTGGACCATTGAAAACCGTAAACATCGCATAGCTGCCTGACAGCACGGCGAGCACTGCGGTGAACAGAATCGTGCCGCCGATGCCGGCGTACTTATTGCGCTCGACGTGACACTCTTTGCGGTTCAGGATGCTTTGGTTCGCACCGGAACAAAACAAAAGAAAGTCTCTAATGGGATTCCGAGTCATATCATTTTTGCGTCGTTAATTAATCAGCGAGACAAAACTTGTCTCGTCGAGTTCCACGAATGCCGCTTCGTTCAGCGGCACGAAGGAATTGGCGCCTGTAGCAGCCGCCGCGGACACTTGCGGGGCCGGCGCCGCTCGCGTAGCAGCCGTTGCTGCTTTTGCCAAAGACGAGTGACTCGCGCTGCTCATCGCAAGCCACTCGGCTGGTTCGGGACATTCATCAAAACTACGGCTTTGCAGAGCGCGTTCCAGGAGTAGCGCCGCGCCAGGAAAGTCGCGTTTAAGGTCGCTGATTATGCTGGCCGTTTCCGGTCCGCCACGGTTCGAGAGTTCGGCCTGCTCAAACATTCCGCCCTCATGTCGGAGAGGCGTCTTCTTTGTCATACCGAGGAATTCTGCTTCGAGGATCGCCAACGCAAATCGATCGGCGTGAGGTCCCCACGTGGCCTTAACATTTCCCCCGCCTACATGCTTCACGAATGGCGCAATATAGCCATCACTGCCAATAGTGGTGTTGATGGGATACTTGAGCGTGGGATGAAAAATGCAATCCCAGTCGATCAACTGAGTTCGTAAATTTGGCAGATCGACAAACACGTTCTTTGCCGACAGGTCACGATGCGAAATCGTGCTGGCTTCGAGTACGGCGATCTGCTCGCTTAACGCCCGGCACCATGACAGTCTTTGATCACGCGTCGGAATGACGGTTTCATTGCGGATCTTGTCTGCTAAAGTCTGCCAGTCATCACCCGCTATCCTGGACATCAGCACGGTGTTTTCAATCCAGGAGGCAAATTCAGGAGTGAAGAAACCATTCCGGCCAAGACTTGATTTCGAAAGTACTTGTCGCACATGTCCGGCTCGGAAGCCGGGTCGATGTGGAACCAATGACTGAATCGCATTGAGGTATGCGCGATCGGGAATCTTTCCAGGCAGGAACTTTTTTAGAATCCAGTCATCGACGCTGTTTTCAGCTTGCAAATAGAAAGCCTGTGCCTGCCCGCCGGACGGGGCGAGCAGCGTGCCGGGAAGACCGGGAAATTCGAGCGGCTTTAGTTTGAAGACGCCGATCTCGGCAAACTTGCCGCTCTTCAACCATTTTTCAACTACATCGCTCATACTTTTCAAAATGGCGCGCGCTTCCGCGTCTCAGGATTCATTCTCGACGTCACTTT
>Ga0207511_100171_pt1 | contig 13914 bp, 11 predicted proteins | sample NitcycUWRSCHO22C_FD_188265 | JGI IMG/M metagenome (GOLD analysis project Ga0207511, IMG submission 188265) | Soil microbial communities from Arlington Agricultural Research Station in Wisconsin, USA - Nitrogen cycling UWRJ-SCHO22-C (SPAdes) | ecosystem: Environmental > Terrestrial > Soil >... | reverse complement strand
CAGGGACTCGGCCGCGGCGGACAGACTTTCGTTTGTAAGAATTGTCAGAGCGATTAATGCGCCAGCGCGAGACGCAGGAAATTCTCAAACAGCAGCCGGCCGTCGCGCGATTCGTTGGGATGTTCCCAGCGGGTCGGATTCGAGTGCCAGTCTTCGAAAGATTTTTCCAGATGAAACTGGACTGAATAGATCATCTGATTGTCCGTGCGCTTCACCATCATTTGATTGTGGCAGAGGTATGAGCGCGCCAGCAGTTCGAAACCGGCCGGCACTGTATCGAGTTGCAGTCCGTGATTTTGCCACACGCGCAGGATGCGGCCTTCGCGGGTGTAATCCTGCCAGACGCGCGACTCGGGATTGTCAATCCCCTGAAAGATCGGATCCTCGGGCTCGACGATGCGCACGAAACGGTACTGGTATTCAGTGACTCGATTCGTACGGCGTTTTTCCTGTTCCTGCTGGTCGAGGGTGAGCACGCGAGCGCCAAAGCTCAATCCGATTAACTGGTGACCGCCGCAGATGCCAAGCACGGGCGTCTGTGTGTGATGGATGAATTCGGAAAATCCCGCCAGCAGTTCGGGCTTGTAGTAATCGAAATCGCGCAGCGTGCCGCTTAACACAATCGCGTCCGGTTGAAAATCGTCGACCGCAGCCGCCAGTTCACTGATGTGAGCAACCTTGGTTACCGGGTCTTTCACCAAACGCGAGATGTTCGTCTCGATGTTCTGCAGCGCGAGCGCAGCAATCTGCCGCTCGATCCTGAGTTGGGCCTTTACGTTCTTCCCGAGTTCCGCAAACGCTATTTCCGACAAATCGTTTTCGTCGCGCAAGAGGTTGTCAACCACGAGCACGCGTTCGCGCTCGATCGTCTTCTCGATCGATTCGTAACGACAGAAGGGGTGTTGTTGAAAAGGGAAGGGAAGAGCCTCCGTTGGTTCCGATGCGCCTGGGTTCATTTCCTGAAAATCCACAATCAAATTAACCGCGAAAAAGTAAAGGGTTCAAAACGAAAAGATAAAATCGTTTCACGTCTGAGGGCGTTATCTCACTTTATGCTTTTGCGCCTTTTTGTGGCTCCGTCCTTTGCTTCGTGCTCTGCTTAAATTGCGGAACGCGTGGGCCCGCGCCCGCTTCCGTGATCTCATCACGTACTTTAGCAATTATCTGTCGCCGAACGCGAGCGCTGAACGTGTGATTACGTCCCGAAGTGATCTCATCTGAAACCAGCAGCATGCGGTGCCAGGAACTTTCGAGCTCATCGGCTATGAGTGAAATTCGAGTGATGTCGTAAGGCACGGCTACCCTTTGGCAACCGATGCGCGCAAACACAGACAAGTAACGAGCGGTCGCGAGATCAGGACAGAGCATCCGCCGGCGCCCTGCTTTCAATTCAATTCCGAGCAGCGTGTGCTGAATCTCGACCCTGGCGTGCTGCGGCAGCTTGGGGAACTCGTATGCCCGCGTCCGCGATTTCAACACACGCTCGACATAGACCTGCGGCAACCATGAATCGTTGAGCGCGGTTTTTATTTGATCGAGATGCTCGGAGACGAGAGTCATAACCCGGCAAGTCAGCGCATGCGGACGGCAATCGTGGGCTTGGCCTGGAACGCGCTGAAGACGCGACCGGGAAACAGGCCCAGATAAAACACGCCGAGGATGGTCAGCAGCAGAGCGATAGCGACGCTTACGGGTATGCGTGGCAATTCCCATGTGCCGGTTCGCTCGCGGAAAAACATCACGACTATCAGCCGCAGATAGTAGTATGCCGAGATAGCTGTGTTCAGCACGCCGATGACGACCAGCCAGGTGTAGCCCTGCTTCAATGCGGAACTGAACACAAATATTTTGCCCATGAAGCCGGCGGTCAGGGGCATGCCCAACAGACTTAAGAGGAAGAGCGAAAGCGAAAACGCGAGCACGGGGGAAGCAAATCCGATCCCGTTGTAGTCGTCGACCGCAGTTTGCTGATCTCCGCGGCGGGCAATCAGCGTGACCACCGCAAAGGCTCCCATGTTCATGATGGCGTAGGTCAGCAGATAAAACGCCACGGCCGAAAGGGCTGCGCTTCTGTCTTCCGGCGTCGTCGCCGCGCCCGCAGCGACGAATCCGACCAGAGCATAACCGGCGTGAGCGATGGACGAGTAAGCCAGCATACGCTTGACGTTGTTCTGCACAATCGCGACGACGTTGCCGATCGTCATGGTGAGCACGGCCATGACTGCCAACGCTCCGAGCCAGGCCTGGTGAGCGTAGCTGCTGGTGCTGACCAGGGCTGTGGCCAGCGGGAATCCGAACACGAAGACGCGCATGAATGCCGCGAACCCGGCTGCTTTCGGACCGGCGGCCATGAAAGCGGTCACCGGCGTGGGCGCGCCTTCGTAGACATCGGGGGTCCAGACATGAAAAGGAGCAGTCGCGATTTTGAATCCAAATCCCACCAGCAACATCGCGGCGCCGGCGAGGAGCAGCGGTGGATAGAGCGACTGATCAAGACGCGACGCAATCGTGGCGATGTTCGTGGTGCCCGGCAAGGTCGCGGTGGCAGTCGCGCCGTAAATCAAAGCGATGCCGTAAAGCAAGAACGCCGAGGCGAACGAGCCGAGGATGAAGTACTTCAAAGACGATTCGTTTGAACGAATATCCGTGCGGCGAAATCCGGCGAGCACGTAGGTGGCGATCGAGAGGATCTCCAATCCCAGAAAAACAATCACCAGGTCCCCGGCCGAGGCCATTAGCATCATGCCGCTCGTCGCAAACAGCAGCAGCGAATGAAACTCTCCGGCGGGCAGCTTCTCGCTCTCGATCCAGATGCTGGAGATCAGTATGGTGAGCAGCGCCACGATCACAAAGATCAGAGTGAAACTCAGGCGCAGCTCGTCCAAAACGATCATGCCATTGAAGGCGCTGCGTTGCGCCGGCCACGCGGTCCAAAGCCAGACGGAGGCGATGAACGCGGCGAACAAACTGATGATTGATAGAGAACCGGTCAGCCAGCGTTGGTCGCGGCGCACGAATGCGTCGACCATCATGACGATTACTCCAGCGACGCCGACGATAAGCTCTGGCGCGATCAGCGTCAGATTAATGTCGGGAGTAGCGGCCTGAAATAGGAACATATTCGCTTAACGCCCCTCTCTTTCAGAGAGGCTGACAATCTGAGATTTCGGGTTCCCGTCTTCGATACCTGCATCAGCGCCGGACGGGCTGCGCAACAATTTATTAAGACGTGCGCGAATATCTGCTTTGTAGTTCTCAGGTTGAGATTGCATGCCGAAAGTTGCCGGCCCGGCCACCCTTCCATCCTTGTTCAGCATGACAATCATCGGCAGGCGCACCTTCTCAGCGAATTGCAGAAAGACCATCTGACCGGTGTCGCGTAGCACCGGAAACCCGAGCTTTCGCTCGCGCGCATAACGCTTCAGCTCGCCATTACTGACTTGCTCTGAGCGCTCGACGCTGACCCAGAAAAACTTCACGGGTCTGCCTCGATATTCGTTGAGCACTTCGTTCAGTGCGCGCAGCTCGGTGGTGCATGGGTTGCACCAGGTCGCGCCAAACGAAACCAGCAGGACGTTGCCACGTTGGTCGGCCAGATCCACGATCTTTCCATCGAGGCCTTGCAGCTTCATGCTCGGATCGGCTGGCGGCGTCCTCGCCTGGCCCGACGCGACACTGCTAGCCAGCACTAGAAGTGCCGCGACCAGCGCTATTTTGATTGGCCACCTGTTCATCTGTTTGCGAGTGCTCCGGGCTGGGACGCTGCGGCAGTGCTTGATGTCTGGATCGGGCTCGGACTCACGACCTGTTGTGCGGCAGCTACGCTCGCGCGCGAACGATTCAAAAACGGCGCCGGATAAACGCCCATGAATAACATCAGCGCGAGCAACGGCAGCACCAGTCCGATCTCGCGCGGATTCAAATCTGATAGCGTGGCGTTGGCTTCGCTGGTCCTGGTCCCAAAGACCACGCGCTGCAGCATCCAAAGCATGTAGACCGCCGCCCAGATGACTCCCGTGCCCGCAAACATCGTGACGATCCACGTGTGGTTGACGGCCGCGGACGTCCACGAACCAAGCATGATCAGAAACTCTCCGATGAACCCATTAAGAAACGGCAGGCCGATCGAGGAAAGCGACGCGATCACAAAGAATGTCGAGAACCACGGCATGGGACGCACCAGTCCGCCGAAGTCTGAAATCATGCGCGTGTGCCGGCGCTCGTAAATCATGCCGACGAATAAGAACAAGGCGCCGGTTGAGACGCCGTGATTCAACATTTGATAGAGCGCGCCCTGCATGCCCTGTTCGGTGAATGAGAACAGGCCGAGCACCACAAAACCCATGTGACTGACCGACGAGTAGGCGACCAAACGCTTCACGTCCGGCTGGACCATCGCCACCAACGCGCCGTAGATGATGCCGATGACCGCGAGCGTTATCATTATCGGCGCCATCTGCCGCGATGCATTTGGAAACAATCCAAAGTTGAAACGCAGCAAGCCGTAAGTGCCCATCTTCAGCAGGACACCGGCCAGAATCACCGAGCCGGCCGTCGGCGCTTCCGTGTGCGCATCGGGTAACCACGTGTGCAAAGGCCACAGCGGCACCTTGATACAGAACGCGAAAGCGAATGCGAGAAACAGCCAGAACTCGGCGCGCGGCGACATCGCTGTTGCGGTTCTGAGCGTCTGCATCAGGAGCGTGTAATCAAAGGTCCCGGCGCCGGTCGCCCGTTGATGAATGAAGTAAAGGGCGATGATGCCGACCAGCATCAGCAGCGATCCGACCGCGGTGTAGATGAAGAATTTGATCGCTGCGTAGATGCGTCTTTCTCCGCCCCAAACGCCGATGAGAAAGAACATCGGCACCAGCGACGCCTCGAAGAAGAGGTAAAAGAGCAGGAGATCGAGCGAAACGAACACGCCGATCATCGCGGATTCCAGCAGCATTAGCAGCGCGTAGTAAGTCAACTGCCGCCTGGTGACCGCGGTCCAACTCGACAGCACCGAAATCGGCATCAACAGTGTCGTCAGGATCACCAGCCACAGACTGATGCCATCCGCGCCGACGTGATAACGCGCAGAGATTGCGCCAATCCACGAATAGTTTTCCTCGAAACGGAATCCCGCGTCGCCACCCACGCCTTTGATCAGCAGCAGAGAGAGGATGAAGGCCACCGTGGTGAACCCCAGCGCGATCCAGCGATGATGAGATTCCTTCGCGCCGGGCGTCAGGCTATAGACGACGGCCGTGGCCGCGCCGATGACCGGCAGCAGAATCAGAATTGTGAGCAGATGACTTTGCAAACTTACCTCACCAAAAATCTCAACACATGCGCGCCGTTGTATGCGAAATATCCGATGATGATCAGGGCCCCGGCCAGGATGATCGCTGCGTATCCGCGCACGAATCCGATCTGCATGTAACGCAGCGTTCGCGCCAGCCGCTTCACGATCTCGCCCGGGCCATGAACCAGAATTCCGTCAATCGCACCGACGTCGATAATCTTCCACAGTCCTTCACGTGAGCCGGCCTCGATTGGCTGGATGATAGTCGCGTCATAGATTTCGTCGACGTAATACTTGTTCTCGAGCAGCCGCGGCATCGCGCGCAAGGGCTTCCGCTGAAACATCACCCAGCCGATGCCGATGCCGCTCAGAGCGACCAGCACCGAGACGAGCGCCAGCAAACGCTCTTCGTTTAATTCCTGAGGGCTGGGCGTCTCGTGACTGCTCGTCGCGGCCGGTGCTTCGCCGACGGGCGCGACCGCGGGTTTGCCGTCGACCTCCTGAGGCGGCGGCGATTCCCAGTGCAGCTTTGTCGATTCGCCCGCCGCGGCTTCCGTGGCCGGGACGGTGCTAATGGCCGGCGCCAACACCTCTTCAAAATAGTTTTCAGGATGACCGCCGGCGAGCGAGCTGATGGCGTAAGGCACGCCAACCAGTCCGCCCACAGTTGAAAGCACTGCCAGCACGATCAGCGGAATAGTCATCGACCAGGGCGATTCGTGCGGCGTGACCGTGTGATGATCATCAGCGTGGCTTTCGCCGTGCGCGTCATGACCCGAGTTGAATCTCTCAGAGCCCCAGAAGGTCATGACCATCAAACGCGTCATGTAAATCGCCGTCAGCAACGCCGTGACAATCCCGATGAACCATAAGGCCTTGGCGGCTCCGGCGGGAATGCTGAACGGTCCGGCGACCCACACCTTCCAAAGAATTTCGTCCTTGGAAAAGAACCCGGCCCAGATGGGCACACCGCAGATTGCCAGCCAACCGCAGCACATCGTCAGCCAGGTAATCGGCATGTACTTGCGCAGGTTGCCCATGCGGCGCATGTCCTGCTCGTGATGCATTCCGTGAATGACTGAACCTGAGCCAAGGAAGAGTTGCGCCTTGAAAAACGCGTGCGTCATCACATGAAAAATCGCCGCGGTGAAGGCGCCGACGCCGCACGCGAGAAACATGTAGCCGAGCTGTGAAATGGTTGAGTAGGCGAGCACCTTCTTAATATCGTTCTGCGCCAAACCGATCGTCGCGGCAAACAGCGCGGTCGCTGCTCCGATAATCGCGACGATGAACATCGCCATCGGCGCATGCGTGAAGATCGCCGAGCAGCGCGCCAGCATGTAAACCCCGGCGGTCACCATCGTGGCCGCGTGAATCAGAGCCGACACCGGCGTCGGGCCGGCCATGGCATCAGGCAACCAGACATACAGCGGAATCTGCGCGCTCTTACCCGTCGCGCCGATGAACAGCAGAATCGCTATCGAAGTGATGCCGCCATACCAGAGCATATGCAGCGCGAACGATTCGGGCGCCATGTGCGCTATGGTCGCGAGCGCACTCGTCAATCCCGGCTTGTCGAAGAAACTGATTGAAGGCGCGCCGGCGCCGCTCGTCATCCAAAAGAGCAGCAGGATTCCCATGACGAAACCCCAGTCGCCCACACGGTTGGCGACAAACGCTTTCTTGGCCGCGGGGGCCGCTTCTTCCTTGTCGAGGTAGTAACCAATCAGCAGATAGGAGCACAGCCCGACGCCTTCCCAACCGACGAACATCAGCAGAAAATTATCGCCGAGGATAAGCGTCAGCATGGCGAACATGAACAGGTTCAGATACGCGAAGAACCGGTAGTATCCGGTGTCGCCGCGCATATAGCCGGTGGCGAAAACGTGAATCAGGAAACCTACGAACGTGATGAAGAGAACGTAAATCCCGCTGAGTCGATCCATTGCCAGACCGAAATCAGCGCGGAAGTTGCCGACCTGAATCCACGTCCAGAGATGGTCCATGACCGGCTGCGTCGAACGGAGCGCGCCGTTTGATTTGAAAGCGAGATAGAAACCAAGAATGGTCGAGATGCCGACCGACCCGCACGCAACCAGTGCGATAAATCGTTCGTTACGCACACGACGACCGATGAGCCAGTTGATGGCGGCGCCGGCCAGCGGCGCAAAGATGATTAAACTGAGAAGACGATTCTGCATACGGAGCGCGGGCATCCTTGCCCGCACCACGCGGGCGAGCCCGCGTTTCCAATCCTTAAATCAAAAACCGTTCGCGCTTTGCGCTCATGCGGACAGGGATGCCCGCGCTCCAATTCACAACTTCAACGTACTGGAATCATCGACATCGAGCGATTCGCGGCTGCGAAAGATGGCGATGATGATCCCTAAGCCCACTGCCGCTTCGGCCGCAGCCACCGTCATCACGATGAAAACAAAAAGCTGGCCGGTGACGTCGCGGAAGAAACTCGAGAACGCCACGAAGGTCAGATTCACCGCATTGAGCATCAGCTCGATGCACATGAACATTGAGATCACGTTGCGCTTAATCATCACGCCCACGACGCCGATCGTGAACAGCACCGCGGAAAGCGCCAGATACCATGAAAGCTGTGGAGTCATATAAAAAGACAGTAGTCAGTAGTCAGTAGCACCGTCTATTCGTGGTCGCGTGCAGGCGTCTTATCAGCGACGCCCAACAGGGCCGCAGCTTCGCGCGAATTGTCCGCGTTAACTTCCGTCAAATCGGGATACGCCCTCGGGTTCAAAGTTTCTCGCGCATAGCTTGCGTGTCCCGGCACCACCGCCACCTGCGCCGAGATCAAACCGCCGCGGCGCGCCAACGTAATCGCTCCGACGACCGCCATCAGCAGCAGAATTGAGGTCACTTCGAACGGCAACAGGTAGGTCGTGAATAGGCCCGCGCCAATCGATGCTGTTTGTCCGATGTCGGAAATATTTCCCGTGGGGGTCCCCGGCGATTTGTGAACAAAGAAAATGATGAACGCTGTTTCGGCAAAGAACACCGCCGCCAGGCCAATCGCGATTGGCACCAACGAGCGCAAGCGCATCGACCGGCGTTCCTCCTCCTCCACACTGAGGAGCATGATGACGAAAACGACGAGCACCATGATCGCGCCCGCATAGACAATGACCTGCACTGCCGCGATGAATGGCGCCGCGAGCGTGACATACAAGCACGCCAGCGAGATGAACACGCCAATCAGCGAGATGGCGCTGTACAGCGGATGACGCTGGACCACCATTGAGATGGCACAACCCACGGCCATTCCGGCAAACAAGATGAAGAGAACTGCCAACATGCTAGTTTTCAGTAGTCGGTTTTCAGTTTTCAGAAGCGGCACGCACTGTTTCTGAAAACTCAAAACTGAAAACTCCAAACTTCTATCCGCCCCAGCCGGTGCCGGTCTTCAAAAACTTCGCGACGTAATCGAACAGGCCCGACCACTGGATGGTGGCGGTGACGACGATGTTGATAATCGCGAGCGGCACCAGGAACTGCCAACCAAAAGTCATCAACTGATCGAAGCGGAACCTCGGCAGAGTGCCGCGCAACCAGATGTAGAAAAACAGAAACATCACGACCTTGCCGAGGAAATAAAACGGGCCGAGCCACGGCAGTTGATGCACAAATGGCCCGTTCCAACCGCCCAAAAAAAGTGTCGTGGCCAGCATCGAAACCGTGAACATGTTCACGTATTCGGCCAGAAAGAAGAGCGCAAACTTCATCGCACTGTATTCGGTGTGAAATCCCGCCACCAATTCGGTTTCGGCTTCCGGCAAATCGAACGGGACGCGGTTCGTTTCCGCAATGGCGGCGGTCAGATAGACGAAGAATCCCAGCGGCTGCACCCAGAACATATTCCAACCGGTGATACCCAGGTGACCTGATTGTTGCTCGACGATGCTCTGAAGATTCAAAGTGCCCGATTGCAGGATGATGCCGATCAATCCGAGTCCCAGCGCCAACTCGTAAGAAATCATCTGCGCCGCTGAACGCAGCCCGCCCATCAAGCTGTATTTGTTATTGGATGACCAGCCGGCCAGCGCGATCCCGTAGACGCCGACCGAAGTGACCCCGAGAACATACAGCAGCGCGACGTCGAATTTCGCAATCACCATCGGAATGGTGTTGCCAATCCACGGCAGACTGAACGGCAGATGAATATCCGGCCCAAACGGATAGACCACGATCGTCATCAAGGCCGCGGTGGTCGCAATTATCGGCGCCAGAAAGTAGACGAAGCGCGTCGATTTATCAGGAACGATGTCTTCTTTGAAAATGAACTTGAGCAGATCGGCGAACGGTTGCAGCAAGCCGCCCGGTCCGACGCGATTCGGGCCCAGGCGTCCCTGAATGAATCCGAGGATCCGGCGTTCGGCGAGCACGGTGTAAGCGACCATTGTCATCACCACCGTGAAAGCCACGAGGATGCCGATCGTCAAGAGAATGAGATGTTTCAGATCTTCCATTAGGAATGGCTAGGCGACTGCTTCCCGCTTTAACCCGTCGTCAACCGTAATCTGATACAGCGGTGAAATTGCGAACGTCTCCGGCGTTGGATTGCCGGCTGCCAACAAACCGATTTGCGGCGTCTTGCTGATCAAAGTTCCGGGCCGGAAAAGTTCATGACCGACGGACGGAGTCTCCTGCAACTTCTCGCCGTCGCCGGACAGCGATTCGACTGTTTGGCGTAACGATTGAATTGCCGCCGCCAGGTCACGCTGCGGCGCGAGTGCGTGCTTCACCTGCACCGGATCGCTTTCGTCTTTCAATGCTGGATAACGCAAGCCGCCGTAGGCAGGAACTCGTTCGGCAATCTCGCGAAACACAGCGCTGGCTGATCGCTCGAATCCGAAATCGACTCCCAACTCGTTCGCGAGGCGCGCGGTAATCATCCAATCCGCCATCGCCTGATGCACCGGCTCAATTGACGTGCGCACGCGCTGGACCAGGCCGCCGTTATTCGTGAATGTTCCATCGACTTCAGCGTACGACGCAGCAGGAAAGACGACGTCGGCGAATTCAGTTGTTTCGGTCTCAAACAATTCATGAACTACCACGAAATCCAGTTTGGCGAGCTGATTAACGGCGTGCGATGTCAATAAGCTGCCGGCAATGTAAGCGGCCCGAATCGAGTCTCCGGCTTGTCCCATCACCTCGGAAGTTGGTTTCGCGCTCAAGCTCATGTCGTGCGCGCCCACGCTGTTATTGAAGAGCGGCAACGGATGCAGGAGCGCGCGTGGTCCATCGTCACCGAAACCAATCGGAGCCTGGGCGATTAGTGTCTGCGCCGCCGGACTTACCTCGCCGCCAAACATAATTACGAGGTCGCCCTGCGTCTGATAGATGGTGTCGCGCGCTGCCGCGATTTCCCGCACGTCAATGCCCATCTTCTTCGCCGCCAGTTCGTCGCTGTCTCCAGTTCCAAAGGCCAGCACGGCGGCGTCTTCAGTGCCGGGCCGTATGTGAATAAATTGTGAAGCCTGTTCGCGCAAACGTATGGGCCGGCTGTTGATGATGATCAGTTTGGCGCCGCCGTTGCGCACCGCCTGGCGAATCTGTTTGCCGGTCAGCGGTTGTAGTTCCTCGGGTTCGCCGCCGATCAAAACGATGGTTTTCGCGAAACGGATATCACGATGCGTCGCCAGCGGCCCGCCAAGATTTTCGAAGAAAGGAGCCAGGCTGAATGCGTCAGCCACGGTGAAGTTCTCGGTCTCGACAACTTCACCGGCAAATTTTCGCAGCGTGTAAACCGACTCGTTCGTTAATCGCGGACTCGCAACGACCGCCAGCGAATTGTTGCCGTGTTCGGAAACGACTTTGTCGAGCCGCTCGGCCGCGAAGCGAACCGCTTCGTCCCACGTCGCCGGAACCAGGCGGCCGCCCTTCTGGTAGCGAATCAGCGGCGTGCGAATTCGGTTTTCATTATTGATGAAAGGATGACCGAAACGTCCTTTGACGCAAAGGAATTCGCCGTTGTGACCGTTCACGTAGCGATCGCGCGCGACGATCCGCACGACTTCGTTCGCGCGCGAGCCGAGCGACATCTGGCATCCGTCCGAACAGTAGGTGCAGGTCGAAACCGTCTGCGTCAATTCCCAGGGTCGATGCTGGTGGCGGTACGTGCCGTCGAGCAGCGTACCCGTCGGACAAACTTCGATGCAGTTGCCGCACTGCGAACAATTCAACCAGCCGCCGAACGTGCCGATGACGGTGTTCGCGCCGCGATTGCCCGCCTCGATCGCTTCTTCACCCATCCACTCGTCGCAGACGCGCGTGCAACGCTTGCAGAGAATGCAACGCTGCGGATCGTTGGCGACCATCGGCGAAAGATACTTCTCAGCCTTGGCGTTCTTGCGTTCGGTAAAACGTTCTTCCAGATTGCCCCAGTCGAAAGTCAGTTCCTGCAGTTCGCATTCGCCGCCGCGATCGCAGACCGGGCAATCGAGCGGATGGTTCGCCAGCAGGAATTCGAGCATCGAACGTTGCGCCTTCTCAATCTCTTCGCTCTGCGTAGTCACGATCATGCCGTCGGTGCAGGTGATGGTGCAGGAGGTTTGCAGCTTCGGCATCTTCTCGATGCGCACCAGACACATGCGACACGATGCCTGCAAAGCCAGGTCGGCGTAATAACAGAACGAAGGAATCGCGAAGCCATTGTCGCGGCACACGTCGATCAGACGCGCGCCTTTCGCGACCTGAAAGTCCGCGCCGTTGATGGTTACTTTGACTAGTTCAGTACTCATGAATTTTTCACCACAGAGGACACAGAGAAGAACGAATTGAAATGAGAACGCTCCTGGCTTTGCTTGTCTGGCTTTCCTCTGTGTCCTCTGTGGTTAATTGTTCTTCCCCAAATGCTTCTCGAAATCTTCCGGAAACCTTTTCACCGCCGATTGAATCGGCCACGCGGCCGCATCGCCGAGCGGACAAAACGATTTGCCTTCGATGTTGTCACAGAGATCGAGCAACAACTTCGCATCTTCCGGCCGGCCGCCGCCGCCATCGATTCGTTTGAAAATTTTCACCAGCCAGTCAGTGCCTTCGCGACAAGGAGTGCACCACCCACATGATTCATGCTTATAAAACTCAGTCAGGTTCTTCGTCGATTCGAACACATCGACCGTTTCATCCATCACGATGAAGCCGCCCGAACCAACCATCGAACCGGCAGCGACGAGACCTTCGTAATCCATCCGCACATCTTTGCCGATGATTTGATCCGCGCGCATGATGTAGACCGACGAACCGCCGGGAATAACGGCTTTCATCTGCTTGCCGTTTAGAATTCCGCCGCAGTCTTCCATGATGAACTTTTCCATGTCGTCATAGCCCATCGGCAATTCATAGACGCCGGGCCGATTGACGTGACCAGAGACGGACCAGAGCTTGGTCCCGCCGCTCTTTTCGGTGCCCAATTTTTGATAAGCCTCGCCGCCCATCTTGATAATGTCCGGCACGGCGGTCAGCGTCTCGACGTTGTTGACCACAGTCGGCGAGGCATACAAACCTGAAATAGCAGGGAAGGGAGGCTTCATGCGCGGGTGTCCGCGAAAACCTTCGAGCGAACTCAGCAGCGCCGTCTCTTCACCGCAGATGTACGCGCCGGCGCCGCTATGCGTGTAGATGTCGCAAGCGAAGTCCGTTCCCAGAATCTTCTCGCCCAGCAGTCCGGCCGCGCGCGCTTCATCCAGCGCCACATCCATGATGTCGATCAGATATTTGTATTCACCGCGCGTGTAGATGTAATTACGGCGCGCGCCTAACGCGTAGGCGGCGATCAGCATGCCTTCGATCAGCATGTGCGGATCGCGCTCCATCAGGTAGCGATCCTTGAAGGTGCCGGGTTCCGATTCGTCAGCATTGCAAACGACGTACTTCGCTTTCGGCGAATCCTTCGGCACGAAACTCCACTTCATGCCGGTGGGGAAGCCCGCGCCGCCACGACCGCGCAGCGCGGACTTCTTCACCTCGTTAATGACGTCGTCAGGCGCCATCGAATCGAGCACCTTCTTGATCGCTTCGTAACCGCCGTTACGACGGTAGACGTCGATCGATCGCGACCGCTCGAGATGAACTCGGCGCAGTTGCAGGGGCTCGCATCCGATGGCTGCTATTTGCATCTCTAATCAGGCTTCTTATCGCCGGGTTTTTCCGGCGGTATCACCGTGGTGTGGCTGTTGACGAAGTACTTGACGCGCAAAAAGAATGTGCATTGCACGTGGGGCTCGAGACCCATGGGCGTCAGGACAGCGTCGAATTTGCCGGGCGCCAGCGGTTCGAAATAGAAAGTGCTGTTCTTGCGCCGCTCCACCACGCGGTAGTTGTCGTCGACGTTTCCCGATTCGAAAGCTTTATAAGAGTTGTAAGCTTCGAATGGTTGAAACGTGTCGAAGTTCTCGGTCACCGATACCGGAGTCAGCTTGAGTCCTAATTTCGCGTAGGCCTCCTCTTTCTCCTTCAGTATCTTCTGCGCCTCGGCGGTCATCTGAACACGGACCGGATTGAGATCGCTGGTGATGTAATCGACCTTGATCAAATCAAAGATGCCGCCCTGGGCGGCCATCGGCACGATCTGATCCAGCAGGCTGTGGTCCTTG
>Ga0207511_100169_pt1 | contig 14103 bp, 13 predicted proteins | sample NitcycUWRSCHO22C_FD_188265 | JGI IMG/M metagenome (GOLD analysis project Ga0207511, IMG submission 188265) | Soil microbial communities from Arlington Agricultural Research Station in Wisconsin, USA - Nitrogen cycling UWRJ-SCHO22-C (SPAdes) | ecosystem: Environmental > Terrestrial > Soil >... | reverse complement strand
ATCGCTGCCGGGATTATCAAACTGGGGCGAGCTTCGATTCGAAACTTCTTTCTCGGTTTGATACTGGCCGGCTCGTTTGTGGGAATGCGTTTCTTCGGAATTAACTTCCTCTTGATTCTAATCATCGCCGGTGCTTTGAATCTGCTGGTAAAAGAAGGATGGCCGCGCTTGAGACGGACTGCCCCTTCACCTGGTATCGCGATTGGAGGAGTCGCTTTACTTATTCCGGTGATCGACTCCCGTCTGTTCCAAATCGCCTGGTTGTTTCTCAAGACGGGTTTCCTAAGCTTCGGCGGCGCATATGCTTCGCTCGTCTTTGTCCAACAGGGCGCTGTCGCTGAGCACCATTGGCTGACCGACGGACAATTATTGGACGGGGTCGCGCTGAGCGTGGCCACGCCGGGACCGTTCATGCTGTTTACAACTTTCGCTGGATATATGGCGGGCGGAGTTGCCGGCGCGCTCCTCGCTACCTTCTTTGTTTTCCTGCCGTCGTTTGTCTTCGTTCTGGGCGGCGCTCATTACGTCGAAAAGGTTCGCGACAACAAGACCATCCAGGCCTTCCTCGCGGGTGTGAGCGCTGCAGTTGTCGGGGTGATCGCCGTCGTGTCATTGGAACTGATTCCCGAGGCTTTGGTGGGCTGGCCCGCGATTGTGATTTCCGTTGTTTCGTTTTTATTGATCGTTTGGCTGAAGCGCGATGTTGCGCTGGTCGCAGTCGCCGCGATGTTTGGAGGCCTGCTATACGCGCTGGCCCGCGCGCTTTTATGAAGAACAATCAAGGAGAAATCCAATTGGCAAGTGAAGAAAACAGAAAGCGAGTCCTGTTGATTAGTAACTCCACCCTCTATGGCAGTGGTTATCTCGATCATGCGGAATCCGAGATTCGCGACTTTCTCGGTGGCGCGAAGAGCGTTTTGTTCGTCCCTTACGCGCTTTATGATCGCGACGCTTACGCGTCGACTGCACAAGAGCGCTTTCAAAGAATGGGTTACGAACTCAACTCAATCCATACTTCTTCGAATCCTCAAGCTGCCGTCGATGAGGCGGAAGTCGTCTTCATCGGTGGCGGCAATACGTTTCGATTATTGAAAGCTCTGTACGACTTTGGAGTGCTCGACCCAATTCGAAAACGCGTGCTCAACGGAATGCCTTACATAGGATCGAGCGCCGGGTCGAACGTAGCCGGACCAACGATCAAAACGACCAAGGACATGCCGATTGTACAACCGCCGTCGTTTGAGGCACTGGGCCTGGTTCCTTTTCAAATTAGTCCGCACTTCCTGGATCCCGATCCGAATTCAACGCACATGGGAGAGACGCAGGAGGAGAGGATTCTACAATTCCTCGAAGAGAACGAGACTCCGGTAGCGGGCCTGCGCGAAGGCGCAATGGTGCGCGTCGAAAATGGAGCGACTGTTTTGAAGGGATCGTCCGGCGCGCGAGTCTTTCGCAGGGGGCTTGAGCCCGTTGAGACGCTGCCGGGCGCACGACTTGATGAATTCTTTCTTTGAGAGTCGAGAAATGAATCTGAAACCAACCGGAACACTGGTGCTGACCCGTCGTGACGTGGCTGCGTTGCTTACTATCGATGACTGTACATCCGCAGTTGAACGAGCGTTCAAGTTGTATGGTGAAGGCCAGACTCAACCACCGGGAGTGTTGGGCGTTCACGCCGAACACGGTGGCTTTCACATCAAGGCTGGAATCTTAAATCTCGACAGACCTTATTTCGCAGCAAAGGTCAACGCAAACTTCCCCCAGAACTCCAGGCGATTCGGATTGCCTCTGATACAGGGAGTCATTGTTCTGTGCGACGCAGAGAATGGTTATCCTCTGGCGGTAATGGATTCGATTGAGATCACCATCCAACGAACCGGCGCGGCGACTGCGGTCGCTGCCAGGTATCTGGCCCGACCTGAGTCTGAGACTCTCACGATTTGCGGCTGCGGTAATCAGGGCCGCGTTTCGCTTAGAGCTTTACACAATTTGTTTCCCTTCAAAGAAGTGTTTGCTTTTGATCTCGACCATTGTCAGGCAGAGAAGTTCGCCGGCGATTTGTCGGGTGAAACCACAGCGAAAGTCACACCCACCTCGGAACTGGAACAGGCAGTTAGAAAGAGCGACGTCATCGTTACTTGTACTCCGGCGAAGCAATTCTTCTTGAAAGACGCGTGGGTGCGGGCCGGCTCATTTATTGCGGCGGTCGGCGCAGACAATGAAGACAAACAGGAGTTGGAACCGGCGCTCTTGAGGCGGAGCAAGGTCGTGGCCGATCTCCTGGAGCAGGCCGCGAGCATCGGGGAGTTACATCATGCTATCGACCTGGGATTGATGACGAGGGATGATGTCTACAGCGAGTTGGGAGAGATAGTGGCGCGAGGAAAACCTGGCCGCTCGTCGCCTGACGAAATTATAATTTTTGATTCGACGGGAATGGCTTTGCAGGATGTGATCGCCGCGGCAGCTGTTTACGAGAAAGCTGTCAGCAGTGGACTGGGCCAGGTGATCGATTTCGGTGGAGTCGACGTTAAAGTCGATCAGATGAGCGCAGCGTGAAGGAAAATTGGAACAAGCATTTGTCTCTCAGGTGAGGGTTTTCAGAATTCGATTACAGCCAGGACTTTTTAGGCCAAGTCTTCACCGGGATAGGTACAACCCCCTATGTCTTGATATAGAAGCGAGACGATAAAGGTAGGACGAAATGAATTCATCGAAATCATTGAATGCAGTTCTGACGCAAGTTATGTCTTCGCGTTCCATCAAACGAGTCGCAATCGTGACGGTTGCCACCATCTTTCTAACGATCTTTGTGCTGGCGGGAAGTTCGGCGCAAACCCAAACGGTCACAGATTGGAAACCGGTAGAGCAGGCATTGGGCAAAGCAGGCGCGATGCAGCCGGGAGATGTTTACAAAGTCAGTCTGCCCCGCAGTGATCTGAAAGTCACTGTTGGCGGAGTTGAACTTAAACCGGCACTCGCTCTCGGGTCGTGGGTCGCTTTCAAAAAGAGTGGCGACATGACCATGGTCATGGGTGACCTGGTGCTCACTGAAGATGAAGTGACGCCAGTGCTAACCAGGCTTGAAGCAGGCGGGGTTGAAATCTCGGCGCTGCATAACCACGTACTGCGCGAATCGCCTCGCATCATGTACATGCACATTCACGCGATGGGTGATGGCGTAAAGATCGCCAAGGCAATTCATGACGCCTTGAGCGTGAGCAAGACTCCCTTTGCCGCTGCAACCGCGCCGCCAACCCAGACGCCGGACATCGGAATCGATACGAAACAAATCGATCAGCTCATGGGTCAGACAGGAAAACTCAACGGAGTCGTTTTCCAATACAGCATTGCCCGGGCTGACGAGGTTACCGACACCGGAATGAATGGCAAGGCGGAAGTAATTCCACCGGCGATGGGTGTGGCTCAGGCGATTAACTTTCAATCGACGGGCGGAGGCAAGGCAGCCATCACTGGCGACTTCGTGCTGCTGGCGACTGAAGTGAATCCGGTAATTAAGGCTCTGCGAGATAACGGCATTGAAGTGACTGCGCTCCACAGCCACATGCTGACGGATTCGCCGCACCTTTTCTTTATGCACTTCTGGGCCAATGATGATGCGCAGAAGCTGGCACGCGGGCTGCGCGCCGCGCTCGACAAAATAAATGTGAAGAAAGGCTAACCTCTATACACGATGACGTTCATCTTTATCCTGCGCGAGTGATAAGACGGGGCCTTACCAAGGCTGGTCGGACATTACCCTGCGCCACAATTGCTTGACAGGTCTTTGGGCTGTTTGTATAAGTAATCAAGTTCCTGTCGCCGGACTGGGAACATAATCAAGGATGAGAAGAACTCGCTCTTACTACTTCGCTTTTACGTATCGCTACCCTTCTAAAGGGGTGCGTTCGGAGCGAAATGCGCGTGAGAGCTGTAAGACCTAAAGACTAAACGCCAAAAAGTTTCGCAGAGCCGGTCGCAACCTCCGAATGGAAGTCGCGGCCGGCTCTCTTTTTGTTTGCAGAAGCAAGGCAGCAGATGAGAGAGAGGAGTCAAACACATGACAATCGAGGACTGGCGAACCGAGATCGACACGGTTGATAACGAGCTCTTGCGTCTCTTGAATCAGCGCGCACAACTGGCGGCGATGATTGGCAGGTTGAAGCAGCTCGCCAACCTGCCGGTGAGCGACGCTGATCGCGAACGCGCTCTGCTTGAACGGCTGCGCAAGGTCAATGCGGGGCCGCTCGACGATCAAGCTGTGGCAGTCATATTTCAGCAAATAATTTCCGAGACCAGCCGCCTGGAAGCTCGCGTGATCGCCGCTGAATCGCGAAGGCGCAGGCCGGCGGCTTCGGCGAATCAAAGCATTCGGCGAGTAGCGAACCAATTCTTGAAAAGCAATCGAAAAGGAGACAAGCAATGGTAATAACGATGTCAGGCAACGCCACCGCAGCGCAGATCGATCATGTCATCGAACGCATTCGCGAGTGTGGCTTCCGCGAGCATGTCAGCCGCGGTACGGAAAAGACCGTGATCGGAGTTGTCGGTAGTAACGGCAACCGTAATGAGATCGAAGCGTTACGCGCCGCGCCCGGAGTTGAAAGCGTCACGCCGATTACTCAGTCCTATAAACTCGTCAGCAAGCAAATGAAGCCCGAGCGAACCACGGTCCGCATCGGCGGCGTTTGCTTCGGCGGGCCGGAGGTGGTCGTCATCGCCGGGCCTTGTTCAGTTGAATCACGCGATCAACTCCTAAGTACCGCGCGGGCGGTTCACGCGGCTGGTGCGACAATGCTCAGGGGCGGAGCCTACAAACCGCGCACCTCGCCTTACGATTTCCAGGGACTCGGGATCGACGCGCTAAGGTTTCTTAGTGAAGCGCGAGCCGAGACTGGTTTGCCGATCGTCACTGAGGTGATGAGCACTGAAGACGTCGACGTCGTGGCCGAACATGCCGACATGCTGCAAGTGGGAGCGCGCAATATGCAGAACTTTTCTTTATTGCGGCGGCTCGCCAACTCATCCCGACCCATCCTGTTGAAGCGCGGTCCATCGGCTTCTATTAAGGAGTGGTTACTGGCGGCGGAGTATCTTCTCTCCGGCGGTAATCCCGATGTTGTGCTGTGTGAACGAGGAATAAAAACCTTCGAGACAGAAACGCGCAACACGCTCGACCTGTCAGCCGTGGCGTTGGTTCGGGAACTCTCTCACCTGCCGGTAATCGCCGATCCGTCGCACGGCACCGGCAGGCGGCGATTGATCGTTCCGATGTCGCGGGCTGCCCTCGCCGCGGGCGCGGATGGGTTGATTATCGAGGTGCATCCCTGTCCGGAACGGGCGCTTTCGGATGGGCCACAGTCTCTGGACTTCGCCCAATTTAGCGAGCTGATGGCGGGCCTGGCCCAACCTTCGCGCAGAATCGCGAATGCGATGTCCCTCGTATGCTGAAGGCCCGCAATGTTCGAGCGAAATATTCTCGAGATCAACTGTGACGACAAAACCCAAATGGAAACAAGTAACGGTGGTCGGTTGCGGCCTGATCGGATCGTCGTTCGCGCTGGCGCTCAAGCACAATCAGATCTGTGACCGCGTGCTCGGGTGGGACACCTCGGCGTCGGTTTTGGCCGAGGCCCAGGCGCGCGGCGTAATTGATGACGTGGACGACGCTTTTTCCAGCGGTAACATTTCGACTTCGGATCTGATCTATCTGGCGACACCAGTAAGGGAAATCATCCGGTTCATGCGCGAACGAATTGCGCAAACCAGGCCTGGCACAATCATTACTGACGCAGGCAGCACCAAACGCCTGGTCTGTGACGCGGCCGAGGAAAACTTGCCTCCGAATCGTTTCTTTGTGGGCGGTCATCCAATCGCGGGCAGCCATCATTCCGGCGTGAATCATGCTCGGCCTGACCTGTTCACAGAAGCAACCTACGTCCTCACAACTCAGAACTCTCCGCCGCAGAGTGAGTCTTTCACCCGCGTGCTTCAGACCGTCGAGGCTTTAGGCTCTCGCGTTAAAACGATGACCGCCATCGATCATGATCGCGCGCTGGCATTAATCAGTCATCTGCCGCAACTGGTTTCGAGTGCGCTGGCAAAAACAGTGACGGAGCAGGGCGACGCAGCGACCTTCCTCGCATTGGCGGGACCGGGCTTCAAGGACATGACCCGACTCGCCGACAGTTCCTGGTCGATGTGGGGGGACGTGCTCGCGACTAACCCCAACGAGATCGCCACGGCTCTTGATCTCATCATTGAAAGGCTCACCTCATCCCGAGACGAATTAAATCGATTTGCGACGGACCAAGCTTCGGAATTCCACGCCCTTCGAAAGATCTTCCGGGACCACGAATCGTAAGCCAGCTCGGCGCTGTTGGCGTTGCCAATGGATCACTGATATGTGGAAGGATGGGAATTTAACTTGTTTTCTGGAAAGAGATTTTCTATTTCATCTGATCCACCATTTGACGAGCTTGCGCCTGTGCTTCATGCAACTCCGGTAGATAATTCGGGTCGGGAGTCATGGAGAGGATGGCGTTAAGTTGCTGGCGTGCGTCTTCGGTCTTGCCCACCGCTTGATATGCTTCTGCCAGATGCAGCCGCAGGAACGCATTCCCCTTGCCGAATTGCAGCCCCTTCTCTAACTCGCCGACAGCCTTTTGCGGATCGCCGCCAACGATTTTTGGCGCTTTGAGATCAAGCAGGCCCAGCACCATATACGCACTACCGTCCTGATAACCTTCGTTGAGTTTCAGAACGGTCTCCATCTCTTTCCGCACATCTTCAAGCGAGGCCAAACCTGAGATCGTTTCAGATTCCAGGCTGCCGCCATAATTAGCCCCCAGCCAAAAATGGCCGTCCGGTTTATCGCCCTGTATTTTGACCGCCGTGTTGCCGGCTTCAATCCCTTCACGAAAAGCCCGCTCGCGATAGTCACCGTCGGTATGCGTGGCCAGATAGTAATCGAACTTCGCCAGCCGCCACGCGGCATCATAGTTCGATGGATCGGCTGCCATTGCTTCTCGCAACAAAACGATTCCCTGCTGCAACTGTTTCAGATCATCGCGTTGACTGTAGAACTGATCCGCACGGGTGATGTCGGAAAGTGCTGACTGCTTGTCAACGACCGGATTATCATTCTGTGAATGGGACTTACACGAGAGCAGGAGAAGCAGAACACCCGCGAACGGCTGCCAGCGATAGCTCTTAAGACGATTCATCTTCATCCCGAGGCTTAATTCGCATGGCCCATGATGTCGAAGGGAAATTTGATTTCGTTGCGCACGCTCACCAATCCATGCGCGGCGGAAGTAGCCTTGATTTTGAAGTCACTACGATTGATGCTGAATTCGCCCTGGGCCCGCAGGTCGTTTCCGTTGACCGTCACCTTTGTCGGAATCGTAATCGGCCTGGTTACTCCGTGTAACGTGAGATCGCCGGCGATCTTCAAATCATATTGATTGTTGCCGGTTGCTTTGCCGCTGACGCCGGTGCTTTTGAAAACAATCTCAGGATACTGGTCCGGCAAGAGCACAATTTCGCGCAGTTCCTTGTTGATGATTTTCTTCTGGGCATCGGTGAAGACGCTGCTGGTCTCTTCCATGGTCGCTGTCTTCGCCGTTATTTGAAGAGACGAATTCGCCAACAAGCCGGGATCGAGTCGCGCCTCGCCAGTGAAATCGTGAACAGCCACCATGTGATCGTGGCCTTTGAACCACAACAATCCCCCTCGCAATGCGTGCGCTATGAATTTACTTTGTGAGGCATCGAGCCGGTATTGACTTGCAGCCTGCGATCCCGGCGCCACCGCGCCCGCAGCCTCCCGCGGATTAAATGTTTGATTGCTGGCAACGGTTGGCGCGAGAACCAGAAAAAAAGAAACAATGAGAGGATAAGTTGGTAGCAGCTTACGCAATTTCACAATGCCCCCTTCTCTACGAGGTAAAGCCCGCGGCCGGCCTCTTCCAAATCAAGGCGTCGAGCGAAACGCCATTCCAATCGACAAACCAAAGCAGCACGAAATTCAAAAGTACGTACTGGAGGTTGTGAGCGACCGTGGGTGCTTGCCCAAGCATGACCACGCCGAATGTCAATCCAATGAGCAGCAACCCTGAGACTGTAAGTCCGGCGCGCGTGAACAATCCCAACACAATCAGAACGCCAGAGATCGTTTCTGCAAAAGGGATGACGTAGGCAAACGGCATGACCATGAAGGCGGGCAGTTTGCCCGAGAACTGCTGATTCATGCCGCCGACAAAATTGGACAGACCGCCGCGAAACTTTCCGATTCCATAAAACAGGAAGATCACTCCGTAGGCGATCCTGGTAAGCGCATAGGCTGTCTTCCGTTCGTTCATATTTTTAATCTCTCGATTGCCGCCCGTTCACTCCGATTCGCGTTCGCGATATTCCCACCGGCATTTTCAGGCGAAGGTTAAGCCGCGCGGCGGTCTTTGCCCGCGCTCCTCGGTTCAGACGCAGTCGCCGGTTGCGGCTCAACCGCCACGCCGTGGACATAAACCATCTCGCCTGCTAACCAACCAGAGATCCCGATTAGAATCACTCCGAGAACTGACAGCAGCAGTGGTACCGCGAAACTCGTTCCGATCCAGCCCCCGCCGCTCCTGGTACGCAGATAAAAATCGGCGATAAACACGAGCAGCGCGATCACGTTAAGCCGCGCATGCCAGTCGGCGAGCTTCTTTGCCGGCTGCGCGCTGATCGACAGCCAATCGATAAACCCCGGGACGGCTGCGACCGCCGCTCCCAGAATGCCGCCGAGCAACGCATAGAATGAAATGTAATCTCGCCAGACTGGATTCCCACGCCACAGATAAATCAGATCCGCAACCAGTGAAAAGATCCACAGCGCGATGGGAAATGGAATGATCATCGGATGCACCGGATGTTTACCAATACTCGCTGGACTAGCCATGATGGTTTCTCCTTTCGGGTAAGAACGTTCTTATTTGAACTTCTCAGGAAACTGCTTGACGATTCCCATCGTGAGACCGTCAGCCATTTGCAGAATCTGCTGATGGACTGCATCGTAAGCCGCGATGTCGCCAGCCCAATCACCATGCAAACGCGCCACCGCCTCGTTGGTGGTCAGCTTCAAATGGTCGTGCAGCATCTGGCGCATTTCAGCCTCGGGCCAGTTCTTCGGATTAGCCTTGCCGAGAAAAGCGGCTAGTTGATCGGCGTTAGCGGACCAGCGCGCATTCGCGTCACTCAGCTTCGCCTGATCGTTTGCTTTGGCGGCCGCGAGGACATCTGCCGCGATCACAATGTGGTCTTTCAAAAGCGCGGTTAGCTGGTTACCAGCCGCGTCGCCGTAATAAGGTTTGATCGCGTTGCCAATATCGACCTGGTTTTGTAGTAGCCGGTTGGTCGCCGCGGTCTTATCTGGAAGATCACCCGCCGCGCTGATAATGAAGACGCGGGTCCAGGTAACATGGTCTTCCCAAAGCTTTCGCATCGCATCATGTAAGGCCGCCTGCTTAGACGATTCACGATCGTTGACTGGTGATGCACTTGAACTCCCCGGCATCACAAACGAAATAAATAACGCGAGAAAAAGGACGGTTAAACTTAAGCGTAGAAATTGGCGTTGCATTTGACTCCTTTCCTGCTCCGACGAAAGTCGTGAAGCGCGCGCGCACCGCGGCTCCCAGGCAGTAATTGGTATTTCGTTTCAGGGGTTATGAGGGAACGGTTTTAGGTTACGTCCTAAAACAGTCGCTGTAAAGCCGGTTCGCTACTTCGAGCGCTGGAAAATGTTACAGCAACGTCGAAATTCTCTTGAGAATTCGCGCAAGTGGCCGCCAGAGCGGCGGCAACCCGAATGAGTAACTTTGCGCGCTGTGATAACGTCTATTCGATTGTTCATCTGGAAAGCAACACCCGGCGCAAAGAAAATATTATTTCCATGACAATACCTAAAGGTTATCAAGGCCTGCGTTTTCCCTGCGAGTGCGTTTCGGCGCTGAATGATGGTTACAGCGATCCCTGGGCAGAGATCACTAAACGCAAATTACTTCCAAATGGATCGAAGGAAGAGATCTTGAATCTCGTGGCGGATAAGCCGAAGACGATCTCGCAGTTGGCGGAAAGTCTGAGAATCGCACCGGCCAGCGTGCACTCGCACATCAACGACTTAATGGAAAGTCAGTTGTTGCGAGAGTCCGTCGAGTGGGAGAAACAATATCCGACGGAGCGATACTACGAGCCGAACTTCCCGGTGTTCAAGACTGCCGAGTGCGCCGAGTTCATGACATTGTGTGAAGAGATGGCAGAACAAGTCGCCGGCCTGTTCGAGCGCAAAAGGGCGAAACTGGAACGAGCGTTCGAGGCAACTAATTTGTCGGATCAAGACTGGGAGTTCTCGGACGTCATGCAATGCTTCTACGCTAATATGCAGCGCCACGCTCGCGCCTTGCTCGAAGACCGAGGCTTGTTGACCCCGCGTCAAAAACATAAGAACGGAGCGCGTTGGATTTTCTGGGCGCAGGAACCACCACCGTCCGGCCGAAAATAGGTTGGATCTCAGCACCTCGAATGCAGCTGATAGTTTTTGTTCGCCTCAACTTCACCGTCGGCCCAGAGGCCTGATGGCTAATTGGTTGTGCAGGAAGGTTGTCGTCCTTTGCCAGGCAAGTTTGGCCGCGTCGGCATCGTAAGTAGGCCGGGAGTAGGCGAAAAATCCATGAGGTGCTGGATACGTAAAAATCTCGTCGTCTTTATTATTCTTCTTTAACGCCAGCTCAAAGGCCTCGAGCTGTTCAGGCGGGATCTCATTATCGTTTTCGGCATAATGTCCCTGCACGGCAGCGCTTATGTTTTCCGCAACATCGATCGGGTCTTGCTTTCGATTGGCGAAGACGGGCGTTTTGAGATTGCCATAAAACGGCACGACGGCGCGGACTTGTTTTGGATAGGACGCCGCAAACATCAAGGCACACCTGCCGCCGAAACAGAATCCGGTTAGCGCTACCCGACGGGAATCAGCGAACCGCTTATTTTTCAGATAGGAAATCGAAGATTCAATGTCGCGAAATATCTTTTCGTCGGTCGTTTGCTCCGCCAGAACTTTTCGCTTTTGCTCCAGGGTCATCGAGTCTTTTTGCAGAGGGTAGATGTTGGGTGCTATGCCGATGCACTCAATCTGAGCAAGCATGGCAGTCAGGTTCTGAATATATTCCTCGTAGATAGAATTTCCGGATATAACAATGACCACTGGGTATCGACCAGCTTGGCGAGGCCGCGCCAAATAAGCATCCAGATTTTCGTTTCCACTTTTGAACATGATCTTGCCATGGATCACGTTCTTATCGTCGAGCGCTTTTTCTATTTGGACAGATTGATTCGTAGTAGACCACGCTTTTGCTTCACAGTTAATAAGGCAATAGCCGGCGAAGGCAGATGCGTCAGCCAGAAAACGGCGTCTACTGACAGGTGGTTCTTCATTTTCCGAAAAAAGTGACATGATCGCAGCGGCGCTAATTTGCCGCTCCGCCCAGTTTTTGTTGAGCCTCGCGCAGGTCTTTCAACCCAACGAGCGTGATTTGGTCTTCCGCTTTGAGTTTGGAAAGCGTATCGATTGCCTTTTGATATTCGATGAGGGCCTTCGGTTTTCCTTCCCGACTGCCCGCATAAAGATCCCCTCGAATAATGTAGAGTCTCGAGAGCAGGCTCTCGGCCTCAGTCAGTTGTAACGGCTCAGTGGCTTCGATTTTTTGCCAGAGTCGTTCAGCCTCGTTATACGAAGCCAGAGCTTTGCTCGTCATTCCGAAGACTGCGTAAACTTCTCCGGTCGAGGTCAAGAAACGCGCATTTCTCGTCGTTGCTGAGCCTGCGGTTTCGCCAAACCCATTTATTTCATCTTCGACGACAGCAGCGTCACGCAGCATCTGCAAGGCTTCCTGGGCCCGACCCGTTCGGTAGAGGTGTTCGGCAACACGCAACATGTAACCAGGCTCCGCGCCTCTCATTTGCCGATCGGTAAGTTTGGCGGTCGCTTCCCTGACCACACGCAAGCAGGTTTGAAAATGATCCAGGGCTCCCTGATAGTTACCTTGCTTATGCCGAACCTCTCCGAGCTCGCGATTGGCGGCGGACATCCGGACCCACCCCAGTCGATAGTCAGGATGTTCCGCAACCAAACTCTCTGCGACTCGCAGTGCCTGCGTGAAATAGTTTTCAGCGGTTTGCAGATCCCTGGTCTCGACATAAGCCGAGCCCAAATTCATGTAAGCGCCGGCCAACAAATCACGCTCTTTGTTGGTTGCCGCCTCCTTGTTGAGCAGTGGTACTTCGCGCTGTCGGGTCTGGGTTTCGAGTTGGGCATACTTCGCCGCTTCATCAGGCTTCTCGTACAGACTCAGCAGATAGTTGAGCGTGTAATAAGAAGTCGCCAGCTCATCATAGGCTTCGCCGTTGTCCGGCGTGGCGGCAACGATTTGTTCATGTAGTTGTGCTCGTTCCTGATTAAGCTTCAGCTTCTCGGCGGGTTGTTTTTCACAAAAGAAGTCGTACTCAGTCAGGTTGGCGGCGAGCAGCCGCTTGGCGTCAAGGTCCTTTGGATTGTCGGCTACCAACCGGCGCGAGATTTCCAGTCCTCGAGAAATGTTCTCGCGAATATCGTTCGGATTACCGTTTTCATAACCGTATTGTTTGCCCAGCAACACGTAGGCCTGCGACAGTTGTTTCAGGACTGCCGGGTCGTTTGTATCCCGGGCCAGACCATTTAGATACTCGATTGAAATTTGAGAAAGTTTTCTGCGCGCGGCGTCCGAACCGGGCAGACCGCCCACCTGATTCTGCAAGTCATTCAAAAGAGTATTAGTCAGGCGGCGGACCTCTTCAGAGCGGCGTTCAGCGCGTTGCCATTGTTTCCTGGCGACGACAGCTTGCCAGACGGCGATTGAAGATCCGATCAAGATTGCGATTAAGGTCAACGTCGCAAAGACAGTTGCCGTGCGGTTACGCTCGATGAACTTTGCCGTCCGGTACGAGAGGGTGGCGGGACGCGCGACGACCGGTATCCCTTCAAGATGCCGCCGCACGTCATCCGCAAATTGCTCCACTGAACTGTAACGGCGGTCCGGCTCTTTGCGCAGGGCCATCATGACGATGTTATCGAGATCGCCGGCGAGCTTTCGTTTCAGCCGCGCCGGTTTATCTGAACGCATTTCGGCAACTGTATCCGGCGACAGGATTCGCCGGGTCGCGTCATTGTCCGGCGGAGCGATTTCCTGTTTGGTCGAGGCCGCAGTCGAAGGTGATGGCGGTTGGTATTGGGAGATCACCTGAAGCACTTCGCCGGCTGAACGGCTTTGGAAGCGGAACGGGCGATGGCCGCTCAAAATCTCGTACAGCAATACGCCGAGTGAATAGATATCGCTGGCGGTCGTAACCTTCTCGCCGCGGATCTGTTCAGGCGACGCATACTCGGGCGTCATCAAACCGGCGCCGGCCGCGGTTGGCTCGATGGTATAGCCAAACTGATCTGAAGAAAGAAGCTTGGCAATCCCAAAGTCGAGGAGTTTCGGCTCGCCGTCCGGTGTCACCAGAATGTTGGACGGTTTGATATCGCGGTGCACCACCAGATTTTGATGGGCATAGGCGACGGCCGCGCACACCTTACGAAACAGCACCAGACGCTGATCGATGGTCAGGCGATTTTGATCGCAGAAGTCAGCAATGTTCTCGCCCTCGACATGTTCCATTGCGATAAACGGCAGGCCCTCAGCGGTGCCGCCGTCGAGCAGACGGCCAATGTTCGGATGATTGAGAGATGCGAGCACATCACGCTCCATCACGAAGCGCCGCACGATGCTCTCGCTATCCATTCCTCGCTTGATGATCTTGAGCGCAACTTTTTGCTGGAAGCCTTCACGCAGGGCCAGATAGACCGCGCCCATTCCGCCGCGTCCGATTTCCTCCACAATCCGGTAGGATCCAATCACCGTGCCGGGCGGAATGTCGTTGGCCGCAAGCATCTGGGCTCCATCGGCAAACACACTGCCTTTCAGAAACCCTTGTCGATCGGCATGCTGCGCCGCCGCGAGGATCGCTTCAGCCTCGCGCTGCAAACCC
>Ga0207511_100168_pt1 | contig 14305 bp, 12 predicted proteins | sample NitcycUWRSCHO22C_FD_188265 | JGI IMG/M metagenome (GOLD analysis project Ga0207511, IMG submission 188265) | Soil microbial communities from Arlington Agricultural Research Station in Wisconsin, USA - Nitrogen cycling UWRJ-SCHO22-C (SPAdes) | ecosystem: Environmental > Terrestrial > Soil >... | reverse complement strand
CATATTAAGGCGGTGGCCACCGGCGTCTATCTCCTGCCGAGTCAAAAGACTCTTCGTCGCAGTTCGGCCGATGCGTTTGAAAGTGAGCGGGAAAGCCTGACCACCCTGCTTAAACTCGCCGGTGATTTGATCGCCGTCGCCCGCCACCTTGCCTTCGTACATCGCGCCAAGCGATTTCAGCTCGAATCGGAGAGTGTTACCGGCAACTGAAACAGATTCGATCGGCAGATCCGTCGCTCCCTGATCCGGACTGTCGAGTCTTCCGGACAGCACGCCATCCTTCGCAGCGTCGATGTGGAGCACAAGTTTTAGCTTGGCCACCCCGGCGTCCAGCGTGCCTTCCCAGGTTCCAATTACGCTCGGCGAGGAAGCAGTCGGCGGCGTGGGCTTTTGCGCAAATGCGAACAGGCCGCCGATGAGAAGCAACCATAACAAAACAGCTGGTCGATACGTTTTGGCAATCAAGCTCATTGTCCTCCAGCAATCACATTGCCCACATTCTTATCGCGCAGCATGCGATTGAAGTTAGTGACAGCTGTACTGACCACGGCGTCGAGGCGCTTTACGGCAACTCAGCCAACTCGCTTCGAACATTGATTTCACTTCCTGTTGTTGCGTGCCGGTTGATAGTCGCCGCCGCTCACGCCACTCCGCGTCCAACGAATTTGGTAGACAACAATCGGCAGGCAGATTACAAACTGACTCGGGCATAGTCCCTGATCGAAGTAAGCCGCACGGGGAACTTTTGCAGCGTCTTCCGCATATCAATAATGTCTCCGCGAGAGTAGTAAAGCATCAGACCGGCGAATGATTGCTGTAAAGGATCACTCGAGCTTTCTCTCTGCTCTCTGAGAGCTGCCTCGGACACATGCTGTACGTCGAACTTCCGTCCCTGCAACTCCTCGAAGGCTCGCACAACTTCCAGCGGACTCAAAGCTTCAGGGCCGCCCAACTCAATCACGGCATTACGAGCCTCAGTATTGTCTAATGAGGCTACGGCAAAGTTCGCCACGTCTTTATAGGAAATCCAACTGATCTTGTTTTCTCCAGACCCGTAAATCTGTGCCTTGGCATTGGCGGCGTCGAAACCTAAAGCTGGACTTAACCACACCTCCATAAAGAATGTTGGTTGCAGGATGGTGTAAGCGAGTGCGCTGCTTTTCAGATGCTCTTCCACGCTGCGTTTAGCAGCCTGGAGAGGAAATCCAATATCAACTTGAGGGAAAGAGATCAGCACGAAACGACTAACATGAGCTGCGTTGGCCGCATCAATGAGATTTAACTGGCCCTCGAGATCAACCGTCTGAATTGAGTCTCCTTCCTGCTTCGAAAGCGTGGAAGAGGCCGTCGAGATAACCGCACTCACTCCCTGGCAGGCGGCGTCGAGCGAAGGACGATCCTTCAGATCGCCTCGCGCGATTTCAACATTAAGACTTTCAAGCTGTGCCACTCTATTCTGATCTGATGTAGGTCTCACGAGCGCTCTGGCAGATTTGCCCTCGGCAGCAAGTAAGCGACAGATCTCGCTTCCCAGTAATCCAGTTGCGCCAACGACGAGATTCACGATTACACCTCCGGAAGAAAAATCTGACAGGGCTTCTTATGTCAAAAGCCGGCGGAGAGTCAATACTTAGATTCCGGGTTCAACTAGTTGTTATCTAATGAGGCAGTCGACGGGGCCACCGCCCGCTAGACACGCGCCATGATAGAACCGGATCAGTTTGATGAGAAGCTCGCTCGCGGTCGGTCCAACGATTTTGTTCGGCTGCGTCGTGGAGTCATGACGATCTATTCGTCTGCGCACTCGCCGAAAACCCTGTTACTTAGACAAGCCTAGTTCCTTCAAAGCCTGAAGCAGCTCTGCTTCATGGACTCCGACTGATCTATAAACAATCTTGCCTTCCGCATTGAGCAAATTATCTTGAATCAAGATTTCGCCTCCGGACAAAGGCAACAGCGGCCAGCCCTTACTAACTGTGATTTACAAAAGCGCATAACCCCTTGTTGCCGCCGCTCGCGTGCAACGATTTGTTCGGCGGCGGCTAGTCACCACGGAAGATAAATGTACCGCCGTTCGCCAGCGCGTATTCGATCATCTCCAGCGTCTTGCCAATGACCAACAGCACTTTTTTTCGTTCGAGCCTAATAACAATAGTTTCGTTACCTGATGTTTCAGTAACAGTCCACGAGTCCGGCTTGGCTTCGAAGGCTTTGTGATGGTAACGAAGGTGTTCTCTCAATCGCCGTAGATCCGATTCCATGAACCGGGTACCCCCGTATGGATCGATCGGCGAGTCTCCAACGTCAAAGAAGGGGAACAAATAAGATTGATGATCGAAGTCTGGAAACCAACACCCATCTCGGTGTTGGTCCCAGCCCGGCGGGTAGTTCCCATCGATTTTGATCTGCCAGTCAATCATGTGTTAGCCGCCGAACGTCGGAGTTGACGCGGCCGCGCGAATTCAATTCATCCTTCCGCCTTCATCATTGCAGTTCAACGCCATCGCGGTTCGCCTGCAACCATTTGTTGAGCAGGCCGTTACGCAGGTCTTGTTCTGTTTTATAGACCATACGCCATTTTGCTTTCGGAACAGACCTAACCTGGCGACGCTTTCTATGTCATCATCGCTCTCTTAATCTTCTCAAAAGCCTCCTGAGTTATTTCGAACGACACGGAGGGATCCCCCATACTCACATGCCAAGCATCTCGGGCTTGAGGATCGTTCGGAGTGGGATTGTAATGAACGTGGCTAAGATGCGTCACACAATCCAAGTTGATGTGATGCACCATCACCGTTCTTACGTCACGCCGAACGAGGTCAGTCTCGCCAAGCGTAATGAGTCTCATTGAGCGTCTCCTTCGTGAATGCGACCCAACGGTTGAAGTGACCGGGCCACCGGCCGCTAATACGCGCCATGATAGAACCGGATCAGTTTGATGAGAAGTTATGTGGTACATAACATAACAGCATTTATGTCACTTCCTGACTTATGTAGTGCTCCAATAGAAAATCGCAACCGAAACCAATCTGCCCCCAATTAAAGCAACATAACCGTGAGGATCCATCAGCTTCGTCAATTAGCCTTTGAGTTGTTCTGCGGCCAACTCCAGCGTAACCCTGGGATAAGTGATCCTACGGGTATAGTTCATTGATTAGTTCGGCGCACATTTGCAGGACAGGTATGCTTTGTCCGTGCATAGTCCTGCTACCATGAGCTAAATCGTTTCGCATTCGCGATAGAGCTTTAGACAAGTCTATCGGAGGCCCAAGCCCGCTTGTTAGTTTCCTGCGACTAAACGCGCGGTCGATAAGACTTTTGAATGCTGTTTTGCTGTCCGAAGTCTTTGTTCTCAACGCCATCTCCAGAGACGCGAAAGAATGCATCGCAGCCACAACATTGAACGGGTAGACGAACCAGGAATATAGAGCAAGATTTTTGGCGGTTTCGAAGTGACTGCGAACGTCATCGGGAACACTCGAGGCCAAGTTTATTGGTTCAATCAGTGAGTAAAGTGATTCTATTGTCGTTTCTGAAATCGCTCCTGTCGTCTTATCAAGGTCAACGCGCCCTCGATTTCGAACATCAGGCTGACAAACCTCATTTAGTGACTTAAGTTGTTCCACCTATTTCGTCGTCCTCTGCATGTCTGTACGTAAGAAAGTAGGATATCATTGAGCAATTATGAATCGACCTTTCACAGTCTATTTTGACACGAGTTTCTATGTGAGGTTGTGTAGATCCGAGCAGACTGAGGCGTTTGGTGCGGTAGACGAACTTAACTCCCTTACTGTTCGCCATGTGATTTCAGACGTCCTCATTAGGGAGCTTCTTACAAGTAAGAATCGAACACATTTGGACGAATTATTAGTTAGCCGGCTCCAAAGGTTCAGTTTGTCGCCGTACCCAACAAGCGATGGGCTTTCCTGGCAGGTGCTGTTGTCCACAGGCGACCAACGGGTCTTCTTCGCTGATGTCTTCAGGAAAGTTCACGACGAAATGGCAAGAGCCACAAGCTATTCGATATTGGCACGACGCGATTTGAATGCTGCGCAAGAGATCACTCTGAAGGAACAAGTCGTCCCGGAGTTGGCTCACTTTGGTTTTCCGAAGAATTTTGAAGATAACAAAACTCAAGTGTTAAGTGCTGCTAGGAACATGCTTGAGTCTTTTGGGATAACTGGACTTGATTGGCCTAAAGCGCCGACTCCCGAGAACCTTTGGAGCCTACATGAACAGCTCATGAGTATGCTCGGTGAGTCCGTAATCAACGACCTGCGAGAACAACATCGAATTGAGGATTCGATAACCAAGAGTGAAGATCGGCCGTTCCAAGTGGCGACAGGTGCGGCAAGCAACAAGTCGAAGAAAGGTTTGAGCAATACGCTACGCGACTCCGAACATATGATGGCGTTCATAAAGAATCGCTCCGAGATTGATGTACTTCAAGTCGACACCGCTCAAGAAAGGCTCATTAGGAGAATCACACCTATTCATCGGATTGCAGAATTAGGTTTGGCGGATCGGTGTTTTGCAGCGGACTCCTTACAGGCGGTTGTGGATAAAGTGAGAATATTGAGAGAACGAAATTGTACGGAACGCTGACAGGGTGCGAGCTAGTCAGCAAGCCTACAACGAAATGAGACAGTCTCAATGACGAACAAACGTTCGTCTAGCTCTAGGATTTGAGAAACAACACCGAACCTCCCAATGTCTAATCCCAACGATTACATCTTTGCGCAGGAGCAGAATAGAGAACGTATCACTATCAGCCGATTCTTCGGCGACCGTTTAAGCCTACTAGATCGCTGGTTCTCTCCTACATTGAAATGGGATCTTCCCTTTGTATGGCTGGGATTTCGTGTACCACATCAACGCCTCCTAGGAGGTGCTCGATGTCAAACCGAGAAATTCCAAGGGGATGTCGATGTGTTTGGTGCCTGCTTAGAGTGTCCCTCCAACGAGGAATACCAAGAATATCTGGCAAAAATACGAAAGGAATTTTCTGACTCTGCTCACCCAACACAGGTTATTAGTTGGACTATTCAAACAATGATCCGTGAGGGCAGAGTCAAATGGCCTCCAAGCCTATCGTATATCGCTGCGACTGAAGTCAAAGCAGCTTACTTTAATGCTGCAGGCGACTTAAAGGGTGCCGGCGACAAATCCAACGGACGTAAGCAGGCGTTGAAACTCTGCAAAATGGGTTTTGATCGCGTTGCGCTTGCTAGATTCGTCGTCACCGAGCCAGTCCACTCAGGGCAGTTTCATCCATGGATGGTTGCCTCAGCTCGCAGTGGCGCTGCGATGGACGAATACACTGGAGAAAGTAAAGGGATCGTTGTTGATGACGATGATCCATACGGAACTATCTTGATTTCGAGCGGCGCAGTTGTCGGAAAACTGGAGCACATGGCTGGGGGCTTGAGCGGAAAGTGGCTACGTGAGCCGCTCGATAATCCCATTAGCCATGAGGGAACAGAACTGCGAGAAGCGATTGTTAGAAACCTCTTGAGTGTTTTTGAGCGCTATCAATTCCCACGTACCTTTCCTGTTCTTATGCTGGCGTGCTCGGACGAACTTTGTAGCGAGCTATACATCTCCGGTGCGGATCCGAATGCGCTATGCCCGAATTGCGGCAGTCAACCGAGATGATTGACTTGACGTATGAGAGAGCAGCGTACCTTATCCGAAATCCTTCGCCAGTATGAAACTCACCTTATATCCAAGGTCGGTAAGGTTCGCATCTTGGGTGAGTCCAACGAACGGGACTTGAACGACGTTTTCGTTGAGCTGAGAGTAGTCGCCCAAGAAAAACCAGACGTAGCACAGGCGAAGTTCTTGGGAATGGTCGATTCGGCGATGCGACGGCGCTTCAATCCGTTCATGCGTAGAGCCGGCCGGGACGACCTTAGCGCAATCGATGATCGAACAAGCCGACGGGTAAGACCACTTGATCTCCTAGACCATCGCAGTAGAGCGATCGTTGCTGGGATGCCTGGTTCTGGCAAAACCACTCTCCTGAAGTTCTTGGCATTGCAAGCCATCAGGTCTCAGAACCGCTTTGTTATATGGCTCGAACTAAAAGCCGTCAATAGGGAACTTTTCGCCTCAGCGGCGAGCGCAGCCGCGGATCGAGGATGCTTAATTCTTGAAGAACTCTGGCTTCGACACTCGAAAAGCCAGTTAATGTTGATTGATGACGAAGTGGAATTGCTTCGTAGCTATTGGCGAGACAAATACCAGGCAAACCAGCTTGCGGTGTTGCTGGATGGCTTCGATGAGATCGAAGGTGAATTAATTCAAGAGAACGTAAACAATTGTGTTCGCGATTTTGTTTCAGCTCTTCACGACAACACATTTCTTATCTCCACTCGGCCATACGCACTCGGAAAGCTTGGGAAGGAGCGGCTCGAGCAATTTGAAATACAGTCCCTAACGAAACGACAAGTAAAAGAATTCTTGAATTGTTACTATCCGAATGATATTGCGACGTCGGCCCTGCTGCGAAAGCTGCAAGAGCAAGATTCTCTCCAAGAACTCATTCGTGTTCCGCTTCTATTAGGCATCATCTTGCGGCTCCAAAGGAGCAACAAGCTGACCGATGGCTTGGGTGTTTATGAAGCCATCGTCGTGGAATTGACCCAGGAGATGGATAGGACGAAATCCGTCGTGCGACCTTTCAGGATTCCGGATGACCGGCTGCGTTTAGACTTTGCGAAGTTCCTGGCCTTCCAAAAGTTATTGAAAGAGACGACCTCTGCCCATGGCAAAGACGTTAATCGCATTGTTTTCGACTATGACGCTCTGCGACGAATAGCCGACACGTTCTTAAGAAATGAACGCTTGTCCCACAGTGCTCGCGACTTGGTCGAGGACACCATGGCAACTCCGCTCCTTCGCCAAGTGGCACATGATGCTTTCGCATTCACCCACTTAACGCTTCAGGAGTATTTGGCTGCATCGGCGTTGGCCGTGCTCTACGACAAGAATCCGATTGATGCAGTGACGATATTCTGTCGCGCATACCACAATCCCACAGTCGTTGAAATGGAAGTACTGCCGATGGCTTTCGGACTTGTTTCGAACGCTGATGATCTCTATGTTGAACTCGAACGTTGGCCTGAATCCCCCACGTTTGCCAACTTGCGATTGCGCGGTCGAGGTCTAGCCTATCCAGTCGCCCTCAGCGATGAGGTTCTCTTACGCACCACCAATCGCATCGCAGAAATTCTTATACATTCGACTAATGAAGAAGAACCATGTCGCAGAATCATCCTGAAGAGCGTTGCGACAATCAAGGGCAGGGCGCAGGAGCATCTGGAGAACAAAATCATACCGTCACTTCAAACTTACTCCGGATTCGAAGGACAGAAAGCTGCCGAGGCTCTTTCAGTGTTGGGATCTGAAAGATCCTTTGAGCCTTTACTTCGAGCGCTGGATCCGCACGCGACTGTGCGGGGATACATTACTACCTATATAGGGCGGTTCGACGACCAAAGGGTTAATTATTTATGCCGCGCATTGGCGAGGATAGACCCTCAGAAAGCGGCACCAATTCTGGCATCAATCTCTACATCTTACAGTTATGGAGCGATCGATAGGATCTTAAGAGAAATAGGAACCACAGATACTTCTCGAGCCCTGTTATACCGTCAGACAAAGGTTGGCCATGGGCTCGCTTCTGGCGCAGCACGAGATTTGTTTCGTGAAAGCGAAACCCAGGGTGTGATGGAAACGCTGCGTGAGGCATTAACCCATCGGTATGCTGAATATAGAGGTGTTGCCGTCGAGGCGCTTGGCAACATCGGGTCAGACGAGTATGTCGATCAGATGTGTGAGCGCTTATTTGATTCAGATTTCTCTGTTCGTTGGAAGACAGCACAGGCACTCGGTAGGATCGGCTCTGATAAGGCAGTTCGAGGGCTCTTGCAAGCGTTAAAGGACGACGAATCATCAGTCCGTTGGAGTGCGGCGCTAGCATTGCAGGAAATCGGAAGTCTCAACGCCGTTGCAGGATTAATCGACGCATTAAGAGATCCTGATGCGGAGGTTAGGTATTGCGCGGCCTCTGCTCTGGGTCGCCTTGGCGACCCGCGGGCACTTGATTCGTTACTGCTTCTCTTAGAGGAGGGAGGAATTAAGCCTCGGCTTTCGGCAGCTTATGCGCTTGCGCAAATTGGAGATCCCAAAGCGATCGACCCGTTAAGGCGGCTTTTGTTAACCCAAGAAGATGACGAACTTCGGGCTGCCGCAGCCTACGCTCTGGGACGCATTGGAGCCGACGCCGCAGTAGATCAACTAACAACGGCTTTAAGTGACGAGGCGGCGAAGGTGCGGAAGGCGGCCGCGCTCGCACTAGGTTCGATTGGTTCTCATAATGCAGTCGCGTCTCTACTGGAGGCATTTCGACGAGAAAAGGATTTTCAAACTGCTGATGCTTACCTGGAAGCAATGGGACACTCTGATTCGCGAGAAGTTGTAGAACCTTTGCTCGCTTGCTATGCATCGGTCTTCTACATTCACACTGCAGCGCAAGCTTTCGGAAAGATCAGCACCCGAAACCTTGCGTCGATGTTACCGAAACTCATACATCATGAAAATGCCACGATTAGGAGAAAAGCAGTTGAAGAAATCAGCTACTTCGTTGAAAGTCCTGAAATTCTCCAGGACCTTTCCAAGCTCGCTGAAACCGACTCGCTTCCAGAAGTTCGCACCGCAGCTAAGGATGCTTCGGACCGGTTTGCGCGCAAGCTCGAATTGTTTGGTGTTCGGATCGAAGAGTGCATAGCCCAGGCGTTGAGAGATAATGAAAGCCGCGAATTATTTCTGCTCGGCGAGGCATTTAGAGTTGTTGCCCAGGCTGGTCACATCTTTCGGCCAATGCCGAATAGCGATTGGGGAATCGACGGAGAAATTGAATTTAAGAATGAACTTCGAAATCCTACTGGCCAACGACTTTACCTACAACTCAAATCTGGCGATTCGTACCTCTATCAGCGAAGAACTGATGGTAGGGAAATCTTCCGAATCAAAAACCCTCGTCACGCTCATTATTGGACAACTCAAGCATATCCAGTATGGCTCGTGGTGCGTAATTCTGATGGACGCATTCGTTGGATGAACGTCACAGAATATTTAGAGAAGCGTGGAACAGATTCGTCTCAAATAGAGTTCGATGGTGAGCCATTTAATCCAGAGAATGTTAGAGCCAAAGAACTGCCGTGAAGCCTGATGAGCTGACAGTGCCATCCAAGGCGCTTGTTTTAGTGTTTGTGAAAGATGCGAGGACTGAGAATCATCCTTGATAAGTCGGTGGTCTACGGCCTGAGTAACTCAGAGGTTGACTCGCTCGACCGATACTTCTTTCAAGTCGTCCCCAATATTCTCGGAAACGAAATTCTAGCCGATTTAACGAAAGTCTCGGACCCGCAAACCGCGACGAGAATAGCTGACAATACGTATCGAGTGAGTGGAAATCATGGCCTCACATTAAACTTTCGCACACGATTGGCCAACTCACTGCTTGGAAATGAAATTCCTATGGATGGCCGGTTCCTGGCCTCCGGTGAAACAGTCGTGCGTACGGAAAGCGGTTCTTTAGCAACTATAGTTGAAACGCCTTTGGAAGATGAGATCTTAACAAGATGGCAACGTGGCGAGTTCACAACTCAAGAGGAAGCGTGGGCGAAACGGTTCCGCCAACGCAAAGAGCGGCCGCTTAATGAGAAGCCCTATACCGATGCAATCGCTAAGGCGGGACTAACCCTTGCTCCGCCAAAGACTGATGAAGAACTGATATCGACTGTTGAGGAGTTGCTGTCGAATAGGAGGCTCCTGCCCTCACTTTTCCGTATTCTGATTCATGAATTCGCAATTCCTCCAGAGTCTATGAACGAAGTAACTCTCCGTTGGTCTAAAGATGGTCGAAAAATGCTCGAAGAATTTGCGCCCTATGCGTGCTTTTGCCTTAAGGCAAATTTTCTTTGGCACCTTGGTCTGATGAATCCGCAACTATTCACGGCTGACAAGAATGACCGAAAGGATCTGGAGTATTGCTACTACTTGCCGAATACACAAATCTTTTCCTCACGTGATAAAAAACACCGCCGGCTCGTGCCTGCTCTTTTGCGTCCAGATCAGAGTTTTGTGGATGGTGACGAACTCAAACACGACCTCCGGAAAATTAATGAAGACTGGAACGAATTATCTGAGGGACAAAGAATTGCTATAAATGCTCAGCGAGGAGATGCGCCGCCATATGACGAACACTCAGTCGTCTACCAGCTATGGAAAAAGCATGATGGAGAAATTAGCCAATCGAGGCACAGGCAAATGGCTGCCGTAAAACTCGTGGATCCGTCGCTCCCCCAAGAACAGCAAGTTCAGTTTACATTTCGTGAATTGATTCAAAAGAAGATTCGACAGATCAGGGATGGACAGAGGTTGTCTGAAACTGAATTGCAGCGCTTAAAGGAAATTCATAAAGGCCGCGACCCTACAACCATGTTGCTGTTCAAAAGCCGAGTTAGTCGAGAACGACTTAAGAAATGGCACCCAGAACTTACTGAATCCGATTTGGAAAAGGTAAACTCTAACGAGCGGAGTCATCTTTACTTAGACCCTGAAGAATACGGTCATTTCATCATCTGCGACTAATCGGTGGGTTTGCCAAGTGAAACGGACCTGGGTGTCATTATCTGAACTCGCAGCAATTGCGGCCCAGTATTTTGCTTGCCTTGAGAAAGAGATTGTCTCGTAAGATTCTTCGACTTACCAAGGCTCAATGTCCTTCAAGCCGCTGCAATAAATCTGTACCGATCCCTCTTCAGGTATGAACATCCAGTCATATATATCGAGCTTTCTTACGCACTCAAAAAGCTTTGGGATCACTACTAACAATGGTCGGAATGGTTCGGGCTCAATCTTGTCCCAAAGGCCAATGATCTCGTTCCACGCATGATAGCCGCGGTGCGCCCCTATTTTATTTCTAATCGCTATGAGATCTCGCTCGACGAGTCTCTTCTCCAGATGGTATTGCTTAAATAGTGTTTTCAATTCGAGGATTTCACGCTCTGAGATATAACAACAGTTTGCGTCCTGCCGGGTGCGAATGGTCTCGAAGATCAAGGATTGAAGGCGCTCAAATTGTTCCAGAATAGAATGCAGTTCGATGAGCGCATACTTGAATAAAAGCCGTCTTTCCCGATCCGCGTCCGTTTTTGCCCGTATATCGCCAATAATTAGCAGGTCTTCCCAAGTATGGCCGATAAGTGCCAGGACACACGCCGTTTCGTTGCTAGGGCACCAGGCTCTCTCACTACGTTCGTGAATGGGATGAAAAATCAGCGGTTCTGCAGCTGCGGCTGCTTCAAGTTCTGCGATCAGGGAATCCTTAGCCATGACGTTTTTAGTCTCAGTAACTCACGAACCCGCCAAGTGGTGGTGGTTCTCTGACTTACTCTCCACCAATAGCGGCACCGTGTTAAAGCAACCAGACCTTTACGAACCTCAGTAAGAAAGAATGTCCTTTATCAACTTCTCACCGGCTTTGGCGCGAGAACTCTTGTTCGTAAAATCCAAGTAGACTTTGCCTTTTAGGAAAACCGGCAACGGCACTGCTTCCTTTAGGATTGGTAGGACTTTAACTTTTCGTTTCTTAATCTCGTCGTTCATTGCTATCTCAACTTCTTTCTGCACCCAACGAGACTTCACCGACGCGCGAGATAGGACAACAATTAAGAAATCGACGCCTTCAAGCGCGACACTCAACTTTTCGATCAACGAATCGCCGACCCGCATCTCCGCTTCGTCTAACCAAAGGCGAATACCGGCGTTCTTTAATCTCTGGGCCAAAGCACGAACGAAAGGTTTGTCTTTACTACTGTGGCTTAGAAACACTGACGGCTTTTTGGATTTAGTCAAAAGAGTCTTATCCATTCCAGCAAAGTCGGAAAGCGTGAGAATCTCGCGCACTAAAAGATTTCGTGTCGATCTGGGCAGTTTTCTCACGACCCATCGCCTGTCGTACACATTCAAATCTGAAAACTCGTCCAGACCTTTTTCTAATTCACGCTTTGCTGCCATGAAATTTAAGCTTTACCTTCCCAAGCTCATATTACAGTAGGCGCGAACCTAAAGGGGATGAACAATCCTTTTCAAAACCCACCTTCTATCCATAAATAAAACCCAGCCCTCAACTGTAACACGTTGTACCGTCCATGCAACTGACCTATAATATCATGCAGATGTTCGATTTGTTGGAGACTAATATATGCCCCAGACAGTAAATGCGGCGTTCGCCGCTTTCCTTGCCGATACCGTCAATCTTGATCCTGACCGCACTGAGAGCGCGCGATCGAGCCGCGACTGGCTTTATGGCCAGATCGCTTCATTCGCAACTGATACAACCTTCCCAAGGTTATGGAGAGAATTCAACATCAGCTATGGATCATTTGCGAGAAAAACAAAGATCCGTCCGCTTGATGATATCGATATGATGATCGGGCTCCATGCTCAAGGTGCCAGTTACTTCGACAGTGGCTTTGGCCCCATCACACTTACCGTAGCATCCGACTCAAATCTCACCGCCTTCTGCGATGACAACAGTTACAATCTCAATTCAATCAAGGTCATTAATAAGTTCATCAAGAAATGCGAGGGCGTACCGCAATACTCCAAGGCGGAGGTCAAAAGGAATGGTTCGGCCGCGGTGCTGAATTTGAAGTCCTATGACTGGTCCTTTGATATCGTCCCTTGCTTTATGACTGTCGTCGAGTCGAATGGCCGGAACTACTACCTTATTCCAGATGGATCAGGCAACTGGAAAAAGACTGATCCGCGAATTGATCGGCAGAGGGTCAAGGACATAAACAGCGAGCGCGATGGAAACGTCCTGAATGCTTTACGAATTATTAAGTACTGGAATCGCCGTCCTACCATGCCTTCAATGTCGTCGTATCTCTTAGAAACAATGATCCTGGACTATTATGCTGGATACACAGTGTCGGCTACCCAGTATGTGGATTTGGAAATTCCAAATCTCTTGGCTTACATAAGCTCAGCCGTGTACAGCCAGGTCAACGACCCGAAGGGCATTCAGGGAGACATCAACGATTTGAGCTTCGATGACCGAAACAAAATCTCAGCGCGAGCCACCAGCGACAAACAAAAAGCAGATCAGGCGCGTCAGTTTGAGGATGACGGCGACCACAAGGCTTCCATTCAGAAATGGGGCGAGATCTTTGGCAGTGAATTTCCGACCTATGGCTAGTACAGGACAAATCATCGTAGAGAAAGAGAATCTGCCCAGGAACATCGAACGCCTCGCGGCGCAGAAGGAGATATATTTCTCTGCCAAACGCCTGTTCGCACTACAGTTCATCATTACGGGCGTCGTCACCATCGTTTTGGCCCTCATCGGGATCGCGCTTGCTTACTTTACCAGCGCCTCAGATTGGAATTGGGTGAGGGGAGGTTATGGCCTGATCGCAACCACTGGCGACTTGTTCTTCATAAATCACTTCATAAATCAGTTGCGCCAGAACGCGGCATGTGTCCAGGAGCTGTTTGACTGCGATGTTTTGGATTTACCATGGAACAAAGTCTGTTGCGGGCCGCAGCTTGGCCCTGAAGATATTAAGAAATACGCCGACAAACACCTAAAAAGAGTTGGGAACTATGACAAGCTCAAAACGTGGTACGCAGAAACGATTAAGGACGTGGACGGCCCGGCGGCCAAAGTGATTTGCCAGCGAAGCAATTTCGCCTATGATGCGGCCATTCGCAGAAGTTTCCTGTTTTGGGTAGCCGGCATATCTTTGGGAATTCTGATTGGTGTGCTAGTCATAGCCTTGCTACTCAATGCTTCAGCCCGATCGATTGTTTCGATGTCGTTATTTCCAATTCTTCCCATCCTACTTTTCGCAGGAAAGCTAATAAAAGAGCACCGCACGTCTTTGCAGAATCTGGATAGTCTTAGTTCGGCGATTACTAGCCTATGGACGGAAGTCCTTGGCGGAAACGCGAACGACAACATGAACGCCACCCTTCGGCAGATTCAGGACAAGATTTATCAGAATCGAAAGACTAGCCCACTCATACCGGAATGGTTTTATGATTGGAAGCGTCCTGGTTTAGAGCAGCAGATGTACTACGGGGTTGATGAATTGGTACGGCAATACTTATCCAGATAATATGTGAAGCAAGGAGATCAAAATGGCACCAAAATTTGAAATCGAAAAAGGCAAAGGCGGCTTCCGCTTCAATCTCAAAGCCCCGAACGGCAGGAAAATCCTGACCAGCG
>Ga0207511_100167_pt1 | contig 14623 bp, 12 predicted proteins | sample NitcycUWRSCHO22C_FD_188265 | JGI IMG/M metagenome (GOLD analysis project Ga0207511, IMG submission 188265) | Soil microbial communities from Arlington Agricultural Research Station in Wisconsin, USA - Nitrogen cycling UWRJ-SCHO22-C (SPAdes) | ecosystem: Environmental > Terrestrial > Soil >... | reverse complement strand
TCTTATCGCCGACCTTGAGTCGCGCCTGATACTTTCCGGGCGGCAACGTTACCCCGTCCTTGTTTCTCACGTCCCAGGTTACGCGATTGAGACCAGCGGTTTTGGTCACTCGCGTCGGCGGCGGCCCGAACCTTCTGGCCGGCGCCGCATCGGGATCTTCCGGCGCTGCTGTCTCGCCACCTGCGCCGCCGCCGCCGCGTCCACCCCGACCTGTATTTAACGGCGTCTCGCTGTTGTACGAATTCACCGCCACACCTTTCGCATCGAGAATGTCCAAGGTCACCGGCCCAGTCACGTTTGCCGGAAGATAGTATTCGAGCGCCGGCCCGAGATTAGCCGGCGCCACCCTCGTTCGATAACCATCACGAGGCTTGAATAGATACGCATCGCTGGTCGTCGTCTGCGGTCCGAGCTGATGCAGCGCGCTGATGTCGTCGATGATCCAGAAGGCGCGTCCCTGGGTCGAGACGATCAGATCGTGGTTGTGAAGCTTGATGTCGGTGACCGGCACGTTCGGCAAATTCATTTGAAACGGTTGCCAGTGGCCGCCGTTATCGAACGAGATGAACATGCCGAATTCAGTGCCGGCATACAGCAACCCTTCGCGATCGGGATCTTCGCGCACCACGCGCGTCGGCCAGTCGTTCGGTATTCCATTCTTGCCGTCAGTCAGCCGCTTCCAGGTTTTCCCGTAATCATCCGTGCGATAGATGTACGGCTGATAATCGCCGAGCAGGTATCGATAGACGGCGAAGTAGGCCGAGCCTTTGCGATGCGGAGAAATATCGATGTACTGCACGCGCCCGCCTTCCGGCAGGTCCTTCGGCGTGACGTTGCTCCAGGTCTTCGCGTTGTCACGGGTCACATAAAATGGACCGTCGTTCGATCCGGTCCAGATGACGCCTTTCTCGAGCGGCGACTCTGCGATTGCATACAAAGTTGAATAGAACTCTTCGCCCGTGACGTCGCGCGTGATGGGCTCGCCGCTCGGGCCCTGGCAACACGAAGGGTGCGCCGTCAGGTCCGGCGAAATCTTTTCCCAGGTCACACCTTTGTCGCGGGTACGATGCAGATATTGCGAGCCGTAATAAAGCACCTCAGGGTCGTGCGGCGAGGTGGCCATCGGCGAGACTCTCTGAAATCGCAGAATCAGATCGTTGGCGGGATTGCCATACAAAGACTGCGCGCCGACCCAGTAATTCTTCTCCTGGCCGGTCTTCAAATTCATCACGCCATATTGACCTTTGCACGATCCATAAACGATGTTCGGATCTTTCGGGTAAGGCATGATCGGGCCCGTCTCGCATCCAGGGCCGGTGCGCCACTCTTCGCGATTCTGCGCGTCCGGCTGACTTGAAATAATAACGGTCGTGTTGTCCTGTTGCGCGCCGTAGAGTTTGTATGGAAATTGATTATCGAACCAGACGCCATAGATTTCAGCCGTCGGTTGATTCAACTGCGAAGACCAGGTGCGGCCGCCGTCAAACGAAACATTGGCGCCGCCGTCGTTCGACTGGATCATGATGTTGCCGTCCTTGGGGCTGATCCAGATGTCGTGATTGTCGCCGTGCGGCGTGCGAAATACTGCGAACGTCTTGCCGCCGTCGGTCGATTTGTAGAAACCTTCCGCGCCGGTGTAGACGACATCGGCGTTCGTTGGATCTGCGCCCAGGGCCACGTAATAAAACGGACGCTGAATCATTCCGTTGGCGATTTGCGCAGGCTGCGATTTCATGGCCGTCCAGCTTTGGCCGGCATCGTCGGATCGATAGAGCCCGCCGCCTGGCTTCGCTTCCACCAACGCATAGATCCGGTCCGGTTTCGCCGCGGTGACCGCCAGATTCGCCTTGCCGATCAATTCGGCCGGTAGTCCGGTCGTAATCTTGTTGAAGTGTTCGCCGCCGTCCGTACTTTTGTAGAACCCGCCTTCGCGCGCGCCGCTGATGATGGTCCAGGGCTTTCGCTCGAGCCGCGACATCCATGCATAGACCACACTCGGATTGCCGGGCTGCAACTCAATATCCATGGCACCGACTTGATCGGAAACAAACAAAACCTTCTTCCAGGTCTGTCCGCCATCAGTGGTCTTGAATACGCCACGTTCTGAATTCGCCTTGAAGGCATCACCCTGTGCCGAGACCCACACTGTATTCGGATCTGTCGGATGGATGCGCACACCGCCGATCTGTCCCGCGTTGTAAAGCCCAATGAACTTCCACGTCTGCCCCGCGTCGGTCGATTTATACATGCCGCGGCCGGTCGAAACGTTGCTGCGCACATCGTCCGATCCGGTGCCCAGATAAATCACATTTGGGTCGGAATCAGCGACGGCTACGCAGCCGGTTGATCCCAACGGAACTTTGCCGTCGGTGATCGGCGCCCAGGTCACGCCGCCATCAGTCGTGCGAAACAAGCCGCCGCTGGCCACGCCCATGTAGAACGTCTTCGGCTGCGACGGCACGCCGGTCACCGTCGTGACGCGTCCACCACGCGATGGCCCAACCAAACGGTAGTGCAAGCCGTTGAAGAACGCGGGATCGACTGTCGGCATCATCGGCGCGCGCGAAGCTGTCTGCGCCTGAGCGAAGGTAACGACGAGCGACAGCAAAAGACCGGACAGTAGGGTGAATCGAGGCATTGGGCTCCTCCTGAAACAAATGTTTTCCGAAACGGGCGGCGAGATTTTATCGCATCGAACGCTTTTCCTCGATGAAGCGAGATTACTTCGCAATCATCCACGGAAAAACGTAGGCCTGGAGCATCACGAGCAATCCGACCAGGCCCGCCAGCGCCAAACTGTGAAAAAACACGCGCCGCAAGATATCGCCTTCGTGTCCTTCCCAACGAGTGGCCGTGCTGGAAACCACGATCGACTGCGCGTCGATCATTTTTCCCATCACTCCGCCAGAGCTGTTGGCCGCCGCCATTAAGATCGGACTAAGGCCGACTTGCGACGCCGTAATCTTCTGCAAGCTGCCGAACAAGACGTTCGACGAAGTGTCGGATCCGGTTAACGCCACCCCCAACCAACCGAGCATCGTGCCGAAGAACGGATATAACCATCCGGTCTTGGCGAACGCCAACCCGAGCGTCGCATCCATCCCTGAGTAACGCGTGGTAAATCCGATCGCCATCATCGCGGCGATCGTCAGCAACGACACGCGCACGATGCGCAGCGTCTGCCAGTACACGCGCAGCATGCCGACCAACGAATAGCGCATCACAAATCCGGCAATGATCGCCGCGATCAGAATGCCTGTGCCGGCGGCGGACAGGAAATTGAAATTGAAGACCGCTGCCTCGGGTGTTGCCTTCGCGACTACCGGCGGCACGCGCGAGATGAGTTTATCCAGGCCGTAGATCGGAATCTTCGGGGCCGCGACTCCGTCGAGAAAGGACTTCGTCTGCGGCAAGCCCCAGACGAAGACGACCAGACTGAGAATGATCCACGGAAGCCATGCCTTGATCGTTTCAGAAACCCGACCGTCAGGGAGGGTCCGCGTAGATTCCGAGTTCCTTTGTGGATTAGTGCTGTCGGTGGGCACCCTCCCCGGGTTGCGCACAGATTCCGAGTTCCTTTGTGGATTAGTGCTGTCGGTGGGCACCCTCCCTGACGGTCGGGTTTCTGACACGCGCCATATGTTTTTCGGTTTCCAGATCTTGAGAAAGGCCGCGAGGGCTGCGAGTGAAACGAAAGACGCCGCGACATCTACTAGCCACGGCCCATGAAGATTTGAAACCAGGAATTGCGGGACCGCGAACGCGACTCCGGCAACCAGTATCGCCGGCCAGATTTCGATCATCCCGCGGAAACCGGCGAACGCCCAAATCAACCAGAACGGCACTATTAACGAAAAGAACGGCAGCTGGCGACCGACCATCGCGCTTAGCGATTTCAAATCCAATCCAGTCACGCCTTGCAATCCGATCAATGGGGCACCCAAAGCCCCGAAGGCGACCGGCGCGGTGTTCGCGATCAGCGAGAGACTCGACGCCGAGAGCGGCGTGAAGCCCAGCCCGATCAGAATTGCTCCGGTCACCGCGACCGGAGTTCCGAACCCGCAAGCTCCTTCAATGAACGCGCCGAAGCTGAATGCCACCAGCAACAGTTGCAGCCGGCGATCTTCTGTCAAGCCGGTGATGCTGTGACGCAGTTGCTCAAAGCGTCCGCATTGATAAGTCAGTTGGTAGAGGAAGATTACATTGAGAACGATCCAGCCAATCGGGAACAGGCCGTAAGCCGCGCCGTAGATCGCGCTGGCAATCGTCATTTGGGCCGGCATGTGAAACACGACTACGGCGATGATGAACGAGGTCGCGAGTCCGAGCAGTGCCGCGTAGTGGGCCCTGATCCGCAGCCAGGCGAGGCTCCCCAAAAGAATGACGATGGGAAGAGCTGCGAATGCAGTCGATAGAAATGCATTTCCGAATGGATCGTAAACTTGCGACCAGGTCATGGGCGATGGCGGAACAGCGCGCGCTTTGTATCATGAGCGACGCTATCTACCAAGCTCCACGAAACACGGAGGCGATTCGGGAGGTGATGTCGCCTGAGGATCACGCGTTGTTTTCCTCCGGCGTTTATGCGTGATCGGGAATGATATCGCCGCGGGAAATCAATTCTTGACTCCCATGGAATTTGTCCCGTACAAAGGTGCCATGGCCCTGAGTCCCGGTTACCAGCGATTGCTGATCGCCTTCCTAATGCTTCCGGTGTTATCTGCGGCAGCGCAAATTGGAAATGTTGGCAAGTTGGAGAATTGGACCGCGAAACCAGTCTCACGCGAACACAGTTCGGGCGAGCTTATTTACGTCAAGAAAGTCACCGCCGCAAAGCACAAAGACTTCGATCGCGTGGTCTTTGAATTCGAAAAGCAACTGCCCAACTATCGCGTCGAATATTTGAAATCTCATTTCTATGACGGCGAGGCCGAGCGCATGCGTATCAAGAGCGCCGGAAACTCCTTCGTCCAAATTGAGTTCTTGACCATTCCCACCTCGGAAGAACAGATGAAATTCACTGAGGCGAAAGGGTTCAGACCGCAAGGACGGCTGCGGATGCCAACCGTGCAGTCAGTCACCGACATGGGTTTGTTTGAAGGCTTCTATGATTTTGTAATCGGCGTGGGGTCGCGCCAGCCGTTTCGCGTGATTGAATTATCGAACCCGGCGCGTCTTGCGATCGATTTCAAGCATTAAGCGAGTGTGGTTTCGCGTCGATGTTGAAAGACATTTCTGCTAAAGACGTTTCTACTTCGATGTCGGCGGTCTCACCCGCTATCGCAATTCTTCGCTGTGAACCCGCCGCATAAATCTCAACTCCAATGATCGTGCATTCCACCGGCGCGCCGGCGAACCGTTCCAGATCCGTGGCTTCCCTGCCCTCGCTAAGCAAACGCTGCGCATCGGAGGTGAGCTGCAAAACCGCTTCGTGATTCAGTTCATCGCTTTCTAAATCTTCAATCGCCACATGCTGCGCCATCAGACTCATTTCGGCGTTTACATAAATGGTCCAGAGCAAGCCCACGTCTAAAAGGACATGCATCGCATCTGCGATCACGACCCATCCGAGCACAGTGGCCCCGAGCACGTGTTTGATCACGTGATCCTGATAGGTCGCGGTTTCGAGTTCGGTCCAAATCATTTTCAGAAGGAGTTTAGAGTTTAGAGGTCAGAGATCAGAAATAAAGGGCAATAACATGCTTGACTAATCAACCCGAGACTTTTCGGGGCAGGGGGCGTAACTTCTGTGTCAGAACCGAGAGCGGTAGCGACCGGATCAGGAGGAACCTCAAAAAACCTAGCGGGACTTCCTGATCCGGTCGCTACCGCTCTCAGTTCTGACACGATGCTGATATTTTGATTCCTCAAGTATGTTATTACCAAATTAAGGACGCTGCACAAGTACCACGGAAAAATTGGCCCGGCGACGGCTTTGCCTCAAAGTCAGAATCTCCTCTGACGACCACGACAGGTTCTCGGTTATGCCCCAAGGGGGCAACGGCCTCCAGCCCAGGGTTGCCGGCTCGGCTACCCTGGGTGACGAAAGAAATTTTTTTCAACCGCAATGCGGTTGTGCCTGCTGGGCACGTTTTTCTCGGAGAAGACGACGCAACCGCGTTGCGGTTGAATATCTCCTACGAGTTTCCCAGCGTAGCCGAAGCGGCAACCCTGGGGGACGAAAGAAATTTGTCTCAACCGCAAATGCGGTTGTGCCTGCTGGGTACATTTTCTCGGGGAAGACGACGCAACCGCGTTGCGGTTGAATATCTCCTACGAGTTTCCCAGCGTAGCCGAAGCGGCAACCCTGGGGGACGAAAGAAATTTGTTTCAACCGCAATGCGGTTGTGCCTGCTGGGTACATTTTTCTCGGGGAAGACGACGCAACCGCGTTGCGGTTGAATATCTTCCTACTAGTCTCCCAGGGTAGCCGAAGCGGCAACCCTGGGCTGGAGGCTGCAGTCCCTTTGGGACATCAAGGAAATTCCCCCCGCGAATTAAAATGCAATTTGACTTTTGCAGCAAAGCCGCTTGGCGACGCTCTTCCTTGCGATTGCATACTTCATGTAGTGCCTTCGTTCGCATGGGCAATTGTTAACGCTCTAACCTCTAGCCTCTAGCCTCCAACCTCTGACACTCTACTGTTCATATTGCCGCAAGCCTTTTGCGCGAATGAAAACAAAGACTGCTGCGATTACACAAGCGACGCCGCCGGTGACCACCGATAGCGGCGCACCAATCAGCGCCGCCACTGTTCCCGCTTCGACTTCACCCAACTGCGGTCCACCCATGAAGAAGATCATATTGATCGAAGTCATGCGGCCGCGCAGCTTGTTCGGTGTGACGAGCTGACGAATTGTTTGCCGCAGAATCGTGCTGACTGCGTCAGCGGCCCCGGTGGCCGCCAGCATCACCATTGAAACCCAGAAGACTCGCGAGACGCCAAAGGCGATCGTCGCCGCGCCGAACAGACCGACCGACACAATCACGGTGAGTCCCTGCTTCTTCAGCACACCGATCCGCGCCATCACCAGCCCCGCGACGATCGCTCCGGCCGCGGGCGCGGCGGCGAGAAATCCATAACCGCGTGCGCCCACCGCCAGAATATCCGTCGCATAGATCGGCAGCAGTTGATTCGCCGAAGCAAAAAAGGTCGCGACAAAATCGAGCGTCATCGTTTGCACGATAATCGGCGTGCGCCAGACGAAGCGCAGACCTTCCAGCAAAGCCTGCAGGCTGATTTCGTTTGATTCTGCCTCGGACTTCTCCTGCTTCCCGCTGGTATGCATCAGCAGCAAACCGAAAATCACCGCCACAAATGAAACGGCATTGATGGCGTAGACCATCGCCGGGCCATGACTGGCGAGCAGGAATCCGGCCAGTGGCGGACCCGTAATCAATCCGATGTGGAACATCAACATGCTCAAGCTGACGGCGTTCGGAAAATCTTTTACCGGCACCAGCATGGGCATCAGAGACTGGCGCGCGGGAGTATCGAAGGCCCACGCCGCCGAGGCAATCGCCGTCAGCAGGAAGATCGGCCACGCGTGTTCCAGCCCTTTGAAGCTGATGAAGGCCAGCACGGCGCTGCACAAAAGCATGATCGACTGAGTCACGACCATCAGCCGGCGTCGATCGACGACGTCGGCCACCACGCCACCCATCAACGAGCACAAGATAATCGGCAGCGCGCGACATGCGCCCACCAACCCGAGGGCCAGCGCCGAACGCGTAATGATGTAGATGTGCCAATTGATCGCCGCCAACTGCATCTGCGATCCAATCACTGAAATTATTTGACCCGTCCAGAGCAGACGGAAGTCACGATGGCGCAGAGATGAAAATGCGGTCTGGCGCTGGGCCGAATCAGTGGATGAGGCTGGCAAAGGATCAGTCGGCGGCATTCGTAGCAGTGCTATTATTGTCGCCACATCGATTTTCGACAACGAGCGACGAAAGGATCAAGCTACCAATGCGGTTGACGGTCATTCATTCGTTAAGACTGATGTTGCTTCTGGGCATCCTGGCGACGAGCGCGTTTGCGCAGCCCCGGACGAAACCGAAGCGCGTGCACGCGCCAGCGACTATTCGAGGTTTGGTGGGCGGCGAAGCGAACGATACCTATGTCGTGCAGGTTCGCAAGGGCCGGCAACTTACGGTGGAGATATCCTGGAAGAAGGAAGACGACAACACAGCGAGTTTTTCCGTCACCGATTCGCGCGACGGTGGAACGATCTCATTTGGCAAGGAATCTGACGGCGGCCGCAAATGGACCGGCAAGGTGCCCAGGACGGCGGACTACTTCATCGAAGTCGTCGCCCATCCATCGGCGCATTATGTTTTGAAAATCAAACTGAAGTAGTGTCAGAAGCCCGACCGTCAGGGAGGGCTACTCAGCAAAGAAACCAGCAGCGCGATTCCCAATCTATATATTAGTTTGTGATTATTTGTGTGTCGGTCTGTGGTGGTGGTTTGGCGCCGTTGCCCTCCCTCACGGTCGGGCTTCTGACACTACTGCTTCGTCCCGGTCAGCTCTTTATACATATTCTCGACGTCAGGCACCGCGAAATTCTGAAAGGCGAACCCTTTGTATTTTTCCGGCAAGGTTAATTGCTGCTTCGCCTGATCCAGAGTCAATCCATTCGCAATTCCCTGCTTCACTCGCGCCCGCAAGTCGTCCAGATAATCGCGAAAGTCCTTGATGTCGGTAGCCTGTGCGACTCCGCCGTGGCCGGGAACATACTGCGCCGTCGGATATTGCTTCAGCATTTGATCGAGTGTGGGAATCCAATCATTCACCGTCGCATCGACGAGATTCGGCAGAGTCTTTGACCAGCCGAGATCGCCGGTGAACACCACGTTCACATCCGCAACGTAAGCGAAGACGTCGCCGCCGGTGTGGCCCGGCAAGGTAGCGAGAATAACTTTACGCTTGCCGAGATCGAGCGTCATCGTGCCGGTCTTGAATGTCTTCGTGGGATTCGTCAGCTTGATCGCCGACCTCGCATCAAGACCGCGCAGCGTCCGTTCCAGCTGCGCGCGCTTATCGGCTTGATCGGCGGGCGTGGCCGCCAGTTGTTTTTCCGCGTCGGCCTTTCGTTTCGCCAACTCTTCGGGCGCGGGCAGGAAGCGTTTGTTCTTTGTCGTTTGCCAAATCATCACATTGTCATGCGCGATGATCGGCACGCCGCGCGCCACCAGTACCTGATTACCACCAGTGTGATCGAGATGATAGTGACTGTTGACGGCGTACTTGATTGGGAGTTTCGTGAGTGCTTGTATTTCAGCGATCAACTCTTCGATGGCCACGGGAGTGCCGAAAGTATCGAAGATTAGAACGCCGTCGTGACCAATGACAAAGCCGGCATTGCCTTGGGCGAGTCCGCCCGGTTTTGCGATTGCCGCATAGACGCCGTCGGCGACCTTCACGATTTGAAAATCGTCTTCGGTTTTAGGAACGGCCTTGATGCCGGGTGTGCTGCTCCAAACTAGTCCGGCGATCAATATCAGAAGACTCGCGGCTCTCTGAATAGTCCTTCTCGTCATAGCTTAGTCACGGCTTGCCGCCGAACCAGTGCGGTAAGGCTTGCCTTACCGGAAAATGCAACCAGCGTTTGGGAGGCTACGCCTCCGGGTTCGAGGCGTAGCCTCGAAAGAAGTTGACGAATTGACGGAAAGGTCAAAGCCTTTCCGCACTGGAGAGCGGCAAAGCCGCGGAAGTCACCCCTTCGCTGACCTTTGAGACAAACGGAAGCTATAGCTTCGCCAGAATCGACATCCAACGCGCCCAGGCGTCGTCGTGCGCCTTGCGATTGGCTTTGTACATCGTCATCGCGTCGGCAGCTTTCTTCTTAGCGGCGTCGTCCGCATCAGCGGCCGCCGCGGCCGGCGGCGGACTGTTTGGCTCACCGGCGCGCATGAATCCATGTCCGGCGCCGGCGTAGGTGACCGGGTCGTACATTTTCTTCAACTCTTTCATGGCGTCGGTAGTCGGCGCGATCGTCGCGTCGATGCGCGCGTCGTTTTCAGCATAGAAGCCGTAGACGGGGGCTCCAATATTTCCCAGCGCTGTTTTGTCCACCGTGTAGGCTTGTCCTTGCGGATTGTTATTCGGCGCCGAACCATAGAAAACGAACGCGGCCTTCAACGTCGGCCGGCGCGTCGCGAAAAGGAAAGTCGTGCTGCCGCCCCAACAGAAACCACCCGCCGTGACTTTACCGTTCGCGCCCGGCACTTTGGCGACATAATCCGCGACCGCATTCAAATCGCCGGCGATCTGATCCGGAGGCAAGGAACGAATTGCCCCTCCCACCGCATTATTGCCGGTCGCAGCAATCTCGGCCGTGCCTCCGCCGTTCGGTCCCATGCCCGAAAGCAAATCGGGAGCGATGGCAATGTAACCCGCTTCGGCCAGCTCATCGGTGATCTGCTGGACCCAATCGCTCATGCCGAAGATTTCATGAATGACCACGACTGCGGTGGCGTTCTTCTTTGACTCGGGATAGACGATGAAGCTGTTGACCTCTCGCGTGCCGTTCTTCACTTTCACCCATTCTTTGTGTCGCGGCGATTTGGCCAACTTCTGCTTGGCCCAATCCTGGATGATCTCGCTCTCAGCGGTCGGGTCATAGTTGGTGGTCATGTGGTTGTGCGACATGTCCTGCGCGGACGCATTCATCAAACACGCGAACGCCGCGACGGCGAACACAGATATGGTTGTCAGCATCTTTCGCAACACGGAATTGGTCAGACGGAATTCTACTTTCATCGTACGGGCTCCTCTGGTTTCTGAAGTTTGATCAGTGGGGAACGCTCTTAATATCACAAACAACCAATAAATACGAAGCGTATCAGAAGCCCGACCGTGAGGGAGGCTCCTTTTCAATTTAAGGTACGGGGATTCAGGCTAGCCCTCCCTTACTGTCGGGCTTCTGATCCAAAAAAAGCGATGCCGCTGACCTAAGTCAACGACATCGCTTTCGCTTATCTCTCGGAGCCGGGACCGAGCGTTTGGGAAATGATTAGAAGGGCCAACGATAGGGACGACTGTTGTTGTTCCGGCGATTGTAGCCGCCGTAACGCTGGTAGCCTTCGTTGTAGCCCTGCAGGAACCCCTGGCGATACGCCTGCTGGAACTGATACGAGTTGCCGTACCGTCCGTTGTTGCCCCAGGTCCCGTTGTCACCGTGTCCGTTCCGATAAAAATGAGAACGTTGCGGATTGTAATTCTGCCGGCGCGCGCCATCATTCTGGCCGGTGTACAAGCCGTCCTGGTAACCTTGCTGCGCGGCAATCTGGTACATGTTGTTGTATCCGCCGTTCCGGCCATACCGATCGTCCCGGCGACTCTGCCGGTAATAAGGATCCTGGTTGTATGGCCAGCTCTGCGCGCTGGCGGTGGAGACCATACCGACGCCCACGAGGAATGTCAGAGCCAACAAGATTCTCCCGGTCTTGCTGCTGAGATAATGTGATTTCATAGTTCCGAACCTCCGCCGCGCAGAATGGCAATCGTTGTGCCGAATCCGGCGACCATGATTTCCATTTCAGGTTCGTGGCGAAATTCACGTCTAGACTGAGCGGTCAGCACGATTTCGTGTGAAGACACGAGACCTGCTTACCAAATGGTGTCAGAAGCCCGACCGTCAGGGAGGGCTACCTCGGTTAGCGACCCTCCCTGACGGTCGGGCTCCTGACACAAGCACAAAAAAAAAGCCGCGATCCCAAACGAATCGCGGCTTCGGAATTTAGAATTAAGCCCGTTTTACGGTCCGCGCCGGCAGATACCGCCTACGCAGTAGCGTTGCCAATTGCGGAACCCCTCGTCGTAGCCTTTCAGGAAACCGTCGCGGTATGCGTCCTGATAGATCGAACGCTGTCCGTACCCGGAGTTGTACCCGCCGGTGGCCTCCCTGTAGAAATGCGAACGCTCAGGGTCATAACTCTGGCCGCGACGCGCGTCGTTTGCTCCGGTGTAGACTCCGTCGTCAAAGCCGTTGTCGTAGGCACTCAGGCCGTAGGTGTAACCGCCGTAGTTTCCCGGATCGTAGTCAATCGTGAAGAAATAATAATCGTCCACGTTGTAGATCGGGTGGCCGTAGATGTCACAGTAATAGCCCCGGTAATGGCGGCCGTTGTGATCTCGATCTCGATACCTGTCACGGTCGCGATCGCGGTCCCGGTAACGATCCTTATCACGGTCTTTGTCGCGATCCTTGTCGCGATCCTTATCGCGATCCTTGTCGCGATCCTTATCGCGATCCTTATCGCGGTCTTTGTCGCGGTCCTTACCTCGATCGGCCCAGCGGTCTTTGTTCCAATCGCGATTGCCTCCGCGATCACCGCCGCGGTCGCCTCCGCGATCTTTGTCTTTGTCGCGGTCGCGTCCTCGAGCTCCAGAATCCCCGCTGCGATCGCGGTCACGGCTGCGATCGCGGCCGCTGTTATCGCCCGCCCCATTATCAACCGTGCGGACGCCGTTTGATGGACTATCGAGAATCGCGCGATCTCTGCGGTTGTCGCTGCCGTCGCCCTCGTTAACGCGACGAATTGGTGACGAGCTATCGCCGGTGCGAGTCCGGTCGGCGCTGCGGCTACCACTATCGCCGCCACGATTTCCCCGGCTCGAGTCGTTGCCGCGATTGCCGCGGCTCGAATCATCACCGCCGCGATCTCGACGACCGCCGCCGTCATTGGAGCGACTGCCGCTATCACTGCCGCGGCTGCCGCTATCGCTGCCGCGACTACCACTGTCGGACCCGCGACTGCCGCTATCTGAACCGCGGCTTGGTTCGCTGGGTGTGCTCGGAGCGGGTGCGCTCGGCGGTGGCGAGCTGGGTGGTGGAGAGCTGGGTTGGACCGACGGCGGGCTCGACGGTTCGGGCCTCGTCATCTCTGGTTTTACATCCTGGCCTCTGGCCACCGTGGCGGCTGCGCACAGGAGTACAGCGGCGACAAACAAACCCCCTCGTTCCCTTATTTGATTTAATTTCATTTTGCTCCTCCTTCCTGAAGGACGTGCTGAAGTGAAAGGGCGTTAACGGGAAGAGTTCAAGCTGCGCCGCGATTATACTCCCGCGCGCGTTGATGGCAAGGTCATTTTGGAGACGCGAACTATTTCTGCCACTGAGGATCGCGATCGAGAATATTCGTCGTCCGTTCGGTTACGCTAACCGGAGTTTCTCGCGGAGTGTTGACGGTCAATTGAGGATCGGGACGAAGGGCCGCGGTAGTCGGGTCCTCAATTCGCAGCGGAGGAGCTTCGTCCGCTGAACTGATCTGCGATTGAGGCCGGGCCTTGATGCTCAAACCGGCGATGATATGGCCGACACCGGACAGCATGGGAACGAAGCCGATCGCCCACAGAGAGTGCACGACCGGTTCGATGGCAAAGGGTGTATTGGCCACGAGGTCCGGCGGCAAATTCAATTGAATCGTATGAAACACCAGGTAAAGAAAGATCGCCAGGCCACCGCCGGTAAAGAATTTGATGGCGCCTTTGGTGAGGTGACGCTCGCGTCTTTCTTCGGCGGTCTTCTCTTTGCGCAGCCGGCGGCGCTCGCGCCGCTCGCGGCGATGCTCGATCGAGCTGCGCGCGATCTCGACGTTCATCTTTTCCATCGCGCGCGAGACTTCATCGGTCACGTGAGCAATCTTGGCGTTGCTCATGATCTCTTTCAGCTTTGCGGGAACGCCGTCGGTCTTTGAGATGGCATCGCCCAGAGTGACGGCGCGGCCGACGACCTTCAGGTTCGTCCCACACGAGCGGCAATAATGCTGCCCTTCGGCTGAATCAGTTCCGCATTGCGGACAGAACATTTCGCTGAACCTCTTTGGCGGATGTTATGGGCAAGTGCCTGGAGCAGGCAAGCCAAAACGATTACGGAAAACGGAGGCGTGGGGTTTCCGAAATTTGGAACGCGGGGCAATTTGGAGTGCGCTGGCAGAGCAAAGCGGCGCCGGCGCGCTCCAAAAAAAGATGCCGCGAGAAAATCTCACGGCATCCCATTTCCTCCTGGTTCAATGATCGCTATGACCTGTACCCCTCAGCATAACCCTTCACGAAACCGGATCGATAAACTTCGCCGAAGTTACCGTATCCAGCCTCTTGATAGTAATGCGATCTTTCAGGATTGTAGCTCTTGCGATCCCTGCCATCGTTACTTCCGGTCTTCATGCCGTCCTGATAGCCCTGGCTGTAGGCCGCCTCTGAGTCATTGAACAGGTAATGCCCATATCTGCTGTAGTAGTCGAAGTACGGATCGTAACCCCAACCCCACGGCCGATAGCCCCACCAGGGATTATAAATGCGGTAACGCGGCACGATGATCACGCGTCGACGTTGGGCCTGTGCCGTCGTGCTGGAAAACAGCGCGACGACGCCAGGGAGAATGAGCAACGTCAACACCAGCGATCCTATCTTACGTAAGTATTTTCCTTTCATGATTTCACCCTCCTTGTTCTCTACTCGTTAAGACGCAAGAGCAACACCGCGAGTTGAACCCGAAGCTTGAGAGATCATGCGGAAAATTTTGTAATCACATTACACACGAAAGCCGCGACCCAAGCCGCGGCTCTCGTCTTCTACTTATTGCTTACTGCCTACTTCCTTAGTACCGTCGAT
>Ga0207511_100166_pt1 | contig 14676 bp, 10 predicted proteins | sample NitcycUWRSCHO22C_FD_188265 | JGI IMG/M metagenome (GOLD analysis project Ga0207511, IMG submission 188265) | Soil microbial communities from Arlington Agricultural Research Station in Wisconsin, USA - Nitrogen cycling UWRJ-SCHO22-C (SPAdes) | ecosystem: Environmental > Terrestrial > Soil >... | reverse complement strand
GGTGGTAGATGGATTCAGATTGCCGAGCGCCGGCGGCTCGCGTGAAATGACGAAGGGTTTCTACGACCGCGTAAATCCAAAAATCGAGTCGGAATTGGAATCGCCCGCGCAAGCACAAATTGCCTTAACCGGTTCGATCGCGGGTGACGTAGTGAAAGCCAATGTCGTCGTCGATCAAGTCAAGGCCGCCTCGCCCGATTTGCGAATTCAGTTGGCGCTGGCCGAGGAAGAGATTCGCTACACCGGCGAGAACGGCATCCGCTTTCATCCGATGGTAGTTCGCAGCCTGGGCGGCAAAGATGCGAACGGGTTCACTCTCGCAGCCTCAGGGCCAACGACGGTCGAGTGGACTTTCGATGTGAAAGCGATGAGCGATCAGTTGAAAAAGTATCTCGATGATTACGAAAAGGCCGGACATCGCGGCGACACCTTTACGTTCCTGGATAAGAAATATCAGATCGATCCCAACAATCTGTCGCTGGTCGCGTTTGTGCAGGACATGAAAACCAAGACGGTGCTGCAAACCGTCTATCTGAAACTCAACGCCGCAGCCATGACTTCAGCGACCGCGGCGGCGCAGTAAGATGCTTTGGCGCCGTTACTTTCAGCTGGCATTGCTGCTGGTCTTCTGGTCGCTGTCAGCGATTGTCACGGCCCAGGACAGCGGCGAACCGAACCCCATCAAATGGACCGCGAAGGTCCAGGTAATGCCTTCGTCAGGCCGAATCGCCGTCGAGTTGCTGGCGTCGATCGATCGCGGCTGGCATCTCTATTCCCTTGAAAAGGTCGAGGGGGGTCCGGCAGCGACGCGCATCTCTATTTTGCCCGGGCAGAATTGGGAGATGGCGGGAGAGATCGAATCTCCGGCACCGCGTTCCGCTTACGATCCAAACTTTCAGGTGGCCACTGAGTTTTACGAAGGTGAAGTCGCCTTCAACGTTCCTCTCAAATCGACCACGCCTGCTTTAGCTGACAAGGTTCGCGTGCAGGTGCGTTATCAAACGTGCACGCCAACAATCTGTCTGCCGCCGAAACTGATTGAAGTAGAAGCCCCAACGAACGGCTCGGTCGCGGTCACGACCGCCGGAGCGAATGACAAACCCGCCCCGAAGAAGAAGGCTGAAATCGGCGACGCGGTGGACGATTTCGAGTTTGTCGATTTCACCGGCAATTCACGTCGCTTCTCAGAATTTCGCGGTAAGGTCGTGCTGCTCGATTTTTGGGCGTCGTGGTGCAGTCCCTGTCTCGCCGACATTCCGAACTTGAAGAGTATCTATCAGCGTTACCGGGCGCAGGGATTCGAAATTGTCGGAATGGACAGCGAGACGCTGGGACAACAGGACGTGGACGCTCAGTTTGCGAAAGATGCGCAGTCGAAGGCGCGCGAAATCGTGAGGACGCGCGGTGTGACCTGGATGCAGGCGACCTCGGAGAGTTCACTGCCGGTTGCCGTCGGCCGGTTTGGCATCGAAAGTCTGCCGGCGAAAATTCTAATCGATCGCAATGGCCGGATCGTGTCGCGAATCAAAGACGTGGCGAACCTGGATGAGCTGCTGATAACGCTCCTAAAGCCGGCAAATTAACGCGGCTCTGCCGCTCGACAGTGCGGAAAGGCTTGCCTTTCCGAAAACTGGTTAAAGACATTTCGAGGCTATGCCTCGAGCCGCAGGCGTAGCCTGCAGAAGATTAGCTTGCTCTCCGGTAAGGCAAGCCTTACCGCACTGCGGAGCGGCAAGCCGCAAACAACTAAGGTGGCGTCGCCGATTCAAGAGAGTTCGCGATGGCGGAAGCACTTCGCGTCGTGATCGTTAACCATCCCGACGGCCTGCATGAATGAATAGCAGATGGTTGAGCCGACGAAATTGAATCCGCGACGCTTTAGATCCCGGCTCAGCGCGTCGGAATCAGCGGTGGTCACCGGCAAGGGAGCGCCGCGCTTTCGCCGCTTCGGCTTTCCGCTCACAAACGTCCAGACGTATTTATCGAAGCTGCCGAATTCGCTTTGAATCTTCAGAAACAGTTTGGCGTTCTCGATCGCTGATGCGATCTTCAAGCGGTTGCGAATAATACCTTCATCATTAAGCAGCTTTGCGACTTTGCGTTCGTCGTACTTCGCAACCTTCTTCGGATCGAAATTATCAAGCGCGCGGCGATAGTTTTCACGCTTTCTGAGAATCGTCTCCCAACTCAATCCCGCCTGGGCGCCCTCGAGAATCAAAAACTCAAATAGCGTGCGGTCATCATGAACCGGAACGCCCCATTCACGATCGTGATAGGCCACGGACAGTTCCGTCCGGGCCCAATGACATCGTCTCATTTGTTGCTCAGCAGACTTGCTCAACGGCCCAGTCCGTCCTTGCCGTTAACCAATTGATCGATGGCTTGAATCAGCGCGCTGGGCTCGACCGGTTTTGCGAGATGCATCTGGAAACCTGACGCCAGGGCACGCTGGCGATCCTTTTCGGTCGCGAAGGCGGTGAGCGCTACTGCGGGAACCTGACTCGCTGCCGTGGGCAAGGCACGAACCTTCTCGATGAGATCGTAACCACTCTCGGTGGGCAGGCCGATGTCGCTCAACAGCACATCCGGCCTGAACGATTGCAGATCGATAAGCGCCTGCTGCGCCGATTCGACGGCCTGCACTTCGGCGCCCGAGCCTCTCAAGGTGAAACTCAACAAATCGCGCGCATCGGGCTCGTCTTCAACCAGCAGCACGCGCAAGCCAGTGAGCCGGGAATTACCGTCACCCGCAGATACCACATTTGAAACAGACGCAGTCGACAGCGCGCGCGGGAGGCGCAGCGTGAACGTCGAACCCTGGCCTTCACCGTCACTCGCGGCGGTAACGGTGCCGCCGTGCAACTCAGTTAAGTGCCGGACGATCGCGAGTCCCAGGCCGAGACCACGATGCGATCGGGTCAGGGCAGCTTCCGCCTGCCGAAATCGCTCAAACACGCGCGGCAGGAAATCTTCTTCGATGCCAATGCCGGTATCGCGCACTTCGAGTTCCACGAAGGACTCGAACCGTCTCAGCGACAGGTGAACCTTACCGTCGCGAGGCGTGAATTTGACTGCGTTCGAAAGCAAGTTCCAGATGATCTGTTGCAGCCGGGCCGCGTCAGCCGCCACCGGGCCCACGCCCGCTTCCGCGAACACTTCGATCGATACGCCGCGCGCATTCGCCGCCGGCCGCACGATGTCGATGGCCGCGCTGATTACGGTAATCATGTCGACCGGGGCGATGTCGAGTTTCAATTTGCCGCCGGCGATCCGTGAGACATCGACCAGGTCCTCGATCAACTGCGCTTGTGCCTCAGCATTACGCTCGACCGTTTCGAGCGCGTGCTTCGACGTCTCCGGATCTAATCGACCGCTGCGCAACATCGACAACCAACCGAGGATGGCCGTCAGCGGTGTCCGCAGTTCATGGGACAACGTCGCGAGAAATTCATCTTTCAGCCGATTCGCCTCCTCGGCCTCAGTGCGCGCGGATTGTTCACGCGTCAGCAGTTGTTCGCGTTCGTCCTCGCCGTCTTTGCGCTCGAGGAACTGGCCAATCTGGCTGCCAATGCCGCTGAAGGTGGCCAACACCGCGCCGTCAGGTTCGCGAATTTCATGACTGTAGAACTCCATGACACCCAGAAATTTCTCGCCCGACATAATCGGAAAAGCAAAAGCGGCGTGCAGGTTTTCCGCTGACGCAGCTTCCGCGCGCGGAAAGTTTTCGTCCGCAGCCACGTCGTGAATCCACGCCGGTCGCGACCCGGCCCAGACACGTCCGGGCAAACCAACGCCGCGAGCAAAGACCATCTCTCTGGTCATCGTTTCGAAGCGGCTGCCCGTTCGCGCGGGCCAGACTTTGAAGCAGCGCATTACATCAGCCCGCTCGTCGAGTCTCCACATCGAACCGACTTCCCATTCGAAGGTGTTGCAGATTCGCTGGATGATGCGCGGCACTGCGTCGTCCAGCGCCGGCGACTCAGCGAGAATGCGCGTCACCGAAAGACTACCGGCCAGGTGCCGTCCAGCAATCTTGCGTTCGGTGACAATCGCGGCCAGCGACAGAGTCGTAATGGCGAGATCGGCGACATACGCTTGCAAGAACAGCAAGCCTTCGTTGCGCGGATAGCTGGCGAAAGCGCCCACGTTATGAACTGTTCCCCAAATCGCGATCACACTCAGCGGGATCATGGTCGTCGACACGCCGCGTGGCCCAAACCGAAAGGCCGCCCAAAGCAAAAGCGGAATGGTGATGTGACCCCAGGGCCGTATGCCTCCCGATTGATGCAGCGAATCTGTGTAAATTGTGAGACAGAGCAACGACATCAGCACGAAGAGAGTCGTGAATTCAATCCACAGCCATCCGCGCCAGCGTTCCACCGGCCTTTCCAACCAGCTGAGGACTAGCGGCGTTAGCAGCAGCGCCCCCACTCCGTCGCCCGACCACCAGGTCACCCAGAGCCGGCGAAAGTCCGCCCAATTCTCGTGGCCGGAAATGCATAAAGACACATTGCCCACGGTCGCGGCCACCGCGGTGCTGATCAGCGCGGCGAAGACCACGAATTTCAGCACATCAAAGGCGCGATTGAACGGGTTGCGAGATTCGGTGAAGCGGCGCAGCAAGTAAACCGCGGTCAGACCTTCGAGCGTGTTGCCGATCGCGATTGCGATTGACGGCAGCAGCGCTACGTCGGTCAACAAATAATTGGCCAGCAAGGCGCCGAGCACGACGCCCGGCGTGGCGCGATAACCAAACCAAAGCAGCACGGCGATCGCGATGCCGGCCGGTGGCCACACCGGCGAGACGCTTACGTTCAGGAACGCGAGCGACAATCCAATCTTCGCGCCGATGAAATAGGCCGCGGCGCCGCCCACCCAAATGGCGACGTTGCGCAGCTCGAAGATTTTTCCGCGCTTGCTCAATCGATTAACTCGCTGAAAACGAGGACGTACCCATTCAGATCTCTTACTTCAAATTCAGAAAGTCCGTACGGCTGCCGGCGCAGGGGCTTTTTCAATTCGAGGTGATCTTTCACCCGATCGTACAACTGCTGCAATCCGGTAATCCGCAAATACGCGTCCCAAACTCCGCCGCCATCTCGCAAATCATACAAGTCGGGTTTTTCATAATCCGCGACGCGCTGCAGCATGATCTCGATGCCGTCCCGTCGCATGATGCCAAAGACATAAGGTTCGTGCGCGGGAAACGGATCGCCGGTGAATCCCAATTCCTGCTCATACCAGCGAATCGTTGCACCGACGTCGGCCACCGCGAAGACCGGATTAATGCTGTGAATTTTCATCTTCCTATTTCGTAAACCGAAATTGCGACAGCCGGGTTACAAGTTAGTGGCCGGATAAATCATGCGAGCCGTGTAAATCCATAGCGACGAGAAGAATAATACCTTAGAATGCGAATTCGATTTGCATCAGAGTGCGGCAGCTTGACGCCGCTTTCTAATAAGGTGCCAATCGGAACCGCAGCCATTGAAAGCAAAGCGCCGTCAAGCCGGCGCCCGCCAAAAGATGAAAGGCAACATCCCCATCCCCGAACTCCCATTCTCTGAAGAAGTGTGGTTGATGGTCGCAGTCACGTCTGTGCGCGAGCGGCGGACCCAACAGGGCAAGCCTTTCCGCGACGCGAGCGCACGCAACTCGACGGGCAGTCTGCCCCTGAAGATTTGGGCCGAGGTCCTCGAAGGCCGCGAAGATTTGCGGCCGGGGTTGTGGGGCGTCACCGGAAAACTGGAATCGTTTCAGGATCGTTCGCAGTTTGTCGTTTCCGAGTATCGGCCGATTACCATCGAACAATATCGCGAATATCTCGGCTGCGATCCTTTGCTGCCGCGCGCCTTCACCCTCGACATCGAAACACTGGCTCTGCCCGGCTATCGCGATCGAGTGGGACCGAAACTCGAAAAGGACTTGAAACTCGGCTACATGCGGCTGGAGCAACAACAGCGTTACATGGAGGACATCGCCGCAGAAGAAGAGCGTGTGTACCAACTGGGTTCATTGAACGCGACCTCAGGGCGAATCCTTTCGATCGCCGTGCACGTCGGTGCAGTGCCAGGGTTTCCCGTCGACGGCCTGACGAGTAAACAAAGCGAACATGCGTTTGGGATCGACGCGGCCGGCCGTGAGCAGGAAGAGGCCGAAACGCTGAAAGGGTTTCTCGCGTTGATGTCTGACTTTGATTCTGAATGCGATTTGCTGGTCGGCCACAACATCATAAATTTCGATCTGCCTTTCATCTTTCAGCGCTGTCTCGTTAATAACATTTCCGTCAAACCGTTCATCGATCTGAGCGAGTTCAACGTGCAGGGTGTTTACGACACGATGCGCGCGTGGTGGCTCGGCAGCCGCAATCGCGTCGCGCTCGACGACGTGGCGTGGGCGCTGGGAATTGAGTCGAGCAAGACTTCCGAGGTGGAAGGCAGTCGCGTCTTCGAGTTATACCAGGCCGGCAAACTCGCCGAGATTCGTGAATACAATTTGAATGACGTGCGGGTGACGCGGAAGATCTACGAACGGATGGTGGCGTGCTTTGGTTCGTAGCTCAAATTGTCAATTTGCGCGTTGCTGTTAATGACCGAAAGATCGCAAGTTAACAACTTGCGCTACTCAAACCCGTATGCATTGTCCCAAGTGCGGTAACGAGAGCGACTTCGATCAGAAGTTCTGCCGCAAATGCGGTTTCAATCTGGCGCCGATCAGTAGTCTCGTGCTGGCAGACAGCGGTCGGGACGACGAACAGAAGCCGGAAAAGGTTGAACGCGACAAGCTGATTCTGCGGCGCATGGTCAGTTGGATGATATGGGGCTCAGTGATTCTCTTAATTGGGTTGGTGTTGCTGGTAACTGGTAGAGCGTTCGACGTGCCGAAGTTCCTCAGTCCGCTGGCTTCGTTTCTTTTGATTGGAGGAGCCGCCACCGCCGGTTACGGAGTGTTGGCGGCGCTGCGTGAAGGGATTGCGTCGCCGAAAGGACTGGGGCGCCCGAAGGGCCGAGATGAATTGTCATCCTCAGCGACAGCCGAACTGTCGGGAGACATTCCGGTTGGTCTACCGAGTGTCACCGAACGAACTACGCAACTGATCGGCGACGACAGTCAAACGGAGAATTGATCCGACTTATCGATTGGAACTGGGCGCAGATTTAATCACTGCCCGTCTCTGCGACGCTGTTTCATTTCCGAAACACCTTTGATAGACTGGCAAATGATGGAGCAATTGATTCCGGTTTTCACACTTATCCTGGGCGCGCTGATGGGCGGCATCGTCGCCTGGCTGGCGCTGAAGGCGAAATCTCACCGCGCGTTCGATGACGGGCGCGCCGCGAGCGCTACCGAAGTTGCGGCCCTCAACGAACGCGCAGTGGCAAAAGATCGCGAACTACAGAAACTGCAACAGACTTACGATGCGGAAATAGTCGAAAGCAATGACCTGCGTCAGCAGAACGCGCGTTTGCAGGCCGAAATCGAGGGCGAGCGTCGCGCGGCGCAAGAGCGAAACGAATCGTTCAAACGAGTCACGGAAGAGTTGGCTGAGAAGTTCAAGGCCCTTTCCCGCGACGCCTTGAAAGACAACAACCAGGAATTTCTTAATCTGGCGCATGCGACACTCGAAAAATTCCAGGCGAGCGCGAAGGGCGACCTGGAACAAAAACAGCAAGCCATCGATCAATTGGTCAAGCCTTTAAAAGAATCTCTGGAAAAGGTTGATGGCAAGATCGAAGCGATGGAACGTCTGCGCGCGGGCGCGTATTCCGGATTGATCGAACAGGTCAAGACGCTCGCCTCTTCGCAGCAACAGTTGCAGGCCGAGACCGGAAATCTGGTCAAGGCCCTGCGCACGCCTCACGTACGCGGTCGCTGGGGCGAGATTCAGTTGCGCCGCGTCGTCGAAATGGCGGGCATGGTCCAATATTGCGACTTCAGTGAACAGGAAACGATCGCGAACGAGGACGGCCGCATTCGCCCTGACGTGATCGTGCGCCTGCCCGGCAATCGCACCATCGTCGTCGACGCCAAAGTCCCGTTCGAAGCGTTCTATGAATCGATTTCCACCACCGATGACGCGCTCAGGTTGGAGCGTCTGAAAGAACATGCGCGGCTGGTGCGGGCCCACATCGGCGCGTTGAGCCGGAAGTCGTATTGGGAAGCGGTGCAGCCGACGCCGGAGTTCGTGCTCCTATTTTTGCCGGGCGAGAGTTTCTACAGCGCAGCCCTCGAGCAGGATCCGAAATTGATCGAAGACGGCATTAATCAAAAAGTCATCATTGCCACGCCGACTACTTTGATCGCCCTGCTGAAAGCGATTTCGTACGGATGGCAACAGGAACAGCGCGCGGCAAATGCCGATGAAGTAGGCAAGCTCGGCAAGGAACTTTACGATCGGCTGCGCACCTTCCTCTCGCACTTTTCAGACATTGGCAAGAACCTGGATCGCGCGCTGGAGTCCTACAACAAGGGCGTCGGTTCACTGGAGGCGCGCGTGCTGGTGACGGCGCGCAAGTTCAAAGAACGCAACGCCATCCACGGAGATGAAATCGAATCGCCTGAGCCGATCGATAAACTGGCTCGCCCGCTGAGCCTCGATGAGGGCGGATTATTTCCGGAACTGGTGGCGCCGGCAACGGAAATTGACGACGACGACGATTCTTTGCCGCTCCTGCGATCAAGAAGCGCTCGCGCCGGCGACAAATAACTGTGGCAAGAGAGATTTGGCTAAGTCCCGTGCTCGGCAACAACCGCGAGCGCCTGGTCGCGCGCTGCGCGGAATACCTCGCCCGCGGACAAGCCGATCGTCTGCTCTACATCGCCGCTTCACACCCGCTACTCGATCTCGTCACTGAAAAACTGCTCAATGGTAATGACGCTCGCGGTGTCTGGGGCGAGTTTCCCGTCTATCTTTTCCGCGGGTTCGTCAGACGCATCCTGGCAGAAGCAGTCATGTCAGTACCGCGAGCGGTAGCGACCGGATCAACCGGGGACGTCCAGGATCTCGCGAAGCGTCTCCATGATCCGGTCGCTACCGCTCGCGGTTCTGACACACGCGGACTTCTGACAAGAGTTCCCATCGATCGTGAAGAGTTGCCGTTGCGCAAGAGTCTAATCTCGCAAATCATCAAACAGCTCAGCAGTTCGGGAAGGCTCCAGGCGATTAAGCCTCTGGCGAACCGCGATGGCTGCGTCAATACCATCGCGTCGTTGATTGGCGAGCTTCAGCGCGCGGGGAAAACCGCGGCAGAGTTTGCCCTGGCGATTCAAGATCGCGAGTTGCAGACGAGCGAAAACCAAAGTCCAGATTCCAGATTCCAGATTCCAAAATCTAAAGTGCAGAGTCCAGAGTCCAAACTCCGAACTTCGAACTCCAAACTCCCAAGTCCCAAGTCCCAACTCGATTTTGATCGCGAGGTCGCGCTCATCTACGAACATTATTTGGCGGCGTTGGACCATTATGGGTTGACGGACGAAGACGCGGACCAGTTGCGCGCATTGCACTCGATGCGAGGCGACATCGATGGGCAGACGGTTTCGGTTCCCTGGATCGATCAAATCGACCTGCTGGTCCTCGACGGGTTCTTTGATTTCACGCCGGTGCAGGGCGAGATTCTGAAATGCTTAATCCCGCGCATTCCGAATGTGATTGTGAACTTAAATCACGACGAGCAGAACCCGCACATCTTTCAGCCGTTTGCTTCGACGATCGAGCACTTGCAGTCAATCGCGCCGTTTGAGATTGCGAAAAGCCGGCCGCTCGAAGGATCTCGTCTGACCGCGCAGTTATTCAACGTAGCGCAAGCCGCTAACTCGCGAACGGCGAATGCTGAAGACGAGCAGCCGCAAACTAACAATTTGCAGTGCACGCTGTGCGAGTGTTCGGACCGCGAACTCGAGATTCGATCCATCGCCAAAGAGATCAAGCGACTGGTGCTCACCGACAATTACCAACTGTCGGACATCGCCCTGGTGGTGCGCGAGCGCGCTGCGTACGCCGATACGATCGTGCGCGTGTTTGGTGACGAAGGGATTCCCTGCAATCTTGAACGCCGCGTCGAAGCGGCTGATATTCCAGCCATTCGCGCGTGCGGAAAATTATTTCAACTATTGCGCACCGCGCATGAAGAGACTGCGAATCCCAAAGCGAGTGAAATCGCGCACCTGATCAAGACAGGTTATTTTCGCGCCGCGAACGAAAGTCTCGATCAACTCGCGCAGCAATTCGATCAGCAGTACTCATCGTTGCTCGACGAATCGGGCAAACAATCTATGTCGAACGACAAGCTGCGCGCGGCCCTCGGTGTCGGCCGTTGGAAGCCTGACGATCTCGAGAATGTCATTGCCTACGTCGGCAGTGAATTACATGTCAACTCCTGGATCGATCGGGCCCGCAAGCTAATCAGAATGTTTCCTTCGGCGGACGACGCGCAGTCACTGATTTCGGGGGCCGAAGCCGACGATCCGGCAGCCACGGCTGAAGACGAGGCTGTGCAGGAAAGCGACGAAGTGGTGATGGATCGACGGACACGGCCCGCACCGGTGGCTCCGGCGGCCATCGCCTGGACAATTCTCATCATGCGGCATTTTCAGCAGTTGCTGGCGGCGATGCCCGAGGAATGCCCGCTTGCCGATTTGCCACGTACGCTGATGGGCCTGTTGGACCAAATGCAGTTCTCAAAGCAGGTCAATCTTCCTTTCGAACAAAAGGCAGGCGCGAGCGACATTGCTCAAGCAACCCTCGACGTCCGCGGCCGCGAGAGTTTGCGCCGCGCGATTTCCGCCGCCGTGCGCAGCTTTGAATATGCCAGCGAGGTTGTGTCGGCAGCGCGACCGTCAGCACGGGCGGCCAATGAGATCCAGCCCTCCCCGAATGATGGGCTGCTGACGCGAGTACTTCTGCCGGTTTTCATCGATGAAGTAGAGCGCTGTTTGAAATCGCAGACGCTTTCGGTGGGCGCGCCGAATCGGAACGGTCTGCGCGTGCTGGAAGCCACGAACGTCCGCGGGCTTGCTTTCCGCGCCGTATTCGTTGCGGGCATGATCGAAGGCGGATTCCCTTTGCGCACCTCGCGCGACTGGCTCTATCCGCATGAAGAAAGGGTGCGGCTGCAAAAGCACGGCATCTTTCTCGAAGATATATCCACGGACACGCTGCTGAAAGAAGAGCATTACTTTTACCAGTCGGCTTGCCGCGCCACCGAGCGTTTGTATCTGACCCGGCCGCTGGCTTTGAACGACGGCGCCGAAACCGTCGCTTCGTACTACATCGAAGAATTGCGACGCGCGATTGCGCCCGCAACCATTGAAGTAAAACAAATTCGCGGTGACATAGACGCGCAGAATCTGTTCGAGGCATCGAGTCGCGCCGAGTTGGGCGCACTTTTGGTTCGCCAGGCAGAAACGAGCGATCATCGTGAAGACCACGCGAAAGTGCCGCAGCCGATCGCCGAGAAGGTCTTGTCGATGGCTGAAAGCGAAGGTCATATTTCGGCTTCCGCGCGCAAACGAATCGGGATTGAACATGCGCGGCACGGCAACCGGTTCAGCCCTTACGACGGTGAAATTACGAACGATGATCTGCGGCAGATGCTCGCTGATCATTTCGGGCCAGATCATGTCTACAGCGCCAGCCGGCTCAGCACGTACGGAAACTGCGCCTTCAGATTTTTCGGTAATCGCGTCCTGCGTATCGAGCCGCGCAGCGAAGCGGCGCTCGATCTGCAAGCCATCGATGCCGGCAAATTGTTGCACGACATTCTGCGTCGTTTTCTCGAAAAGCATCGTGGCGATTACCTGCCGGCGCGTGACCGCAAAGTCTTGCGCGACGAGTTAACGAAGACCGCTGATGCCGTATTCAAAGAGCACGAAGACAAGGTGCCGCCGCTCAACGAGCGAATCTGGAAAATTGACTGCGAAATCCGCAAGCTGATTCTCGATCAAGTCCTGCTTTACGAAATTCGTCTGCAAGAAAAGACTGAGGGGCGCGTGCTGCCGGGTTATTTCGAACTGGCTTTCGGTCGCACGTCGGAAGCGAGCGATCCGGACTCGACCAGACAATTTCTAAAGCTGGCCCGATCGACTCCGGCAGAGACGGCATTGATTCAAGGTCAAATCGATCGCGTCGATGTTAATGCCGACGAAGGGCTGGCGATTGCCTACGACTATAAGTTGTCTAAAGGGCCGACGCTGGACGATATCAGAAGCGGCCGGCAGGTGCAGATTCCGATTTACCTGGCGGCGCTGGAACAATTGTTCCTTCCGAGCTTCGAGTTAGGCGGCGGTGGATATTACACTCTGCGCGGCAAGGGCGCGCGGCTGAACCAGGGTTTATACCGGACCGCGCTGGCGGACTGCACGAATGTCAGGAGCCGTTGGAGCCAATTCGATGACCTTGAATGGCAAACCATTCGCCGCGACGTCGCCACCCGGGTCTGGCAATTCATCGACGGCATGCGCGGCGGTCACTTTCGCGTCAAGCCGTCGCTCGGCCGAAAGACGTGCAAGTTCTGTGACTACTCCGCCGTCTGCCGGTATGATGCGTACCGAATCAACCGAAAGAATTGAACCACTGACACCATGAATCAAAACACGAACGACCAGGCGATGCGTGAACAACTGATCTCGCTGCTCGACGGCGGCAATGCGCACATCAGCTTCGATGAATTTGTCAGAGAGTTTCCGGTGGAGAAATGCGGAGATCTGATCGAGGGTCTTCCCTACACTGCCTGGCAGGTGCTGGAACACATGCGCATTGCGCAATGGGACATTCTGGAATTTTCGCGCAACCCCGAGCATGTTTCGCCGAAGTGGCCCAAAGGTTATTGGCCCGACAAGGACAAGACCGGTTCGCCCGAGCTGTGGAACGAAACCGCAGAGCAATTTCAAAACGATTTAGAGGCCTTTGAGAATCTGCTGCGCGATCCGGCCACGGACTTGTTTGCGAAACTCCCGCACGGCACCGGTCAGACGATTTTCCGCGAGGCTCTGGTGCTCGCCGATCATAATTCGAACCACCTCGGCGCCCTGGTCGTGATCAATCGCATCATCAGGGCCGTGACCTAACGCAAACTGTTAGGTCGCGCGTTCGTTTCATTGAAGTAGCGACTCCCGCACTTTTCGCAAACTAAGCGTCTGGGTACTTTCTATCTTCTGGAGGAATTCATATGCGAAAGCTGCTGTCAGCGGGATTCGCAATTTGGTTGGGCCTGTTTCCCATCGTCGCCACCGCGCAAGAGCCGGTTGATTCTGCCATCAACGCCCGGATTCGCGACGAAGGTCTCAAGCGTTCCAAAGTCTATGAGACATTCACGCACTTTACCGAAGTGATTGGCCCACGGTTGACGGGCACGCCGGCGCAAAAAGCGGCAGCAGAATATGCGCGCGATAAATTGAAGGAATGGGGCGTGTCTAATGCGCGGCTCGAGCCATGGGAATTCGGGCGTGGCTGGACGCTCGAGAAGCAGACGATCGAAATGATCGAGCCGCGTTACATGCCTTTGCTCGGATACGCCGAAGCGTGGTCGTCATCGACGGCGGGAGAAATTGTCGGGACGCCCTTGATGCTCGGCGGTAAGACGGCCGCCGAACTCGAACCGTGGCGCAGCAAAATCAAAGGCGCGATCGTGATGAGCCAGCCGATTCAAACGGTCTTCGAAGACAAGGACCGCCTACAGCCGACGACGACCCAGGGTGACGTGCCGATCGGCCAACCTCGTCATCCCGTCGATCAGGCGACCCGCGCCAACGCGCAGGCATTGACCCAGATGTTGAGACAGGAAGGACCGGGAGTTGTACTGCGCACCAGCATGGGGATGCACGGAACGATGTTCGTGCTTGGACGTGACAACGGCGCGAATGCGCAACCCAGCATCGTGCTCGCCGCCGAACACTACAATCTAATCGCGCGGATGATTCAACTCGGCGTGCCCGTAAAGTTACGAGTCAATCTGCAAACCAGGTTTTATGATCAGGACAAGAACAGCTACAACGTTTTGGCTGAGTTGCCCGGTACCGATCCGGCGTTGAAAGATGAAGTAGTCATGCTCGGCGCGCATCTGGACTCGTGGCATTCCGGCACCGGCGCCAGCGACAACGCCGACGGCGCGGCGGTAGCGATGGAAGCGTTGCGCATTCTGAAGACGATTGGGGCCCAGCCCAGGCGCACGATTCGGGTCGCAATTTGGAGCGGCGAAGAAGAGGGTCTGCTCGGTTCGACGAAATATGTTGAGCGCTACTTGAAAGGCGACGACAAAAAGTCCGAGCGCGAAAAGATGTCTGTGTATCTCAACATCGATCCGGGCACGGGTCCGATTTACGGTTTCTATATGGAGAACAATGCAGCCGCGAAAGCAATCTTCGATGCGTGGCTGGAGCCCTGGCGAGACCTGGGGATGCGGCGCAACGTGCTGCCCGGCATCGGAGCGACGGACCACTTGAGTTTCACGCGGGTCGGCATTCCGGGCTTTAACGTGGTGCAGGATTATTCCGATTACGACGTGCGCATGCACCACACGAACGTTGACATGTTCGAGCGCGTGCGCGAAGCCGACTTGCAGCAGAACGCGATCGTGCTGGCATCGTTTCTCTACCACGCGGCCATGCGCAAAGAGAAGATTCCGTTCGCGAAGCCCGCCACCTCAAGCACCGCCAGTCCGTGAGATATCAAAACTTCTT
>Ga0207511_100165_pt1 | contig 14732 bp, 14 predicted proteins | sample NitcycUWRSCHO22C_FD_188265 | JGI IMG/M metagenome (GOLD analysis project Ga0207511, IMG submission 188265) | Soil microbial communities from Arlington Agricultural Research Station in Wisconsin, USA - Nitrogen cycling UWRJ-SCHO22-C (SPAdes) | ecosystem: Environmental > Terrestrial > Soil >... | reverse complement strand
CGGGAAGCAATAACAAATCAAATTAAGAATCCGCGAATCAAAGCGGAATGGGAATGGTTTTCATCGATAAAAGATCGAGACCGGAACGAGTTCACCGAGAGCAGTTTCAACAGGCTTCAGCCATTTGTCATTCACGAAGTCATCAGACACATTCTAGGACAGCAAACGCGCACGATTGATTTTGGTTCAGTACTCGCCGGGCGAAATGTTTTGCTCGTTAATCTGGCGAAGCAGGGCACGATCCCGGAGGACTATCAACATTTGCTCGGCACGCTGTTAGTAAATGAGCTTCTGACGGCGGCTTTTGCCAGACCGCGCGGTAAGCGCACACCATTCTATCTTGTAATGGATGAATTTCAGCATTTCGTTACGAAAGATATGTGTGAGATTTTGGACGGCGGCCGGAAGTTTGGCCTGCATCTGATCCTAGCTCACCAACATCTTCATCAACTAAAAGAAAAAGATCCTGAAGTCTATTATTCGACGTTGGGAAATGCCCGACTGAAGACAGTTTTCGGAGGACTTGTCGATGAAGATCTTGAAGTGATGGCGAAGGAATTTTATGTCGGCGAAATTGACCCGGAAGAAATCAAAGACGAAATTTGGCAGACGAAGCTTAAGCCGGTAGAGAGTACCCGAACGATTTTAAGCAGTGCATGGGGAGAGAGTGAGGGCCGCAGTGAAGTATCACATTCGTCTCTGGCAAACGGTGAGGTGTACATCGCGGGCAGCGGCCTTTGGTCCACGCCTGACACTAGGACGAGAAGTTCAAGCGACGGCAGAAGTAGGAGCTTACAGAACATCGAAGCCTGGGGCGGTTCCGAGGCTTCTGTGCCGTGGTACGAATACCACGAGTACAAAGAATTATCGTCGCGAGAATTCCGATCGCTCGAAGAACAACTGTACCTAAAGAAAGCTCAAATGAAGCGTCAGCCGAATCAACACGCTGCGCTCTTGATCCCTGAGAAACGAGTACAACTGATAAAGGCTTCCACCATTAGGGAGCATAAGATTAGCGATCGTCGCCGGCAGGAATTTAAGGAAGAATGCTTCGAACGATCGGGGTATTATAAAACACCCGATGAGGCGGAGAGGGAAGTCGAAAGTGTCGAGACGAAGCTGTTAGAAAGAAGCAGGACCGTAATAGACCTTGCGCCAGAGCCGGAGCCCACAAAGAAACGTCGGGGTGCTCGGAAATCGCTGTATGCTACAATTAAGTAACTCTCAAATCAGTTCCTAATTCACGAAACATGCAGAAGCGTTTACCAAAGTATGGGCGTGATCTGCGAAGCCGGGCAGCCGTTGCGACCCGCCAGATTACGGATACGAGTCTCGACTTAATCGCGACCGTACACGATTACAAAATCATTCCCACGTCTTTGTTAGTGCGCTTGGAGAAGGAAACGAAAAAAACCTTTATCGCCAACTACAGCAGCTATATCACAAGGGATTGATTAACCGTTTTGCTTTCATGCGCCGGAAGAATCCGGGAGAGTTTCATTACTACCTGGATAATCCCGAAGCCCTCAATCTGCTAGTCGCAAACGGTGCGAAACCCGGAGACCTTGAGTTTGAAGAAGTGCGCCGGAACCGCCAGAAACGCTACTGCGATGTAAATAACCCAAAGCTCATTGAGGAAATGCAGGGCAAGCTTCTATTCCTTAAACATGAAGTAATGATCAGCCGCTTTCACGCAATGCTGGAATTGGCTTGCGCCGGTTCAAACGGGCGAATCGAATTAGCAGAGTTTCAACAAGGCCCGGCACTGTGGAATAAAGTCGAAGTTCCGAAACTTGTTTATCGCAACGGCGATTGGCAGGAAAGCGATCAGACTGAACAACTGCCCCACCGACCGGACGCTTTCTTTACTCTGAAAATCACCAGCGAAAATAATCGGAAGGATCTGCACTTCTTGTACGAAGCGGATCGACATCGCACGAACGCGCAAAAATACAATCGAAAACTTCGTGCGCATTTTCACTTTGTTGTAAAGCAGAAGCTATACAAAGATATCTACGGCATCGATAGAGTACGAGCAGTTCTAACAGAAACGCTCGACGACGAATGGGCCGAATATCTGAGGAGCGCAGCTGATCATCCGGTCGTTAGCGGCAACAAACCATCTCCCTTATTTTGGTTCACAACGTCGCGACTCTTTACCCAGGCAGACGAAAGTAAGAAACCAACATACCTAATGAAGCCGGAGATTATCTTCAAAAGTATTTGGGCTACGCCCGTTGATGATACGCTTCATTCTCTAATCGATCTTAATTGAACTCCAATGCTCTGCGAAAAGCACCGAGTCCAATTGCGTTATGAAACACACGGCGGCAAGCGCATGCTTCGTTGCCCATACTCTCACAAGAAGCGTTACGACTTGGGCGTTTCGCCGTCCTGCCGGCGATGCGGCAAGTCCGGCGTTTATCAGGAAGGGCTTTGCTATCCGTGTTGGTACTACCGATAATTTGAAATCAGCGACAGCGAATCGCTGCGAAGGTCTCATCAAAGTTACAGCCTTCTTAAATCGAAGTTAAAAACCACCGGCTGGTAGCTTCGAGAATTTGGATAAAACTCAAATTCTCATAACTCATTATGACGCTGTGAGCCGCACCGGTGGCCCTCATCGCGACCATTACTAAAGAATCCAATGGTCAGCAGTCGTGGGAATGTTATTTGCATATTCAAACAAAACGGTTCGAAAAATAAAACAGGTCTCAAAAACGACGAGCTCGTTTTATTGACACGTGAAGTATAATGTCGCAGAGGCGTAGATGAACCAGGGCTACAAACCTGAACGCTTCTGACGTACGCGGTGACATGAGAGATGGGCACAGCCTCTCCCGTCTTTCATTCAATTCAACAGAAACCATCTGGGCGAAGGGCAAGCTTTTTCGAAACCTTCGAGCGCAGGGCTTCCATCCCAGAATAGCCGCATGAATGGAAGGGGGAATATGTGGCAACGTAAGACGGACACTCGATTTGAGTCCGAGCAACCGCCGCCGACCCGGCGGTTGGCTCTAGTCCAAACAGCCAAACAAGATCGAATCTACCGCATCTTGCTGTCGGTCGGTTTTACAACAGCAGGAGAGAAGGCGGTAAGGAAAATCTTGAATCAGAGGTGGCCTGCGGAAACAGCCGTTAGGATTTTGCTTAATGTGCCCAGGTTCGCACCGCCCGCAATCGCGATTGTCAATTGCGAAGGATCGCTGACACAAGTCTGGTCGCGGATTAATTTTCGCGCACAGGTGCACGTCGAAGGTCTCGCGGAGCTGCTGCGCCGCGAAAACTTTTCGGTTGAAACAATCGTACGGAATCAACCATCCGATATCCTTGCTGTCCTTTACGAAGCAAAGAAATGGCAAGCGGATGAACTAATTCTCGGGTTGGATGGCTTTGGCCTGATGAAACGCTTAGTCCTGGAGTCAGCGTTTCCAATGCTATAGAGGCTACCTTCTCCGATGTCCCCATCTGGGCGGGGTGTAAGTACCCCGCCCATTTTTTATTTGCTTAAATCTCAGTGCAAGCGTTAGAATCCTGACCCTCAGAAACCGAGGGCTACTACCCGAAACTTTGATGGTTTCCTGAGACTGGGTAACATGGGAAACGATTCGTCAGTTCCCACCATTAATCGCGAAGTGTTTATTGGAACGGGAAGCGCGTCCGGCTCTTGCGTTTTTTCGTGTTCGCAAAAACACATCTTCACTTCAGACAACGTGGTTTGATGTTGGTGAACTCTAACGGACACCGGTTCACGTCAGCAGAGGAAGGCGCATGATCAGTGCAACCCCTCACCCGCCATGGCTACAAGAAACGCTTGAGGATCTCAAGAAGTTAGAGGACCGAATAACACTTCACGCGCTGTTCAAAGAATTTCGCGAAGGCTCCCTTTCAGTAAAGCACATCCAAAGAACATTAATTAATTTCTATCCATTGATTGAGGCGTTTCCAAAGTACCTGGCTCTGAATCTCGCAAAAGTGCCGGCTGGTGCGACGGCCAGTCCTGCCCGGCGGTGGTTAATAGCTAACATCAATCAGGAGCGGTTACACAGTGATTGGTGGAAGAACCTTGCGACAGGGTTCGGCGTTGTCGCAACCGAGTTGGACGAAGAGATTGCCCCTCCTGCGGAATTGGATGCGATCAACAATTACCTGTGGCGCATTTGTACGTACGGGTCCCTTGCTGAGGGGATTGCTGCTTGCAATTATGCGGTCGAAGGGCCTACAGGGATTTGGACGAAGAGCGTGGAGACCAGTTTTCAGAATTACGCGCACCAACCAAATGTGCACATTAATAAGAAGACTCTAGGATGGATAAGCGCTCATGCGCGGTATGATGACAGGCATCCCATTGAGGCATTAGAAATTATCAAGATCGCCGCAACCACGAAAAATGATCAAATACAAGTGCGCCGCGCCGCCATTAGAGCGCTTGAGTATTACGCGCTGGCTCTCGACGCAGCTTTGTCGCTACTTCGACTAGAGAGTCATTGCGAAAAGCCGGAATGATAGACGTACGAATCGAAGAAGGATTTCAAGAATCGCTGCTCTGGTTCATTATGGGCCATGTAGCAGCGGCAAGGCGTTCGATGCTCAACGCTATTTCCTCGATATCTTTCGGCTCGAGTCTATTTCCATCAAACAATAGCCGAATGACTTCTTTGCGTTGATCTTTAATTCGCGCGAGAGTTTTTTGACCTTTGCTTGTTAATTTAAGCTGACGTTTTTGTCGGTTGTTTGGATCGTCTCGTCCTTCAATGAGCTTCGCTTCGTATAGTTTGCCGATCTCTTTGTTGAAGTTGACATTCGTCCATCGCGAGACAAGATGTTTGACTTGTGACTGCGGACAGAAGCTTTTGCCTGATCCACATAAACTGTCGATCATCCACAGAATTGCATCCAGCGGCTTTTTAATCTGAATTTTCTTAGTCCTTGAACGCTTACTTTTGGACTTCGTTTTTGGTGTGAGGATGGCGACTTCAAACCCTTTGATTACTGGAACGAAATAGTAAATCTGTGGGAATGCTCGAAGCGCTTTTTCAACTGCTTGAGCCTGATTCATGAGGCGAACTCCTGACAAGGGGTATTTAAATACAAAACGCGCATTATGTGCGATTTTCCACTAATGTCAACAAGAATAATTATTTCAAGAAGACAATAATTAACATGTTGACAGATATGATCAGTTTGCTTATTATGCCCTCGTAGAAATAACTTACCACGGTAGGTTCATTTCTCATGTTACCGCGAGCCGCTTGTGTTGTAGCACAAGCGGCTTTTTCTTTTGTAGTTCTTGCTGTCGCCTTCCATCTAAAAGCGCGACATTCCCCTCTTGACCCGAATCGCAAATCCTGCGAATCCGAGGCTGTGGATAACTGCTATTGCGTCATGATGTCGCGTTCCTTACACTCTACAGAGAACTTCACAATTAACCACCCTCATACATGACTCTTTTTTGTAGGAACTGCCGTCGAGGCCTGGAAACGAAACCCGAACCCGCCGAAGGCGATTGGGTAATTCGCTGCTTTTACTGCGGCGCAAAAAACATCGTCATCGCGATTTTGGAGGTTGTGGGCTGGAGGCAGTAGCCCATGCCTTATCAATTCAAGCGCGAGCCTCTAACCCAAGAAGAGGCAACGCGGCTTGCTAACGCTTGCACCAACGCAGAAGAGAGACTTGCTGTTTGGACCTTACTTGATACCGGCCTGCGTGTTTCCGAACTTGCGACTCTCAAGAGAGACAATCTTGATTGGCAGATGCACCGGCTCACAATCTACGGCAAAGGCGGACCATACGGAATAAAATCGAAACGTAGGATCGTTCCCCTATCGCCGCGTGTGCAACCGCTGATTGAAGCGCATCTCTCGCTTCATGATTCTTTCGGCGTTACGCCGCGAACTATTCAGCGATTGATCAAGGCCGTCGCGAACAGAGCGAATATCAGTCGACCGGTGACGCCGCATGTGCTGCGTCACACGTTTGCAGTAACAGCAGTTCAAAAAGGCCTGTCGTTGCCGGCATTGCAAAAGCTTTTAGGCCACGACCGATTAACTACCACTGAGATCTATTTAAATTTGTCGCCGGAGGAAGCTATCAGAGAATTCCAAAGCAAGTGGTGATCAAAGCCTGAAAACCTTAGCCCGTCGCGTGATCCTTTTCGGAACATGGGTATAGTCCCCTTGGATCTTCGCCATCTCTCGTCACTGTTATAAATGATGGCGACAATCGTGCAAACAGAAGAGAGTTGATGGTTCGCGCAGGGTGTGAATCACTTCCCGCGTTTCCATGGCGGCAGCGATACTCGACTTAATTCGCTCACTGCTTAATTCCCCTGCGTTGTCTAAGAAGCCACTCCGCCATCGATTGGACTAGCGGCTTTGCTTTCACCGCGTGTGCAATAGGCTTCAATACGATTTGCGGAACGTGTGAAGTTAGATCTAAATAGACCTCATGAAGCCTGCCATTAAACTCCGAGATTTTCCGGTATCCTGCGGGAAGGATTAGTACCACGGCAAGTCTGCCGCCCGTCTTTCCGTACAAACGGCGCTTTCTTTCCCGCGTCAGATCATCTTCACGGATGCATCCAGCTTCGCGGAGGTTTCTTAGCGCATCGGATACTTGTTTGGGTGAGTATTCAAAGACATCGGTTAATATTTTTGTGGCGTCACCGCGCAAGATGAGTCTTTCGCCGCCCTTTTCATATTCTTTTCCGAACTGCTTAATATGCGCCAACAGATATAACTCTTGAACTCGTAAACCTGAGTCTCTCTCAATCGCGATGAAGCGCGTCAACAGGGTTGACACGACATGGAAAAGCTCCCAGGAGATTTCGAGTTCTTTGGCGATTTGAGTGTCCAAAAGTTTGGCAGCCTACTACAAAGAAAAGAAAAAAACAAACAAATTTTCCCGCCGGGTATTTTGTTAGCTAGGGAAATTACCTTGACAGGAAAAAACTCAAGGCATATAATTCCTGATCGTCAATGTGTCTCCCCCGTGCGCGCTTAACCCACGGGCTCGATCCAATAAGGGGCCACGTGACTTTCAGCCGATAAGTAGTGGTATTTTCATCCCCGAATTAGGGTGTAGTGCGCCAGCAATATTGATATTGCTGCCCTAGTTGCAGGGTTGAAGAGGAGTAACACTTTGGCCGTTCATCCGTCTCCTTTAATTGAAAGGGGGGAATGATAATGTCTCACACTAACGGGCATGGCAAGCAACAACTTGCTAATTGGATTCGAATGGGCTGGAACCATCCCGAAGCCGACAAATTCAAATTTGATTGTTTGGTCTATGAACGCGGCCGCTTCATTCTGGTTCTTTATACGTTTGCATTCGCGTTGCTTGGTAAAGAGAAGAGCCTCCAGGCCGGATTGGCGAGCTATGAAAAGGCTCTCAAGACGAATAAGAATTATCTCGCGGCAGCGGCAAAGGTGTTTGGAGTTAGCACTGAACTAATGAAGACAATAGAAAACCTGGAAGGTCGCGGGCCGGGAGGCGGGAAAGAGCCTCCAGTAATCGCAACGATGCTTGAACGAGGAGAGATTTAACTTTTGTCCCAGGTGGTCACTTATAGGAAACATCTTTTTGAGATGTTTCCTATTTTCTTTTTGGTGCCTTCCTCACTTCACGACTTGATGTAAGAGTCAAAATCCACGCTAGCGCTCCACGATTCCGGCGTGCTCAAACTGAGTTTCTCAACTAATACACGCTCAGTTGATTTCAATGCACCTTCAATCCATCCCTGTTCGGACGAGTAGGCTTCGCCGCAAATGTATAGACCCTTGTCTGGAATAGGCTGTAACATTTTCTCGCTCACTTGCGAGGCGCGTCTATGTACCTCCCATGTGTGCCAACCTCCCTGATATGGATCTTCTCCCCAGTCCATAAAAAACCCGACAATCGGCTGAGGAATCTTCTCCAGCTCAACCGAATGAAGCTCTGCGAGGAGACTCTGAATCTTCATTATCATTCGCCACCTCGCTCCGTGCTGGTCCTTAAGTTGCAACAGCTGCTTTTTCTCGGCAGGCCTCATGGCTTTCCATCCAGTCGGTTTGCAAAAGTGTCGGTCGCTGAGGGCCTCAGCTGACAACAGATTCTGCGATGAGAACGTGCTCCAAAACTTCACATAATGCGAGTCGCTGTAAGAGGCCATGACCACTGCCCAACTTTTTTTGGACCGCTTCCTTAATCGCTGGGGCGCGTGCTTTTCGATCCACTCGGGCCCATAGTAGTACACCTGTCGAATGGGTAAATCGGTGGTTACTCTTCCGAAGTCCGTACCCGGGAAGGTAAGTTCTGTCCACCACGGTTCCTCATAAACAAGCAGAAATTTGAAAAGTTTATGCGGCGCCACTGCAGAAACATAATAGCGCTTGATCTCGCTCCACTCAGTATCTTCCACTTGTAGGTTTTCTAAGGCCCTTCGAGGCAGCGCCAGTATTACTTCCTTCGCTAAGAAAGTCTTCTTAGAACCATCGCTTCTGAATTCAAGTTGCCAGTTATATGCTCCATCTTTCGTCGGAATCACGCGTTCCAAGTGATGATCTAAACTAATCGAGTTACCCTCACTAGGGAGTCGATCCACTAATTGGTTTATGAGATTCTCAAAGCCCTCACAAGGCACTCGCCATTCCTGCTGTTTAGCAAAATCCGCGACAAACCAAGGAACCGCGGCTGCAGCATTCCAATTGCTGACGATTGATTCATACCCCAGACTATCGTGAATGAGAAGGACTGCTTCGTTGCTAAGGAAATGCTGGAGGAGGTTCCAAAATCCAACGTCGTAGAAGTGAATGTTTGTTATCTTTCCATAGGGTTTATACTGGATGCTTCCCTCATTCACTATCGTTTGCCAATCAAGGTTTTCCAGATCATCGCGTTCGATGTGATCTTTAATACTCTCTTTCATCTTCCGGGCCTCTCTTTTGGGAAGCGAAAACTCTAGAGAACCGAGGGCCTCAACAATCGCAAGTTTGATCAGATTGGCAGCGAAAGAGTTTTCTTTTTCACTAAGCTTGTAAGGCCCACTAAATCCCTTCTTGTTAGCCCCGGAACCAAGGTGCGCAGCAGTCGGCAAGCGACACCCGCGAAGAAAGTAATTACAATCGGAAGTGTCGAGCTCTGCCGATTCCAGCCTTAGATATTCGATTAAGCCATCTAAAAGAAAATGACCGCGTTTGTACCGCATAGCACCCAGCTCCAACGGGAACTTTAGCATGGGAAAAAGATCGAGCGTCTTTAGTCGACCTCCAAGCCTATTTGTGGATTCAAATAGATGCACGCCATCTCCACCCCGAGACGTTGCAAGCCGCCAAGTCGCATAAACGCCAGCGACTCCTCCCCCCACCACGGCTACATCAATTTTTTGATGACCCTTGTCCTCGCGCCCGCCAGGTTTTGACATGTTCACCTCGATCCGAATTGACGCTCGTTAGAAGGCGATTTCAGAGCACTAGGAATAGCGTAATGAGCACGAAAGATACTTGAACGAGATCCGTATCCCGATGAATAATTCGGCTCTACCCGCGTAACGAACGAATTCTGTTAGTGACGGTTTAGAAATGAATTAGCAAAAAATGAGAGCAATCCACTCTAGTGAAGCAACAAGTCCAGACACACTCTTACCGAGTTTCGAGCGAACAAGAGGCCGCTGGATTGCACTAAGCGAACATACGCTGCACCTTATGACTTTGTCAACATTGTTAGAAAACATGCAAGCCGCGGACGGCTCCCGGAAGTAAGGACATCGGCATCAATCCCCACGACCCCGGCATCGGTTTGTCTGTTATTGTCCTACCCATGGGCCTGGCGTCGGATCAAGTGCCATGACGATTTCGAGAATCAGTTCTATAATTCCCCCGCCGTCCCGCACACCAGAGACACGAAAATCAAAAACACAAAACGGCAGGCTTGCTCACGGCTCTTCTCAGTTTAGCAGCCGTTCCTTTCGCATCAAGGCTTCGCAAGGGATGCTGCGCTTGGCGCAGCGTACGCGGAGTGCGAAACCTCACGGGCTTCGCCTGACGCGAAAGCCATGCGGCTGCCACCTATCGCCTCGCAGGTGAGCAAACCAGCAGCGAACTTGCTACTAACCAAGTGCTGGCGAAAGGGAAATCAATGCCCGAACAAAAACCAAGCTTCATGGCCGAACTCGACCTGTGGAGTGAGGCTAACGTGATTGGCCCGCTGATGCATGCCAACCCAACCAATAAGGAGTGGGACGAAGCATCGGCCCAGGTCAAGAAAGCGATTCGAGCGAAGGTGCTCGATAGTTATCGTAACGGCCAGGCGGCCGGCCCACGTAAGGCGTTTAGTCGCCGATAAGTGGCTCTCCCTGCGGCGCACGCAGCGCAAGGGCCTTGACGAAAATCTACTGCGTGCTAGTCTAACCATACTTCATTAACTCCCCTGCCCATGGACCAAGCTATCAGCGAAATCAATAAGCGACTGGACAAACTAACAACTTTCATCGAGCAGAACATGCTCACCAAACAGGAGTTCGAAGGCTTCCGGTCTGAGATTCCGACGCGAGCCGACTTTGCCCAACTCTTGAGTTCAGTGGACGGCATAGCGCGTTCGTTTGTAACAACCGAACAGGAGTTGCGCATTACGTCGGCGCGAACCCTTCACATGGAAGATTGGATACGAAAGGCCGCAAGCAAACTCGGCATTCGATACAATCCATGAACACATAAGAAAAGAGAGCAGACCGTTTGGTCTGCTCTTTCTTTTGCGGGACGGCGGCTCCCACCCACACCCCCCGATCCTTGCGGATCGGATAGTGGAACTTTATTAGATCCGCGAGTCATGAATTTCTCGGTTCAGAACCGCTTTGAGATGGCCATGCACACTGATTGCTCTGACGAGCGCGCTCCTTATTCCTGCGGCATCTCTGAGCAGTTGACTTTGCGCTGTTCGCTAATCGCAAGGAGTTGAACGATGGACCAGCCAGAATTTCGTTTTGTCGCACCAACGTTGTACCAGCCTTGACTCATCGTGCGGTTTTGACCCCACTCCGACCATGAGCCCTCATTTCGTTGGCGATATGCAGTCGTGCGAATTTGGACTTCGCCATTCCATAGAATTCCATTCAAACGATCGCTCTCTGAGTTCGGCCCGGTTTGTCGCGCAGAGAACGAAACGTCCTTGTACTGATGGATTGTGATAATTCCGCGAAAGTCCTCTGAGCTAAAATACGAATTGCCGCATTTGCTCGCATGTTCTTCCCAGAAATCCTTGACCGCCTTTACCGCTTCGTCATTTAACGAATTCGAAGTTGGTTTATCTGCCGGAACCGGTGTACCGCTGCGTATTCCTTCTTCAACCGAAACGTCATCGATCTTCCAAGCCCCGTTCTCTATAACAAGCTGAAATGTCCATGAGCATGGGTAAGCTCGGGTAACCACTCGTCCTCCGCCGGAGAAGTCGAGATCAAGCATCGACGTTATATAGACGTCAGCCCGTGTGCGGTCTGCCCGCTCTCTCTCTACGGTCATTGAAACAACTTTCGCCGAAGAAATCTTTCTCTTGAAATCAAAAGGGCCTATTCGCATCCCCCGTTTCAATCCTTCGAGTCCACCTTCCAATTGGCCGATTGCTTTCTTCGACAAGAGAGAGAAGCATCCGTCAAAATTCTTATTGGCGGCATAATTGATAAATTGTTTCCCGACATCGCCAGGAGTGTTAGCTGAAGCTGCAGTGCAGCAAACCGTTACCAGCGATTGACAGACCAGTAAAGCGGCCAAAAACTTACTCAACGTTCTCATGAAAGCCTCCCTTATAACGCTGACCAATGGCGTATAATGTGCGCCACTGTTTGGAGAGATTTGTCTTTGAAACCTTCGGCCAATAATCCGTGATGCGGTGCTCACGGAGTGCTCAAGCATTCCGGCGAGCGTTCAACGATCCTAAGAGTATAAGCCTATTTAGGCTTGTTGCCAAAAGAAAACACCGTGTCCTTTCGAAAGGAGGACACGGCTAATGGGACGCTCACAGCGACCGCGACCGAAATATCTAGGAAGGAAGCTGTTAGAAATTCGGCAGAGCCTGCAAATCTCACAGGCTGAGATGGTCAAGCGCCTTGGATTCAGGAGTGTTCACCAGGCACACATTTCGGGTTTCGAACGCGGCGAACGAGAGCCACCGCTACCGATCTTACTGAAATATGCTCGCGTTGCAGGAGTCTCGACCGACGTGTTGATTGATGACAAGTTGGACTTAAAGCGGTGAAGTCATCTGAATTCAAAAGGCGCATGCAGTAATGCATCGCCTTTTGAGGTTTTGTTAGAGTGCTTTGACGAGAGTAAAACGCGGTGAGTTTGCGGATGAAGAATTCGTCTGATCGAAGTTTTGGGGCGAGGCCACGAAGAACTGGTAATCACCAAAGAGTTCTCTATACACAACGACCTGCTCTAAGTCTTCCGCGTTTGCTTGATTGATAATCAACTCATAGCGTCCACCGTCTGCGCTTTTGTAAATGCCGCGCACGACTTCTGCCGGTTCGTCTCTATCTTCGTCCTCATTTGGTGATTCCAACGGACTCTCCCCTATCTTAAACCATTCAGCTATCTTGAGCGCCGCATCTCGGATCTCGCAATGCTCCATAGCGGCAACAAAATCAAGGACGTTTCCGCGTGCTCGACAGTCTTTCGAAAAACAGTTGAACGCGTTCTTGCGAATGTTGAGAGTGAAGTTTTTACTTCGAGGCGATCCTTTGTGAATCGGACATGCCCCGCGTAATTCATCACCGCTCTTTGTTAGACCCTTGACGCCGTAACGGTCCAACACCATCTGCATCGTGACCGCATTTTTCACCTTCTTAAAATCAACCCACTCTCTTGCCATTGAAATCCTCCTCTCGGTTGGTCCATACCTGAATACTTGCAGTTCAAAGAGAGGTTTTCAACAGACTGTCAAGAGGTGCTCTTTAGAAATTCTTTATTTCACGTGGGCTACAATAAACGGAAGCTCCCGGACTCCTCCTGTTGCTAACCTACGCCTGTAGTAGGGTGAAGGCGTAGGGTAAAACCCTCGCCCATTGGGTTATTGCAACAGCCGGTCTTCGCTGACTTTTACCCTACTGAGCGATAGCCCATTGAGGACAATCCGGGAGCCCCGAAGTTGTCCTTGCTGAGAGGATCGAAGAATGGGACAAGGGAAACTCGGTTGGTCAAATTGTCCACTCGGGCGTGTCCCCTAGCCCACTGCTTTTGTGTGGTATAATTAATCACCGCGTGACTGAAATACGATCGCTCCCCCTCATTTCCCGCCACCACAGTTCATCGCCTACCGCGTGAAACGCGACTGAATAACAACTAATTTCGACTGTAACGGCTACTGATTCCGTGTGTAGCGGGTAGTGATATAGGTGTGTAGCGGGTAGTGATATAGGTGTGTAGCGGGTAGTGATAGAAATGCAGAAGAAGCCTTGAAAACACAGGCGAATCAATCAAGAGAATGTATTTGAATCATTAAGAAATGAAACAACAACAAAGGCATCCGAGGCGGGGCCAAATGAGGAAGGGATTGTTGCTGTTTGCTGTGAAACATGAATGTCATTTGAACTCATTCCGCTAAAGCCGGAACAACATACGGTCACTTTCGTCCCGAGACTCACGCTTGAGCTTCCCTTTTTCAACTTAACCCTCAGGCACAAAAATATCCCCAAGGTCATCAAGTACGAGGGTAGAGATGAGGCCGGTCGGCCGATTCGCTGGGAGGTTTATCAAGACACGAGCGAAGAAATCGGAGCGCCCGCAGTTGAGGCCCACGAGGTGTGGTATCTCTTAGTCAAGCCATCCATTGATAGCAGCCGGAGACCAGACGGCAGCATACCCGACATCATCCCGCTCGGCGGTATCAGGGAATGCCTGAGAAAAGTCGGATGGTCCGCCGGCGGCCACCAAGCTCGCGAGCTTATAAAAGCGCTCACCCAAATTTCCTTTGCCGGTTGCGTCGCGGATCTTTGGGTGCCGACAGGGGAACCAGACCCCGAAGGCAAAACACGTTTCTTGCAGATCAAGGGCCGCTTCTCACGTCTGAGTGTTTACGCGATAGGGGAACATCATTTAACGGAAGAGGAATTGGCTCAGAGCAAATTCGAGTTTGATCTTGCAGACGTGGTTTACATTCGCCTTGATCCATTGGAAGCCAAACTTCAGCAACTCCAAGACCGCCGCATCCTCGACAATCAATATCTCTTTTCAGTTAGTCCGATCGCCCGTCGTTGGTATGAATTAATGGCAGCAAAAATTTTTGGGGTAGTAACCAACAACGGACAGTTTTGCGAAATTCGTTACTCCTGGTATCTCAAACATCACCACACGCTTAAACGTTATTACGAACGGTTCCGCGTGGTGCAGCAGATGAACCGCGTCGTGCGCAATCACATCGAAAGCGGCTACATTGGCAAGGTTGAGTATCGACCAGTGAAGGAACCCGACCAAGAAATTGATTACGTTATTCGTTATTACCCAGGGCCAGGCGCGAAAGATTCCAACGCGAGAATTCAAACCTTTATTCGCGACCGAAGAAACCGACGGAAATTAAGAACGGTGCCGGCCGGCATCAAGCAGGGAAGTGACGCAGCGGTCCCATCCCGCGAGTCTTTGGCGTTGTCAGTAATTACGGCAAACCATCACGAGCTTATCTGCCGCCTAATCGTTAACTTCCGAATCAATCCGCTCAAAGCCTGCAACTTAGTAATTACGCGCAAGGAGGCAGTAAGGATTCAGCTT
>Ga0207511_100164_pt1 | contig 14765 bp, 4 predicted proteins | sample NitcycUWRSCHO22C_FD_188265 | JGI IMG/M metagenome (GOLD analysis project Ga0207511, IMG submission 188265) | Soil microbial communities from Arlington Agricultural Research Station in Wisconsin, USA - Nitrogen cycling UWRJ-SCHO22-C (SPAdes) | ecosystem: Environmental > Terrestrial > Soil >... | reverse complement strand
AGCGTCTCACCAAATGTTTGGGCCACATTTCGATTGGTATTAGGTATACCCGAGTCCGCTTTTTTCTTACGCGGTAGTGGATCACCTACTTTCAGCCCTCGCCGCGATTCAAGTGGCTTCCGACGTGAGCGCATCCTTGATTCTATTGGCGGTGCTATTTTCAGTTTGTCTTCGGGCCGCTGTCTAATCTCTTCCAAATTCGGCAAAACCAAATGTGACCGTCCCGGCTTAGAAGGTGGTGGACCTTTGTGTTGAAGCCGGCCCTGCTGAAACTCAATCTTCGCAGTCGCCTTCACACCAGAACCGATTAGGCCAAGGCTAATCAGACCAGTACAGACATATAAACTGATTCCGCGAACCATCCACCGCGGGAAGGGGTGTACGAGCTGCATGACGAGGCTCCTTGTTGAATCAGAACAGAGTTTCTTGACAACAAAAGGCTGGAGCAGAAGGGATGCGAGAATCGCGGGCTCTTGAGTACCAGCCAGCTATCTGTTATGGCGGAAGACAATAGGTCGAATAGCTATTCTAGTCAAGTTTTTGGAGGATTGTGCAGTTGCAATAGGCACAATAGCGGGTGTTTTGAAATGCATCTGTGAGCGTCCAATACTTTAATCCGTCGTCTTAAACGACTCGGAATAAAACAGTCCAATGCTTTTCCGCTTATGCCGACCGACCGGTGCACCAAAAATTAACCACTTACAGGCATTGAGTTCACCGGTTTAATTCGAGGCGACAGAGGAGAGAGGAGAGATGTGGAATCGATTTAAAGTGCTGGACCTCGTATTAGAGTGGTGGACTTCGTATTAAAGCGGTGGACCAAAACAACCGCGTTCAACGTCCGCCAGACACTCTGTTCTGTGGGCGTTTGACTTCGTCGTCATTTTGGAACCAGCTCAAACACGCCGGTGGAACTCTAATCTCGTGAATTCGGGTGTTTTCGAAGACGATAGCTGCTTATTGCACGAAGAGTTTTGTAGGTTTTTGGAGGCATCGGGTTTTGTCGAGGAAGTAATAGACTTCTACATAAATAAGGAGCGCCAATTACTAACCGAAAACGGTTCGGGCACCGATTCGACTCATGATCGCGCGATCGAACAATGGGTCGGTCAGTCAAAAGAAGTCCAGTCGCGAAAAGTTAACCTTTCATAGAAATCAACTTTAGATGAGTATTTCCATCTTTATTAACTCTTTCTGAACCAATGATACTAACGCCTCACTATCGAGCATCGTGAAATCAATTGTTTTCAGTTCCCGTAGCGCGCCTGACCTGATTCGAGTTAACGACAATTCGATTGTCTCCTCGTCGTTGAAGTAAGAGGCACATCTAAAGGCGGTACAATGAGAAAGTAAACTACGTTTTCCATCACCAAGAATCTCCAGACATTCGGCAAGATTTGAGGCGATGATTTGTAACGCATACCAGTCTTTCTGTCGAGAGTGGATTCTGAAGGCTTCGCTCAGAAACGACACGGCTTGCTCACAGTCTTCACGGCTTGCACCCCCGGCGCGAAGGGGAAGTTCAGCAAAAAAATTGGCAGTCGAGTGCGCAATCCCGGCAATCATACTCTGCATCAGCCGCTCATCGTTTGTGATGGGGTATTCGCTCACCGCATCAATTAAGGGGCCGAGCACTTGTTGGGTGCGTTCGACCCTCTCAGCGATTAGCGGAGTCGTGGCAACATTCATAAGAAACAGGCCGAATTCTCCATAGCTTTGAGCAATCAATTTTTCCTGGCCAGACCTATATGCTCCGTCACAGGCTTGTCGATAGTATGCTTTGGCCTCTTCATTTCGCTCAAGCCGCTCACATATCCGCGCGAGAAGTACATTGGCATGGGCTATACCTTCCGGATGCGATGCTGAGATCGCGGAATGGAGTGATCTATGAGCCTCCTGTTCAGCCTTGTCGAGGTTTTTACTTTCATAGCCCTGAATTAAAAGGACATGTGCCAGTTCATATTCAGCAACTTCAATATCCCGAATGAAATCGATCGCGTGTCTTATCCGCAGGGATTCTTCAAAATGCGAAATGGCTTCCTCTATTTGACCGGCATCACTCTGGATTCTGCCCATGGTCAATTCCAAGTTCGCCTTTAGATATGGTTGTCGTTCAATAAATTCAGTGAATTCCTGTGATTCAAAGAGAAAGTGTAAATCCCCCTTGAAGTGTTCGGCTACTTTCAAAAGAAGATTAAAGTGGGAACACAGAGAACTATTTGTAGCTGGGGTCAAAGTTAGAAACTGGGAGCAGATTTTATTGTATTCAATCAGCAAGCGTTGCTCCTCTCGAAATAAACCACCAGCTTCGCACAGTCGAATTGCAAGAAGATACCTGGATGACTCATCTGCTATGTGCGCATCCCGCCAACTTGAAAAATAGTTAGTCAAAGACGAATCAGATAAGCTCTGTGACTTAGCCGGGGTTTTCGTCTTGTGAACAAAATCAGCCGTAGAACTGTAGAACCGTTTGATAAATGAGCCAAGAGCGCGAGAACTAATGGTATCAGACGGGACATCACCAGTCAGGCCTGCGAGCCTCTGAAGCAAAAGTCCAGTATCAGATTGCACAAGATAAATGTCATCGCGCTGCCGCACCCCCGCTCCGATCATTGTTGCTAAGGAATTCGCCGATGGCGCCCGATACCAACTCGTTCCGTCTGGCAAGCGGTCTATTATCCACTTCGCTTGTGATCTGCGATGGTCAGGCGTGTGCTGAATCCAGACTAAACGCCGGTTTGAATGAATCTGCTCTAATGCAGGGGCAATATCATAGTCATCAGAGCCGGAATAACCGACGATCAACAAGTCTCGCTCAGATAATGCTTTTTCAAGTGCCTGTCCTTTCGCCCTATCGAGCCTAAATAGATCTTTAGAATTCCAGCAATCTCTGATTGAGGCCACAATCGAGTCAGTAATATCTTCTTTTGAGATCGGATCTCTGATCATGCCATGTATATGCCAGAACTCTGGTACTGAAGTAACTCCCTTTTCAAGTAGGTCCTCAAAGTCTTCCTCTCTAACTCTGAGGCGATATTCATACAATTCCGGGTAAGCGTCTTCAATCAACGAATCGAAATTGGTGGTGATGATAATAGCTCCGCTTTGAGCGAGAAGGTTCAAACAACGATGATTTAGGTTTGGCTGGCCGCTACAAAATAGCTTCAAGATATTGAGTTTCTTATCAAAGCTGTGCTGAACAATTCCTAGTACTGTCTCGAATCGCAGGTCAGTCAGGTCAGAGAAAACAATTGCGTTAGGGTCTACCCAAGGGAGAAAGAGCTGCTTATCACAAGAGGCAGGAAGACAGATCTCGTAGAAGTTCCGAAGGAACTGGAAAGCCGTCGGCATTCGGCTTGGCGGACTTACCGATACACCTGCTCCCACGAGTATAGCTAATCTATTAGGGTCAATCGCCTTCAGCACCGAATCGGTTTCATCAACGAAGCGGACCCAAGGAAAAGCTTCAATTTTCCAAGTGTTTCTAGGCCTCACGGCTGAATTCAATGAATGTCAATCTTGATCACGCATGGTATCTTCCGAGGCACAGTAAGTCCTAGTGTTTACCCGGACAAAAGCATGACAGAGAGATAAGGCCTAGCCGGGCGTCAAGTCGAGCAACTTTAATGAATTCCTCTTTGGTTAACATGCCTAGCTGCGGCAAACCGCTCTTGGCGCTTATATCAGCTTGATATCTTTAGGTAAAGGTCGTTGGAACGAACAATTAACGAACGTTACATCGTGTCCGCCGGCACATGTGTTGGGTAGGCTCGTGTAGTGCCTGCCAAGCCCCGGCCTTCCGTATCCTCCGCAAACCGCCTGACTTATTGATCCGAAGATTTCCCGATCAATCCATTGTCCCGTCTAGACCGCGAGAACCAATACTGGCCGCATCAACTTGTACTTCTGGCGCCGGGGTTCGGACAGTGAAGGCCGGGGGTTCGGACACTTTTACGTATACGGACAGTCTAAGCCTTTTTCGGCCCGAATTTGACATAACCTCTTGCGGCACAGGCCATGCCTAACGGTCATCTACCGCCATTACTCGGCGGCTACAACCTGACTCTTTGACGGCGTTTTAGACCTGCATATCTGAGAGTCCAACAGTTTAATCCGTCACGCTAAAGCGGCGTGAGATACACAGTCCAATACTTTTTCTCTCATGACGACCTTCCGGGTACGAAGGATCAGCGACTTACAGGCTATTGAGTTCAGGACTTTAAGTCCGCAGGACAAGAGAAGAAGAAGAAGAGGGAGGCGAGAAGGGAGGAGAGCAAGCAAGGAGGAGGGGGGAGGCGAGATCGTCGCAACGGCTTGGCGTGGTGGTGTCGTCGGGGCGGCGACGACATATGCGATGCAGAAGAAGAGGCGGCTTTGTGGCGATACATTTCGCGGAGCTTGGCTCCAGGTTATCTTATTAAAACGGTTAGCTTTATTGACGGAAGAAAGTTCGTTTCTAAACGACCGAATTGCGAGGCGTAAGGATGCCCATCAAATCCTCTATCCTAGAATCACAATCACTGACCGTTCATACTTACCGCTGAGATGAACTACCGTTTCGACGTGATGTGTCTGCGGGAACATATCAAAACCGAGAATAGAGTCAAGAGAATATCCTCCACAATTTCTTCGGTATTCACAAACGACCTCGCCACCAATTCACTTAAGAGGTCGTTGCGATAATCGCCCCCACTCAGAATAAGCGCCTCCGCAAGTCTGAGCACAGATCAATAGGGCCGTCAATTCAGGTCATCTATCAGATGATAAGTCGCGTTCTTCTCGTTTCGACACTTGCCTTTTCACTCCACCTTTAGGGACATTTGCCTACACTCCCGGCATGGAAGATCGACTGGATGTCGCTTGCTGATACCACATCGCTGAAGATTTCAACCTCGTCGAGCGCCACTTCACAACTCTGGCATAGTCCATTTAAGCGATAGCTTCCGATCAGCAGCGGGACGCCGTTGTTGACACTGTTTGGTGGCAGCGTCACGAACGTCCCAGCCGAGGCGCCGTTAATGTAAAAGGTAACGCTGGGCGACCCGACACCTGTTCTCTGCACCGTAGCGGCCACGTGTTGCCATGTCCCGTAAGTAAACCCGCCGCCGCTCATGAACGTCGTCGGAGAATTGGTGCCATTGCCCATGACTAGTTGCACTCTGCTGTTGCGGACGAAGAAGGCGAATCCCGTGGGCGGACTGGAGGTATCCAGCTTATCAACGATTCCCAGAGACGAGTTAAGAATCAAATTACCCCTAACCCACGCGTCGATAGAGAAATTACTCGTTCCAAAGTTGTGGGGGCTGCCGGAAACCGTCGCGTTTGAGTTAGCGAAATACAACGCATTCCCTACCTTCGGTAAAGGCGCTGAGAAAGGGCCCGACCCTATGTTTGACGAAGTAGTGCCGTTGTGAGCCCCAATGATGTCCACCACGGTATTTCCGCTCGTCTCATTCAGAGGCCACCAACTGACCATCTTCGCCGGCTGTGGCGCGCAGGCCATCTGGCATGTTGGCAGCGTAATGCACTGTTGCGCTCGACAACCTGGCGCAGGCGGTACTCCAGTTAAACCAACAATGAAACAGATGTTCGCTCCCGAAACAGCACCTGGCCCGCTAATCGTGACCGTGACGGTGGTTGAATTACCCGGAAGCAGAGGAGGAATCGTCATTGAACTTGGAGTTATGGTCACGTTGCTGGTGCCGGGAGAGAAAACCAGATTCGAGACCGTCGAACTGGAAAGGTTCGTCACGGTTAGAGTGTAGCTAAACGTGCCATTGGTATTGCAACTGATCTTTTCGTTGGTCGCAAGCAGGCATTTGCACTTGCCCGCGTTTCTAGCGCCGGCAATGGACTGTACCTCCGCTGGCTGGAGCGCCCGGTTGAAGAGTTCAACCTCGTCGATCGCGATTTCACAACTGCCGCCAATCCGCGTTTTCCCGATCCACAATGGCAACGTGTTCGTCGTCACGTTCCCAAGAGGCGGCGTGAAAGTTCCAGCGGCAGACCCGTTGATGTAAAAAGTTCCGACCGCGGTGCCGATCAGTGGGCGGGTGACCGTCACGGCGACGTGAGACCAGGTAGCCGAACCCAACGTGGGAATAGTTCCGCTACACATGAAAGTTGAACCATTGATGTTGAGGTAGAGGTTTGCAACACCTACAGTCGGTTGATCAAGGTAGAATAAAAATCCAGTAGCACCGGCGAGCTTATCTACAATCGGTGAGCGGACACCTCCTGCTCCGTGTGAGCAATCGACTGGTCTTACCCAGCTGTCAATCGAAAAATCGCCCGAGCCAAAGTCCAACTCCGCCTGCGGGGGCACTTCCACGTAGGGCCCGGCGAAGTAGAGCGACCCATTGACCTCTCCCAAAGTCGGAGTGGGCCCACTTATACCCACTTGACCTCCTGGCTTTGGCACACCCTGATTATTGAAGCCCGCGATGTCGTTCACAACAGGAGCTCCGTTTTCCTCATCTAGCGGCCACCAGGCGACCATGCCCGGCGGCGGGGTCGCGCAAGCAGAAGCCTGGCACGCCGGCAGTGTAACGCAATGCTGGACTCTACAACTGGGCGCAGCGGGCCCGCCTATCCCCACCGCGAAACAAACCGTAGCGCCCGAGACAGCGGCTGGCCCGCCAATCGTCACCGTTACGTTTGTCGATGCGCCGTTTGCGAGCGGAGGAATCGCGAGAGAACTCGGAGTTATAGTCACGCCGGCCGAAGGAGAGAAATTGACTCCGGCTACAGTGGCGCCGCTAAGGTTCGTCAAAGTGAATTTGTAGTTGAACGATCCATTCGAATTGCAGGCGAGCGTTTCATTGCTCACCTGAAGGCAGCATGGACAATCAATCTTCACGGCCGTCGAAGCAGTTGCTGCATAATCGTTGAGTGTCAACGAAGGCGTGACGCCATCTCTCTCGCCGTCAAAGAGCCCAGGATTCAGGGGCGTGATTGAACCTGTCGGGTTGACCAAGGTGCCGTTAGATCCAGGCAGACTCGTCCACGTCAGAGTCGCCTGATTGTTCAGGGTCACGGGACACGTCGCAGGGTTTGCCACCGCTTGATAGGTGACAATCACAGTTGAGCCCGGGTTCGGTGCTTTGGGAACCTGGGCACAGGTCATGGTTAATAGGTTTAAGGCAGTGGTGACCGTGCAGCCTGCCGTAACTGTTCCCAAAGTAAGACCCGCTGGCAGTGTGTCCTTTAGGACGACGTCAAACGCGTCAGCAGTGCCGTTGTTGGTGTATTGGACCGTATAGGTCAAAGTCTGACCGCTGAGGGCCGGATTAGGCGCGACGGTCTTTGTCATTGTGAGCTGGGGCTCGACAACGAGGACGTTAATCTGATTGGAGGTGGCAATCTGATTGCCACCGACTGAAACGCTGAACGTGTTGGGTAGCGTTGTGCCGCTCTGATTGCCCGCCACGTTACAGACCAGCGCGTTGAACTCTATCACAATGTATTCCAAGTCAAAGTCGTTGTCGTTGTTTTGGACATTCACAAGACTGAACACGGGATCGTCTCCACAGTTTGATCCAACCGAAATGACACCGGCCGGAATTGGCGGCAGTGCGGTAAGCGCCCCGCTCGACGGAGGCGAGCCACTGTTCAGGTTATAAGCTGGGGTGAGTAAAGGCCCACGCGTAATTCCCGGCCCGTTCGAGACGAATGCAATGCGTGCGCTGCCATCGTTCAAGAACTTCAAGCCGGCGGGAAGCGCATCAGTCACCTGGAAGTTCGGCAGAACGCCGCCCTCGGGCACGATCACCTCGAGACGATAGCGGGCGATCTCACCAATAGCGACGTCCGATCCCGCTGTGTGAAGTTCCGAAGTAGCGACCAATGATTTCGTAAGAGTTGGGTTAACGCAAACGGTGGCTGCGTCACTAAACGGCGGCGTAAGGCCAGCATCGACGAAGTTCGGCCCACCCTGCTGAGACGTGTATTGCAGCAGTTGGGCCACGTTGTCGCAGCACCCCGGCGTGATATCAGAATGGAGTTGGGCGTTGAAGGTAATAATCGCAATGTTCGTACCGGTAGTGTTGGAAGGCGATCCGGGCGCCAGACAAAATCCTGGAGCTAGCTTGATGATTTTGCGACCGTGCCCTCCTATCGCGGTGGTGAACGCTATCGGTGTGCCGCTGCCATCAGTGATACAGAGACTTGAAAAATCGGCATCGAAGCACCACGGTTTGTCGAGCGGATCAAGCGGGATGATATCAGCTAACTCGATCTCACAGGCCGGGGCGCCACCGGTGTTCTCGATCGCAATTCCAAAGGTTACGTGGTCGTTGGCATCCACATTGCTGAGGTTGCTATTGATCAGCCCTCCGAGAGTAGCTGAAGTAATCGGGCCGTTCTGAAAATGCGGGCAGGAACTGCCGTACGGCTGCCAAACTCCAGTCGGGTTAAGAGCAGGCGTGAAGACACCGTGTGGGTTGTCGGTAGCAACGACGCCCTTTGTAATTTGTAATTTCGGCTCTCTCACCTTCACCTGCGCAATGGACGTCTGGCAGAAGCGGGCGCCGAAGGAGTTGTTTTCGCACTCCCGAACCTCGTTAGTTTGGAAGAGACCGTCCGCGAACGGCTTGTTGTTTACAGTTAGGGTAAACACGAGATCGACCTTCCGTTTCTGGTTCGCTGGATCGTTGAAGGTCCCGTAGTTGAAGTTGATGCTGTTAGTCGAGCTGATAACGGAAAAGAGCGGTGTAACAATAGGCTGTATTGAGTTTGATGGCCACGTGCAGGCTGCTCCCGGACCTGGAAGTCCACATGGCAAGCCGCTGAGTGGTGACCAGGGCGGTCCAGGGACGGAGTTTCCATCAGGATCGCTTACGTCAAAAATGGGCAGCGGTAGCCAGTCTTCGACCAAGAGGTCCTCGGCATCGCTGGAAGGAATATACTTTTCAATGCGGAACGTAACCTGATCACCCGGCCTCACTTCTTCGGCCGCATTCGGCAAATTAGAACAGGATGTGGTCGTGGCGGTGTTGGTGGACGGTCCGCAGATTTTTGTGGTGCCGCGCCGCACCGCCCAGACCGTCTTCTTGAGGGTATCGGGCACGATTGTCGACTGTACGGCACTGCTGTCGACCGCGTTACCCAGAGTCACAGTGGGAATATTAATTGGCAAATTGATGGGAGTCGGACGATTTTTGTTATCGTAGACCACGCCGGTGATTCGGACACAGTTGTTAATCGGGTCGTGCTTGTCGACAAACTTATGAATCGCTGTGACGGGCGGCTTAAACGTGTCGCTGATACTTGCGTAGAACACTATCGTGCCGGTTGCGGGTGTGGTTGTCGCTGGACCGGCCGCCCAGCCGCCGGCTAGCATGCCGGCAAGATGTCTAGGTATTGGAGGGGGAAGGAGCAACATCGCCGCCGAAACGTTAAATTTCACGATCGTGCCAAGCTGGGGCGTTTGAAGCGGGACTGGACAAAACGCAGCAGCGACGGGCTGATTGAGTGTCGTGGTTACGGTGCCGGCCGGAAATGCGGTGGGTGAGCCGGTATTACCGAATAGGTCAGTGACCTTGAGCGTGGGCGGAGGGCCTGCGATGAAGGCTTGACCATCCGCCAGAAAATCCGTCACCACTAGTTGTCCAATGGTGAAATAGTCAGAAACCTGGAATCGCAGTTCGTACTTTAGGATATCGCCCGGCGTCGGACCAATTGCGCCGCCTGGGAATTCCTGGTACATCGTTACTGATTTTTGGATCGCCAGACACTTGGCGTTCAAGATGTGGTCGACGTTGGTTAAGTTGTTATTGATAGGCACAGTAGTGCCTGGAGGATCGGTTGGAAGTGGATCGCGCGGGTCAAGCGGATCCCAGTCGCCCGTAGCTAATATGTCGTTCTTCACGGCCACCGGAGCATTCGAGCAATTTTTCAAGATGATGAGTTGGTTATTAGCATCCACATTGGGGATGTAAAAATCAAAGGTCACTACGACATCGTCAGGCGCGGTTGACCCTTTGAGCGGGCTGCAAAGCTTTACGCTTAGAGTTCCACCCGGCGGTGGCAGCGGCGGTGTGATCACGATATCGAAAGGGCCGGGAGTTGCGGAACAACTGGCGACCGGGTTAGCTGAGTTACCTTGAATTGTTACCTGTACATTTCCCTTGAATTGCAAATTGTTGGGGAGGTTGTCCGTAATGACCAGGTTGTTGATTGTTTGCTGGTCGGCAAAATCTGCTGTGAGCTTATATTTTAGTGGATAGTAGTTGGTAAAATTCGGCCCGGAAACGGCTTCGTCCTCAGGCCCTAAGTATTCCTTTTTGATTTTCAAAACGGTCGGAGTGGTTTGATCAGAGACTTGAGCTGACTCAATTAGCGGATCCGCAGGGTGATTATCAAATTCATCAGACCCATAGCGGAATCCGCCTTTCGCGTAGATCGTCAACGGCGTTCCAGCGTCGGCGTAATCGCTGAGATGAGCTGTCACATTTACAATGATCTCTGGTTGCGTTGGGTCAAAACTTCCGAAGGGTAGCGCCAGCACAACGAGTTGATACTGCGGCGTCAAGGATAAAACCGTGGCGCCCGTAAATGGATGCGTTGTGTAGGGCTGAGGGCATGGTGGAAGGCCACTCACTCCGCTGTCGAACACGTCAGGCAACGGTAGACTCGGTGGAGTTGTGAACAAAGTTTTGGCACTCATAAAACTAATGCCGTCACATTTTTGATTTATGTTGTTGCTATCGGGACTATTGCCATCCGCGCCCCACGCCGGAAAATAGAGATCGATATAAGGTGCGTACCCTACACCGGCTCCCGTGTTGTTCTTGAACTTCACTTCAAACTGAAAATCTTCGCCAATGAGCACTTCGCTGGGGAGGTCAATGGAGACGATGGGCGCTGGAGGCGTCGGTGTGGCCATCGCCAGCGGTTGAATCGCAGACCTGGCAGGCGCCGAATGCACTCGTTCTAGACCGAGCCAAACCGGTATCGCAAACAACACCACCGCCAGCAGCATCAAAACTGTCTTCTGCTTCGCGGTGAGAGAGAGCGGCCCCTGTGGTGGAGATTGGCGCTTGGTAATCATGGCGTGGATCCTTTCGCGATCTGAGGTAAGACGGGTGCTTAGCTCTCCCGGGAGTAACGACAAGACAACGCAAGAGCGGACAAAACCTTGAGAGCTAGATGATAATCAGCCTTGAGCTTTGGGTCGGGTCGAAAGGCCTTGAGAGGCTGAGGTCAAAGTTCCGGTAACCGGATGCGATGCGCAAATGAACTCTATCAGCCGCAACGGCATTCATCTGTGCGTTAACACACACATGAAATTTGGACTTAGTTGTACGAGGTTAGTCTTAACGTTATAAACGAGGGAAGAGGATGTCGCTTCTCAGCTATCTAAAGTGTCAAACGTTAATGCCTTGTTGTTTCATTCCGGCGACGGTTGAGCGTGCGCCTAACAAGTTCTGACCACTTGTCTGTACCGGTCACTCTGGTCATGACGCTATCCAACGAAAATATCTCTTCATCAACTTCTGATTTCAAATCCAATAAAACAGAACTCGGCTTTGCAGGACTTATTCTACCGCTGCCATTTTCCTGAACTTCTACTGGGCACGAACGCACGATCCAACTTTTGTCTGTTTCGTTAATCATCACTTCACGAAATGTCGGGCCAAGGAAAACCATTTTTGCGGCATCTGCGGCTTCCCTTTTCAGTCTTTGCCACGTCGGCTCATCAATATTAAGCAATGAAGCGCCGGCGAGTCGTAATGTCGGCTGAGTACGTACAATCGAAGAATATTCGCATCCTCTTTTGCCACATGGATAGCCAGCGCAGGGCTCAACCTAGTTATTGGTTTACCGTCAAGATCACCGTCCAATCGAAAAGCTATCTGATATAGGCCGGGATCAGTCTGCTCCGATAAAACCAGAGCGACCGTCTCTGAAGCACCGCCGTTAACAGTCCAGATTTGCTCTTTGAGAATATCGTAAGTTCCTCCGACGTTAACGGAAGGAGTGAACGGGAGTTTGATCGGACTAAAAATGCCTTTTTGTTTCATTAGCCGAACAACTCGATCTTCGACTGGTTCATAACCGAACGTAAATGCGCAGAACGAATTAATCCTGAGAGTTGCTCGCATTGGATTGGAGACGGTAGCTAACAGTCTTAGTTGAAAATCATTAACTGCCTTAACGTATGACCGACTTGTGCGTAAATAATCAAAAGCGAAAGGCGGAGTCAACTGATGCTCAACCGTCAACTTCACTGAGGACGAAGGATAATAAAGCGGCCCCTCTACGTCGAATCTTCGAATCCCAGCGTCAGCCGCAAGAAATGAAATTCTATACCGCCGTTGAGTCCGCACAGCGCATCGCATTCAACCAACTTCACTAGGGTTCATGCCTTGGACACGTCGGGCGCAAGGACATCTGTAAGAAATGCGAAACAACAATTGCGTCGAAGGGCGAGCTCTCCAGAGGCTATAAACACGGCGAAGAAGAATAGCTAAAGCGATTCATTCTTTCTCTTACATTATCGACGGTTTCCAATATTATTTGCCACCGCACGGATCGTACTATAAGCTCAGGCGTACATTTAAGCTTCTTACAAAGTCCGCATTTACTGGCGTCCCAACCGCCAGAAGAAGATTCCCGCGGTTAGGACATTTTCCAATGGCTTTGCTTCGGCTCATCAGGTTATGCCGGAGCTTGGAGAATCGATGATCGTAAGAAGAGCAGTAACCTCTGTTTTGGCTCTTGCCGTTTTGCTCACGCTCTCAATCGCCGCACCTACGGTTGCTCAGAGCCAGACAACTGGCCGCATTGTCGGAAGTGTCAAGGATCAAACTGGAGCTGTAATCCCGGGAGCTGAAGCTGTTGTGGTAAGCCGCGCTACCGGAGAGGAGAGAAGAACCAAAACCACCGACGATGGAAATTATGCGGTGTCACTCTTACCTCCCGGCTCATATCAGGTACGCATCTCTGCCAACGGATTTAAGAGAGTCGTCTTTGACAATGTCACGGTGGCAATCACTGAGACAACTCTGATCGATGCCGATCTAATCCTCGGCTCAGTGATCGAAGCGTCGCTTACTATTCGCGAGACGCCGACAGTAGCGCAACTAGATGGGCCGCGTCTTGGCCGCATAGTTGATTCTCGCGCGGTGTCCGAATTGCCGTTGGCAACGCGCAACTTCACTCAGATCCTCGGACTCTCGCCAGGCGCGGACACTGGTCTCGCGGACAATACTGGCGTGGGACGCAACTCGCAAAACATTTCGGTGAACGGCGCCCGCAGGACGCAAAACAACTTTCAGATCAATGGTGTGGATGCGAACACGATTGGAACCAACAGCGCCTTATTCATCGCTGTTCCAGCGCCTGAGGTGATCGAGGAGTTCAAGGTCCAGACATCGCTTTACGACGCCACGTTTGGCCGCTCGGGTGGCGGCAATGTTCAAGCGGTCACCAAGGGTGGCAGCAATCTATTTCACGGCGCCGTCTATGATTATTTTCGTATTGACGGCTTGAACGCCAACAATCCCTTCTTGAAGGCGACCGGCGTGGAACGTCCTCCGCTCAGCCGCAACGTCTTCGGCGCTATCCTGGGCGGGCCCATCAAGAAAGAGAAGGCCTTTTTCTTTGTTGCTTATCAGGCTACGCGCGAGCGGAATGGCGCGTCAGTTAACAGCATATCTTCCAGCGTCTTGATCGCTCCAGGTCTGACAGACGACCGTTCTGAGCAGACGTTGCGCTCAACATTCAATCTGGGCTCAATTCATCCGGTGGCACTCGCGTTGTTGAATACCAGGCTGCCCAATAATCGATTTGTGATTCCGACACCGCAAGCAAATGGACGATATTCGGGCTGGGCCCTGTCGCGTTTTCAGGAAGATCAGTTCAACAGCAATATTGAGTTTCGAATCAATGAGAAGAATTGGCTGAATGGGAAACTTTTCTTCGCCAACGCTCCCTGGACTCTGGCGATGTTCAACGGTCCGAACGTTCCGGGCTTCGACGATAAGCGGCAGCTCAACCACCGGTTAATCTCTATTCAGAATATTCATACTTTCAGCTCAAGCGTCTTCAATGAGGCAAGAGTAGGCTACAACTTTGTGCGCAATAACTCTTTTCCTCAAGAGCCGATCAAGGACTCGGACGTAGGAATCCGCCGGCCCAACGCCGACAGCTTTCCAGGCATGCCGTTGATCCGTATCGCGCCTAATGCCAGAGGCCTGGCTTTCGGTACCGGCTTTGCAAACATCGATTTGCAAGCTGCGCATCATTCAACAACTATTGCCGACGCTCTCTCGATCGCACGAGGGAGCCACACGTTTCGCACGGGTGCTGAGCTCTTACACTATCAAGTGAATATAGCGCTGAACTTCTTTAGACGAGGTCAGATAGATTTCAACAGCTTCACTGATTTCCTGACCGGCAATGCCAATGTCTCGTTCCTCGGCTCTGGGATAAACGATCGCAATCTGCGCACAACCGACTATAGCTTCTTCATCCAGGATGATTGGAAGCTATCATCCCGCTGGACCATCAACCTTGGATTGCGTTACGAGTTGGATCTGCCGTTTTATGACACGCTCGGGCGCATCGCGACGTTTGACCCGTCTTTGTACAAGCCACGCGTCAGCGCGGGCGTTCCGCAGGGACCACCCATCGGAGGATTCGTACAAGCGGGAAATGTAGTGCCACAATATGACCTTGCGGAAGTGCCGAATGTCGGCAAACGCCTCGTCAACAGCAGCGACCCCAACAACTTTGCGCCGCGCCTCGGATTTGCTTATTCA
>Ga0207511_100163_pt1 | contig 14983 bp, 12 predicted proteins | sample NitcycUWRSCHO22C_FD_188265 | JGI IMG/M metagenome (GOLD analysis project Ga0207511, IMG submission 188265) | Soil microbial communities from Arlington Agricultural Research Station in Wisconsin, USA - Nitrogen cycling UWRJ-SCHO22-C (SPAdes) | ecosystem: Environmental > Terrestrial > Soil >... | reverse complement strand
CGTTAAGAAATGATCAATCAAAGTGATCACCGATGATGAATCGAGCTTTATCTCTCTCTGTTTCCAGTTCAGCAGAATTCCTCTTTCGTCGCAGCGTTTGGTCAAGATTCCGCAAGTCCATGTGGAAGTTCACCCAGCCACACCTTCAAGTATGTTGATTACCACGGCGTGACCTGGGTCACACGTCGATCTTCATCCCCCTTAAACCCGTGATTTAAGTCACTGCTGACAGTCTGCCCACTCTCTAAACTCACAATCGACATCAGTCGTTCCTGGTCTTGACTGTTCGGAGCAGCTATTGCGTGAGTTTTAGAAACCTTTCATCAATGCGGTTCGGGTCTTGAGTGTGCCTAAGTATCAAACTCTCATACCAGACATTGAGTTTTGGCAGGGCATGATCCCGTGCCAGGCCGCCTGTCCTGTTCACACTGACGCTGGCAAGTACGTTCAGCTAATCGCCGAAAACAAATACCGAGATTCCTATCTTGTAGCTCGTTCACCCAATCCGTTCGCGTCGGTCTGTGGCCGCATCTGCGCCGCCCCGTGCGAAGACGCCTGCCGTCGTGGACGCATTGATGCGCCCATCACCATTCGCGCACTGAAGCGATTCGTCACCGAAAAGTACGGGGTTGAGTCGATGGATCCCGACACTCAGGACGAACTGCGCGAAGGGGCCGATGAGCTGGGAAACAAACGACGCTGGCACTTACCCGTGCTGCGGGAGAGTCGGGCCAACGTGGCCCGCGGTCAGAAGGTAGCCGTGATTGGCGCCGGGCCGGCGGGAATTTCTGCGGCCCACGATCTCGCGCTGATGGGTTATCGCGTGACGGTGTTTGAAGCGACCGATCAAGTGGGCGGGATGATGTATCACGGCATTCCTGAATTTCGCCTCGCCCGTGCTGTCATCGAGAAAGAGATTCAAAAGACAGTCGATCTCGGTGTCGAGATCAAACTCAATACTCCGCTGAACGATCAGTTCGGCCTTAAGGAACTCAAGGCTGAAGGTTACGAATCAGTTTTCATGAGCGTCGGCGTGCAGAAAGGCCGCGACATGAAAATTGAAGGCGGCGACCTCGATGGCGTGATCAAGGCGATCGACTATTTGCTGAATATCAACAACGGCTATCGCGTAAATCTTGGCCGAAAAGTGTTGGTGATTGGCGGAGGCTTCGTCGCGTTTGATGCGGCGCGCATGGCCTTGCGCGCTGCGATGGAAGGAAACGGGAAGGTTGAAGATGAAACCGGCCATGATGTGAAGACGGCATTAGATGCGGCGCGCGCGGCGATTCGCGCCGGTGCCGTCGAGGTCTACATGGCGAGCCTCGAGTCCTTCGCAGAGATGCCGGTGATGCGCACCATGCAGGGCCGCGAAGAGTTCGAAGAGTCGCAACACGAAGGCGTCCGGTTCCTGCCGCAGCGGGGCGCCAAGCGCTTCATTGGAGAAAACGGCAAGGTCAAGGCAGTTGAGTTCAGGGGAGTGAAGCGAACCTATGACGAAGATGGTCGCTTCAGTCCGGTTTACGACGATGAAATCAGTGAGACCTTCGAAGCGGATTCAATAATTCTCGCCATCGGTCAACAGGCCGACCTCTCGTTCCTCAAACCCGAAGATCGCGTTGAACTGACACCGCAAGGCACGATCAAAGTCGATCGCGAAACGCTCGCTACTTCAGCACCCGGTTTGTTCGCGGGCGGCGACGTGGCGTTTGGGCCACGCAATTTGATCGAGGCCGTCGCCAACGGCAAACGCGCGGCACTTTCGATCGACGATCACCTGCGTGGCGTGAAGACCGATCTGGTCGTGAACCTTCGCATCGATGAACTGCCGACGCGTTCTTATCGGCGTCCGGAGGATTACGACAAATGCAAACGCAAAGCGCCGCCGACAATCTCGCTGGACCGGCGCACCGGTATCTCCGAAGTTGAAACCGGCTATACCGAGGCCGAGGCCATACAACAAGCCGAACGCTGTCTTTACTGTCACATTCAGACAATTTACGACGCCGAGAAGTGCGTGCTCTGTAATCGCTGCGTCGATATCTGTCCCGAATATTGTTTGAAGCTGGTGCCCGTCGAAGAACTCGATATTGAGCCGGAGGTGAAAGAACAAATCATCGCGAATGCAGGCCTGTCACTCAACGGCCCACTTTCGGCCATGCTGAAAGATGACGAGAAGTGCATCCGGTGTGGGTTGTGCGCCATCCGCTGTCCCACGGACGCAATGACCATGGAGGTTTTCTACTATGAAGAGCAGGAAGTCAGAGCTTGATGACCGGGCGAGTGGCAAACCGGGATCACCTGACCAGGCCATGAAGGCCGAAAGGATCGATCTATCGCGGCGCAAGTGGATTACCCGCATCGGTCTGGGTGCGACGCTGTTGGCAGTTGGCGGGCAAGCGTATGCGTTCCTTCGCTCATTGGTGCCGAACGTTCTCTACGAAAATCCCCAGCGGTTCAAAGTTGGCACAGTTGATCAGTTCGGCGAAGGCGCGAAGTTCATCGACGACAAGCGCATCTTCATTTTTCGCGAGAAGAACACTTTTCATTGCATCTCGGCCACCTGCACGCATCTCGGTTGCACCGTGAAGATGAACCGGCTGAACGCGCCAAAGTCAGTCACTGTTCGCGGCCGCGTAATCAACGAGCAGGCCGAGTTCGCTTGCCCATGTCACGGTTCGAAGTATTACGGCGACGGGACGAACTATTCGGGACCTGCTCCCCGGCCGTTGGCTCATTTCAAATTAGAAGTCGCGCCTGAGGACGGACAACTGATCGTCGATACGTCGCAGACGGTGCCGCAGGATTTCAGGTTGACAGTTTAGACAGTCGTGCCTGGCAGTTGTCGCTGCTGTAACGAACAGCTTCGACCGGAAACCATGAGCGAGAAGATCAAACCACCAACAAATTCAGAGCTCGAGGTTGTCCTCGGTGGTGCTATTGACCTGTGGCAGGAGATCGTTAGCGCGATCGAGCAAAGTGTCTCGCCGCTGAATAGAGAGTGGAAGCCGTCAAAAGCCGAGTTTGGCCGGATCTGCCTGCTTCAGCACAAGGGGCGAACGTTGCTCTACATGACGCCGGACAAGGAAAAAATCGTGATTGCCGTGGTTCTGGGTGAACGCGCGGTGGCGATCGCGGTTAACAGCAAATTGCCGGTCCGTATCAAAAGGCTCATTACGGGCGCCCGCCCCTACGCGGAAGGCAGAGGAATTCGATTTTCCGTCAGCCGTGCGAAAGACATTCCAACTGTTACACAGTTGGTCGCGATCAAAACCGGAGTCCGAGTGAACAAACCTACTACACCCAAAGGACCAAAGTGATGGTGACGAGAAGTTCAACCTGGGAAAAGCTGCGAGACCCGAGAGCGACCTGGGACAAGATCAAATGGACCTGGTTGCCGGACACTCATCGCGAGGCCGGCGATTCGGTCGTGCGAAATTTTCTGCTGCACTGGTTTCCTTCGAAGATAACTCGACAGAGTCTTTCATGGAATTACTCTCTGTGGCTGGGCACGATCTCAGCGGTTCTATTTCTGATCCTCATTGTGACCGGCATTCCGTTGATGTTTCTCTATGTGCCTTCGGTCGAGCGCGCTTACCTGTCGGTTAAAGATCTCGAATTCACCATTTCGTTTGGCTGGTTTCTGCGCGGACTGCATCGCATTTCGGCCCACTTGATGGTTGCCGCCGTTTTCCTTCACCTGGTCAGGGTCTTTCTCACCGGCGCTTACAAGAACGGCACGGCTGTCAATCAGAATCGCCAACTCAATTGGATCATCGGAGTGGTGTTGTTGCTGTTCACGCTGCTGCTTTCGTTTACCGGTTATCTGTTGCCGTGGGACCAACTCGCTTACTGGGCCATCACGGTGGGAACGAACATCGCTTCATCGGCGCCGCTGGTCGGAGAGCCGATGCGATTTGTTTTGCTTGGCGGGCACACGATCGATCAAGGCACGCTGATTCGATTCTATGTTCTGCATTGCTTCTTCCTGCCGATGGGAGTGTTGTTGCTTTTCTCGTATCACATGTGGCGGGTGCGCAAGGACGGCGGGCTCGCCTGCGTCGATCAGCTTTCACTTGAGCAAAAGAAAGAAAACACCACTCCAGTTAAGAGCAAGACGTATTCGCTCTTGGGCATCACCAGCGGACGAACCGTCCACGTGGAAACGTCGATCGTTGATGAAGACAAGCACACGGTCATGTCTTCGCCAAACCTCACCAGACGAATTGTGATGGTGACGCTCGCGACACTCGCCGTGGCGGCGATCCTGACAATTCTCTTTCACGCGCCGCTCGAAGAGGCCGCCAACCCGAGCATCACGCCTAATCCCGCCAAAGCGCCGTGGTACTTCCTTTGGCTGCAGGAATTGGTTACGGACACGACGTTCACTATCGGCGGCATCACGATAAACGGCGCGCTCATCGGCGGGATTATCTTACCGGGCATCCTGGTGGTCGCGGCGATTGTCTGGCCCTATCTCGACAAGTCGCCGGTGCGCGCAGTCGGCGTTTGGCTGGCGACTGAAAGGCGCAAGCAGAACATCATCTTCCTCGTTATCGTCGCGCTAATTCTGATTTTGACGATTGTGGGTACCTTCTTGCGCGGGCCGTTCTGGAACTGGTACTGGCCCTGGCAAAGCTGGCCCACCATGCCGCGAAAATTTTAGAGGGAGGCAAAGCCTTGATCTTCAGGAAAAAAGCAACGAAGGAAGATTCAATTGGTGCGACGGAGCCGGCCCGCGAAGTTTCCGTGAGCAAATCCTCCTGGCGAAATATTTTCGCGCGCGACTCGCTCTTACTTTACTCATTCGGCGGCGTGGTCCTGGTGATCACGGCTCTGGTGTTCTGGAATTACTACACGCCCGATTGGAAAGACTATCAGGATGAGTTTCGCGACATGGTGGCCAAAAAGTTTGGCGCCGATCGCGCCACGCAAGCGCCGCGCGGATTGCAGCAAGTCTGGGTGAAAGATTTGAATCGCGTCGATCGCTGCACGACCTGTCACGAAGGCATGGAATGGAAAGGCCTCGAAGGCGCGCCGAATCCTTTCAAGTCACATCCGCAGGAGATTCTGAAGAAGCATCCGCTCAATGAATACGGCTGCACGATTTGCCATGGCGGGCAGGGTTACGCGACCGACATGGACGCGGCGCATGGGTTTGTTCCCGGATGGGAAGATCCACTGCTGGGTAAGCAGGTCAGCGATCTTTATCTGATCAAAGATCGAAAAGCGATGATGCAGATGAACTGCAACGCTTGTCATCGCTACGATCGCGAAACTGCCGGCGCCGATTACATCAATCAGGCGAAGCAACTCGTGACTGTGAAGAACTGTCGCGCCTGTCACGCCATCAATGGACGCGGCGGAGTGATTGGTCCGGATCTCACCAACGTCGGCGACAAATCACCTGAGCAGTATGACTATTCGCGCATGATGGGCGTGAAGACAGCTTTTGCCTGGCATGTCGCGCACATTCAGAATCCGAAATCGCTGGTGCCTGAAACTGTGATGCCGAATTTCGGCTTTAACAGCAAGGAAGCGCAATCTCTCGCGCTGCTGGTGATGAGTTGGAAGCGCGCCGACATCCCGGCTTCGTATCGACCGGGATTTAAGCTGGCGGAGACTCAGACCCCCGAAGAAGCTGAAAAAGAGAAGCAGATGTTAACCGGCGAGGGCGCGTTCTTTGTAAAGAAAGGCTGCTTCGCCTGTCACTCGATCTCGGCATTCGACATCAAGTCGGCCTCTGACATTGGTCCGGACTTATCGTTTGCGGTTTCAGATGTTCAAAGTCGCTTTGGCAAGGCGCTCGAAGATTTCCTGGCCAAACCGACAGGAACGATGGCCGTCGTGCTCTCGACGCAGATTCAATTGACGGATGAGGAGAGACAAGAGGCGGTTACCAAACTTAAGAGCGCTTATGAAAAGAAGATGAGCGCGCAGGCGCAAGCAGCCGACGCGGCGTTGAAGAAACCAAGCGCGACGCCGTCGCCGGTAAAGAAATAGCCCGCGGCGCGGGTGATAGCGTAGAGCCCGCGCAGCGTAAGCCGGGGTGGGAAGGAAACGAGATTCGCACCCGCGATCGCGAGCGGCAGAGCAATCGCCTTCGGTCACGGCATCATGAATTCACATTTCCAAATTATGACGCAGTTCTATCGCCCGCTACGCGGGCTCGAAATAATTGTTTCTGCGTAGCCCTGGGGCTCACGCCCCAGGCTTGCTGACGCCTGCTTCGCAGGCTGCTCGAAAGGAGAATCCCCTAATGAGAGGCAATCATACAAAACTGACCTGGTTTGGTCTCGGCATTCTTTGCACGATGATCATCGGAGGCATCCTCATCAGTTGTTCGAAGAAGCCGCGGGTGGCGGAACGCGGTGATGTGGCGGAGGCCGCGGTGGCCACTTACGTCGCCCCGGGCGACACCGATGAGTACTACATGTTTTATTCGGGCGGACACTCGGGCAACGTCTATGTTGCCGGCGTCCCGTCGATGCGGCACATCTCGACCATTCCGGTCTTTGCTCCGTATCCGGCGACCGGCTACGGTTTTGATAAAGACACAAAGCAAATGCTGGGTGCGTACACCTGGGGAGACGTGCACCATCCGGCGTTGAGCGAGACCAAAGGCGATTACGACGGCCGCTGGTTGTTCGTCAACGACAACGCGAACAACCGCCTGGCGCGAATTGATCTGCGCGATTTCAAAACCAAACAGATTCTCGGCCCCATCCCGAACATCTCGGGTTATCACGGAGGCTCGTTCGTGACGCCGAACACTGAATACGTGCTGGCGGCTTCACGCTTTTCAGTTCCTTTACCAAAAGGAACTTATGAACCATTAGAGAATTATGCAACGAAATACAACGGCATCGTCGCCGGCGTGCCCATCAACCCACAAACTGGCGAGATGAGCGTCGGCTGGCAAGTTCTGATGCCGCCGTTTGATTTCGACCTGGGTGACGCCGGAAAAGGCGCCAGTGAAGGCTGGGCCTTCTGGACCTGCTACAACGCCGAGCGGGCCACCGGCAAACTCGAAGTTACCGCAACCCAGAGGGACCGTGACTATGTGGTCGCGTTGAACTGGAAGGCGGCCGAGCAGGCAGTCAAGGAAGGCAAGTACAAGACAATCAGCGGCGTGAATGTGATTGATCCGAAACAGGCGCCCGGCGTGGTCTATTTGATTCCCGCGGCCAAGAGTCCGCACGGCGTCGATGTTAGTCCGGACGGAAAGTACATAATTGCCAGCGGCAAATTACAGTCAATCACGACGGTCTTCAACATGGAAAAGATCCTGACCGCCATTCAGAACAAAGCCTTCACCGGCGACGAAGACGGCATACCTGTCATCAACTACGATCAGGTGAAAGACGCCGAAGTGAATGTTGGTTTGGGACCGCTGCACACTCAATTTGACGATCAGGGTTATGCGTACACTTCGCTGTTCGTTGAATCGGCCGTGGCGAAATGGAAGCTCGGTTCGTGGGAAGTAGTCGACAAGATTCCGATCAGCTACAACATCGGTCACTTGTCCACCGCTGAGGGTGACACCATGCATCCCTCTGGAAAGTACCTGGTAGCGCTCAACAAACTTTCCCACGGCCGCCACATGAACGTTGGCCCGTCCCAACCTGAATCGTCTCAGCTCATAGGCATCGGGGGCGAAAAGATGAAGTTGCTTTACGACGCTTTCACTGAGCCCGAGCCGCACTACGCTCAGATGATCAAAACCGACAAGCTCAAACCCATCGAGGTCTATCCCAAGGAAGAGATGAAGAACCCGAACGCGGTTTGGGATGTGAAGGACACCGGCGTTACGAGAGACGGCAACAACGTGCTGGTGAAGATGACGGCGGCGCGCAGCAGCTTCGAACCCAACAAGCTCGAAGTGACGCAAGGCGAGCACGTGACCATTTACTTAACGAACATCGAGCAGACGACTGACGAGCTGCACGGGTTCGGCCTCGGCGAATACAACATCAATGTGGTGGTCGATCCGGGAGAGATGAAAGTGATCGATTTCGTCGCCGACAAGACGGGCGTCTTTCCTTACTACTGCACCAACTTCTGCTCGGCGTTACACCAGGAGATGCAGGGGTATTTGCTGGTGAAGCCGAAGTAGCAAAGCGCGGATGAAAGACGAGGGATGAAGAGAAGAATCTTTGTCCCTCGAGAGGTGTGACATGAGTGATTTTCTTGAGAAGGAAACAACTTTCTTTGAGCTGCCGCTCTCTTTGAAGAGCCGCATTCTGATCCTTGTCGCCGTGCTCATTCTGGTGCCGTCTTTCTTCTTTCCACTTTGGAATATGAGCTTCTACTCGAACCAGTACACGGACGGGCTGGTAATGCATATTTATTCGTATCAGTTGGAAGGCGGCAAAACACCAAACCGCGACGACCTGAGAGAGATTAATTCGCTCAACCACTACATCGGCATGCGGCCACTGCTTGAGAGTGATTTCAGCGAGTTCACCTGGGTGCCGCTGGTCATCGGCTTGTTGATGATCCTGGCTCTGAGGGCAATGGTCATCGGGAAGATGTCCAACCTGGTTGATGTGTTCGTGCTCTTTACGTATTTCGGTGCGTTCTCAATGTGGAGTTTCTATCACCGGCTTTACATGTACGGTCACAATCTCGATCCGACTGCCTCGATCAAAGTGCAGCCGTTCACTCCACCACTCTTCGGCTCAAAACAAATCGCGAATTTCATGGTCAACAGTTTTCCCGGACCGGCTTCGTATGCGCTGTTTGCTTTCGCGCTGTTGTTGCTCGTAGCGATTTTGCTTTCGGCCAAACGGAGCAAAGAAGGCACAAATGAGAAGGCGGCAACATAGAATCGTCCTGATTTGTGTGATCCTCGTTGTCGCTGGCTCCTCAGCGGCAGCGGCGACCCTGGTCGTTGGATCGAACGCTCAATTTCAATCCATCCAACCCGCAATCGACGCAGCCCAAGCTGGAGACACGATTCAGGTTCGGGCCGGAACCTACACCGGCAATCTGATCATCAATAAGCAGATTACCCTCGAAGGTTTAGACCGCCCCATGCTACGTGGTGAAGGCGTAGCCAGTGTGGTGACCGTGCTGGCGGATAGTTGCATCGTCCGAGGATTCATCATCGAGCACAGCGGCGGCGACCTGACGCGTGAAGACTCCGGCATTCTGCTCAAATCAAATAACAACTACATCGATGACAATCAGCTTCGCGATGTTCTATATGGAATCTATTTTTACAGTTCACACGCCAACACGATACGTCGCAATCAGATTCGTGGCCGGCCCGAGTTAGAAGAAGGTGATCGCGGCGCGGGACTGCATCTTTGGAATTCGCCCGACAACGTTATCGAGGACAACACCATTTCGTGGACGCGCGACGGGATGTACATCCAAAGCTGCAACGGCAATCAGATTCGCCGCAACCGGGTCACGAACCTGCGCTATGGTCTGCACTACATGTTTTCAGATTGGAACGTGTTCGAGGACAACGTGTTTTCGAACAATGTCGCGGGCGCGGCGATCATGTACTCGAACCACATTGAGTTTCGCCGCAACACCTTCGTACACAATCGTGGGTTCAGCTCGTTTGGCATCCTGTTCCAGGAATGCAATGAACTCCTGGCCGAAGAGAATTTTGTAGTTGATAACGCGACCGGGATTTTTATGGAAGCGTTGCGCAAGACGACGTTCCGCCACAACACCATCGCGAACAACGATGTCGCCTTGCAGATGTTCAGCAGTTCCGATGCCAACCTTTTCACCGAAAATAACTTCATCGGCAATCTGAGTCCGCTACAACTCATTGGCAGAAGCACGACGACCAGGTGGTCGGAGAATGGGCGTGGGAATTTCTGGAGCGACTACGACGGCTACGATATGAACGAAGACGGACGCGGTGATGTGCCTTTGAGAATTCAAAACGTCTTTGAGCACATGGAGGGCAATTATCCACGACTGCGACTTTATCTCGACAGTCCGGCCGCGCGGGCTATGGCTGTGGCCGAAAAGACGTTCCCTATTTTGAGAGGCTCGTCAGAGATCGATGACGCGCCACTGATGAAACCGATTGAGTTGCGTTATGCGTTTGCGGCTGAACAGCCTGCGCGACGAACGCATGCAGAATTAATCGTGGCTTCGCTCTTGATGTTGAGCGCTGGCGCAATGGTGATCTGGAAAGGCCAACGGCCAAAGCGAAAATGACGATTGAAGTTCGAAATCTGACGAAGCAGTTCAGGCAGTTCACGGCTGTCAGCGACGTGTCTTTCGAGATCGAGCGCGGCGAAACCTTCGCGCTGCTGGGGCCAAACGGTAGCGGCAAGACGACCACCTTGAAATGCATGGTGGGCCTGAGTCTGCCAACCTCAGGGAACATCTCAATCGAAGGATTCGATATCTTGCGGAACGGTCGTGAAGCAAAGCGGCTGATGAGTTTTCTACCGCAGCGCGTCGACTTCAGCGATCAACTGACGGGGCGCGAGGTCCTGGATTTCTATTGCCGGCTGCGCCGGATCCCGACGCAAAGGATCGAGGAGACTCTCAACACGCCGAACTTTCATTTCAACGGTTTCTTTGACAAGTCAGTTGGCGAATTCTCCGGTGGGATGACACAGCGACTGGGGTTGGCCGTTGCATGTTTGCCGGACGCGCCGGTGCTGGTTCTGGACGAGCCCACCGTAAGCCTTGACCCCGGCGGCGCCATCGAGTTCCGGAGTTTTCTCGCTTCACTCAAGCGCGAGGGCAAAACTATCGTGTTCTCGTCGCACATGCTTGCGGATGTCGAACAACTTGCCGATCGCGTGGCCATTCTGGTGGGTGGCAAGCTGGTCGCCCTGAAATCAATCGCGGCCTTGAAAGCCGAGTTGATCAGCGGTTCACGCATGCGAGTGATGTTAGCGAATCCGGCCAAACGTCTGCTGGCGCTCGTGCGAGCCTGCCCGGTTAAAAGTGCGACGCTGGAAGGGAATTCGCTCGTCATCACCTGTGACGCCCAAGACCGGCTGGAAGTCCTGCGCGCGATCGAGGAAGCCGGCGGGCGAGTTGAGACCTTCATAACCGAAGAACCATCGCTCGAAGATATCTACATGAAGTACGTGGGCGAAGGCGATACGCGGTCACAAGCCCGGTAGGAATGGCATATATCAGACGATGAGACGATCAGACACAGATAGCATTGTGCTACTACGGAGCTTACGACCCATCTTATTGAGGTTCGATAAACATCTCGTCCCTCCGGGGCTGACCGTTGTTCCATTCATTTGCTTACTTTTTCTGATGGCCAACTGTCAGAAGCAATCAATCGTTCCAGCTGCGCTCGCGCCCGAAGACATGTGCAGCTATTGCAAGATGGCAATTTCTGAAAAGCAGTACGCGGCTGAGTTGATTGATAGTGACGGCCAGGCCTTGAAGTTCGACGACATCGGCTGCCTGGCTAACTTCATAAAGAAGAATCATACGAAGGCGGCCGCTTACTTTGTAATGGATTTCAATGAACGTCAATGGATTAAGGCCGAGGATGCTTTTTACGTACGATCTTCGGAGTTGAGCACACCGATGAATGGCGGCCTGATTGCGTTCAAGATTGAATCGAAGGCTCAGGAAGCAGCAACTAAGTTCCACGGTAAGCTGCTTCGCTTCAAAGAAATTCTACCGTGAAGATCAGGCGACTGCTATGGCCAACATTCCCCAATCAGTAGCGGACTTTCTTGCGGGACAGCGTATCGTCGTGGCTGGTGTGTCGCGGTCGGGTTCGGCGCCGGCCAATGCAATATTCCGCCGCCTTCGTGAATGTGGTCACGAAGTCATTCCGGTTAACCCGAATGCTTCTGAACTGGAAGGATCGCCTTGCTATCCCGACATTGCGTCAGTGCCCGGACCGCTGCACGGCGTGATGGTGGCCACCCATCCTTCCATTTCAGCCGCAGTCGCTCGTGAGGCTCTGGCTCGAGGAGTCAAGCACATTTGGTTTCATCGCTCGTTCGGGTCAGGTAGCGTCGCGGCTGAGGCCGTCCAGCAGTGTCGCAATAGCGGTGTCGATCCGATTGTGGGCGGCTGTCCGTTGATGTATTGCCAGCCCGTGGATCCCGGCCACCGTTTCTTTTGCTGGTGGCTCGGCTTGCTGGGGCGTGTACCGCGATCCTAAACGGACGGAGTGATGTTGGAGGGAACGAACGCCTTAAGGAAGTTTCGATAGATGATGGACACGCACGCGATCACCACAATTGCCCGACAGGAATTGGTTGTCAATATTCGAAACCGTTGGACGTTGGTGTTTGCGGGTGTTTTCGGAGTGTTGGTGCTGGCAATTTCTTACTTCGGATTAGTCACGGGCGGAGCGTTGGGCTTCCAGGGTTTCGCGCGGACCTCGGCCAGCCTGCTCAACATGGTGCTCTATATCGTGCCGCTGGTGGCGCTGACGATGGGGACGCTCAGCTTTACCAGCGAAAAGAGCGCCAGCGAACTGTTGTTCTCTCAACCGGTAACTCGCGGCGAGATTCTAGTCGGCAAGTTTCTCGGCCTCTTCGCTTCGATTTTCACCGCGACCCTGATCGGTTTTGGTCTGGCGGGCATCATCATCGGCGCGAAGGCCGGGACTGAAGGCGCTCTGCGTTATCCGGCATTTATCGGCTTCTCGCTAATGCTGGCGCTAATCTTTCTCAGTTTGTCGGCCCTCATTTCCGCTATTTGTCGTCGCAAGTCCAAAGCATTTGGAGTCGCCCTCTTCGTTTGGTTCTTCTTCGTGCTCTTCTACGATCTGCTTGTGATTGGCGCCACATTCTTATTCAAAGAACGGACCGCCAATGCTCTGATCTTTGGTTCTCTGTTTGGAAATCCCGTGGATATGGTGCGCGTGGCGAGCCTGATGATACTCAACGGCAAAGATATTTTCGGCGCCGGCGGTGCGGCGCTCTTGAGATTCCTCGGCGGCGAATCATTGAGCATTGGGCTGCTATTAGCCGCTCTCAGCGTTTGGATTGTGGCGCCCCTCATCGCCGCGCAACGATTACTGAAGCACCAGGATATTTGATTCGAAACCTGCCGGCGATGATTCAATATGAAGAAGCTCTACGCCTTTGGCAGCGCCGCGATTGTTATCACCATCGCCGCTATTGCGTTGCTGCTCTATCTGCGGTCTGACGAGCGGCATGAACGTCTTCATTATGAGAACGAAGAGACCGAGCTGATAATTTCAAATACACCCGGCGCCCACCTCGCTCTCTTCAAAGCAGGAAACAAACTTCAGGACGCGGTTGCACTGCCGCCGATAAGTGGCGAGCGAATCTGGTTGCCGCGTGGCAATTATTTCCTGCAAGCTGATCACTCTGGTCGAACTTTCTTTTATCCAATTCCTGTTATTGGCTACCGCGCCGGTCCAGACACCGGCGGGATATTCACGGTCACAATTCGCGCGCCGGGAACGGAGCCGCCGCACGGGCTACTTCCCGACTTGCCAAATTATGCATTTGTTCCCAGCGGTCATTTTCTGTTCGGCGATCACCTGCGGGTTCAGGAACCACACTACGTTTGGCTGGGTTCCTTCTACGTCGACCCATTCGAGGTTACGAATGCGGAATTCCGAGAGTTCTTAATCGACTCGCGTGGTTACTCAGACGATTCGAACTGGACCGAGGCAGGCAAAAACTGGAGATCTGCCAACGCTTCGCATGCGAGTGCATTGTTAAAGACGACAGACACCGAGTACCAACGTTTCGGACAACCCGATCAGCCGGTCGTCCAGGTGAATTGGTTTGAAGCAAATGCGTTTTGCCGGTGGTTGACAAAGACCGTCGGAAGAGGGAGGTGGATATTCGCTCTGCCGACCGAGGCCGAATGGGAGAAAGCCGCGCGCGGGCCCGATAACTTCGATTACTCACTGGGTTTGACGGTTAGCGATGACCAGGTGGGTTTATACAACTGGAGAAAGAACCCGAGCGCCGAAGTCACTGTGGTTGGTCTTAAGGAAACAAAATCAAAGTACCTGCCTAATCGTTATGGCATCTATCACATGACCGGCAACGCCGCCGAATGGACCGAGTCAATTTATCGCGCTTACAACCGTCAGCATCCTTACATCGATGATGACGATCGCAATCACGATGAGATGCCCGGCGAGCGAGTCTTGCGAGGCGGTTCCTGGTACACGGCGAGCGTCGCCGTCCTCTACATTCCGTATCGAGAAAATTTTCGACCTGAGGTGCAAACACCCTACCTGGGATTTCGGGTTGTCGCGCGGTCAGTGCCATGATATTGAGCCCGCGGAGCGAAAGGCCAAACTATGTCCGGTTCAGAAAACTACGCGGTCCGGACGATTGGTCAGACCACTGCTTCACCTACTGCAATTGCTTGACGCCTTCTTCGGCTTGGGTGTAGAGTGCACGCCGAAAAGCAAGAGCGTTCCGAGTTCCCCCAATACTCAGTAGAAATCATAGCTTCTGAAAGGTAGAAGCGGACGTAGCAGGTTCTGCTACGGTGGCCAATCTCAGGTTTACTTATCTGCACGTAGTTGGAGTCTGCAGACTGATTGGTCTGACCTTTGAATAAGAAGCTAATCGTTTTGTGAGACGGTTCGGTGGGATCGCCGCGCCCGATTTGAGGGCGAGTACTCTCTTAAGACGAAGCCGCAAATCGATCGCCCGCGGATCAAGTTAGACGAACTATTCATCGTGATCTAAACCCGAAAGGTTCTGTAAATAAGAAGGAAAATCTCGTTGGGTCGGAAGGATTAAATGTCATGAAAAAACTGAGGATCGCCCTACTCATTCTTATGGTTATGACCGTCGTTGCTCTTCCTTTCATTGTTTGGGCGGCGCCGCTGGTCAATGACACCTATGCCGACGGAAACAGTCAGAACCAGAACCTGCCGGGCAATTCGATTCGGCTTTTCAATGGACGCGCCGCTCCGGCCACCGTGCGGACCGATGCAGTTGGCTCGGTGACATTCGATGAGACGAACCAGACCGGCTCAGATGGCTTCTGGGGCTTCTTTACAGATCCCGGATCG
>Ga0207511_100162_pt1 | contig 15003 bp, 6 predicted proteins | sample NitcycUWRSCHO22C_FD_188265 | JGI IMG/M metagenome (GOLD analysis project Ga0207511, IMG submission 188265) | Soil microbial communities from Arlington Agricultural Research Station in Wisconsin, USA - Nitrogen cycling UWRJ-SCHO22-C (SPAdes) | ecosystem: Environmental > Terrestrial > Soil >... | reverse complement strand
ACGATTCCCATCACCGTCGGCGTGTTCGATCGCATCGTGATTCTGCCACAGCGTTTCGCGCATGACGTAAGTATCGACGTGCTGACCTCGGCCTTGGGTCACGAATTTCAGCACATCGCGCGGCATGATTATCTGCTGAATCTCGTTTACGAATTCATCTACTTGCCGCTGTCCTTTCATCCCGCGGTGGCCTTTACCCGCCGGCGGATCAAGCACACGCGCGAGCTGTGTTGCGACGCCGCAGTTACCACCAAGCTGGTTTCGGCCGAAGTTTATGCGCGGTCGTTGGTGAAACTGATCGGCTCGGCGCCGCTACTGCCTTTAGCCCCGGACACAACCATTGGCATGAACGAATCAGACATTTTGGAGGTACGCATCATGGCTCTACTTAAAAAGTCTCAACTCTCTTTGCGTCGGCGCACTTTGCTCCTGATCGCGGCGGCGGTCCTTTTATTAACGCCGTGTGTGGTGGCGGCGAAGTTTGCCTTGACGGTCAACACTCAGGAACCTTCCAACATTGAAGCGCGAAAAAAAGTGGAGGCGAGCCAGGACCTCGCGCAACAGGAAAAGACTGTCGTCGAGCTTAATCGTCAGGCCCGTGAGTTGAAGGAGAAGCTGGCCCAGTCGCCAACGGCGATGCGACCTGAGGTGGAAAGGCGTTTGAAAGAGGTCGAACAAAACATCGTCGAGTATGAGCGCAACCTCGAGCAGACTCGTGAGAAAGAATTAATCGCGCGACAGTCCGATACGGCGAGCGCCGATGCGATCAAGTTTGAATTGATGCAGAATTTTCAGGCCACCGAGCAGGGTGATCGGAGGGCCCGGAAGATCCAGGGCGTTGAGGCGCGCTACACCGACGATGCTCGCGCCAAAGGAATCGAAGGGAAAGTGGTCCTGCGATTCACCGTCGACCACGACGGCATACCTCAGAGCATTCAAGTGAAGCAATCGCTCTATCCTTCTTTGGACCAGGCAGCCGTCGAAGCGGTGCGCGAGTGGAGATTCGAGCCGGCCATGAAAAACGGGGAGCCGGTCTCGATGTGGATGGAAGCGGAAATAAATTTTCACCTGTATCAAGACCAACAAAAGAAAGAAGAACGCGAAGCCGAGGAACGTCTCAAAAAAGAATTGGTCGCATATCCGGCGGCCCAGAGTGATGGACAGGAAATAAAGGTTCGAGTCGGCAACGAAGTCCGCGCTAAGCGCGAAGCGGAAGAAAAACGGAACGCAATCCTGGCCGGAATGGCCAGGATCACGATGGACCACGCGATTCAAATCGCCACCAGCAAAGCCCCGGGAAAAGTTACGGAATGCAGTTTAGTGGGCGAACACTGGGAGGGCCCGGGCGAATTAGCAAAGCCATCGCTCGTGCTGTATCACGTCATCATTCTCTCGGAAGACGCGACGCCGACGCGAACTCACGTTCTGGTCAACGCGTTGGATGGCAGTATCTTTCGCGTAGACAAAGAGGAGAAGCGCGAAGAACAAGAGATGACGGGTGCCGCGTACACGTCTGAACGCGGCACCACCAGGCGCTCGATCAATGGTGGCGTCTTGAACGGAAAGGCCGCGAGCCTGCCGGTGCCGGAGTATCCGGTTATTGCTCGGGCGGCGCATGCGAGTGGGACCGTGAACGTGCAGATCCTGATTGACGAGCGCGGCAACGTTATTGAGGCCACGGCGATTTCAGGGCATCCGCTCCTGCGGGCGGCGGCCCAGGCCGCGGCCAAAGAAGCCAAGTTCACGACCACGCGATTAAATGGTGAACCAGTCCTGGTGAGCGGCGTGCTCGTATTTAACTTCGTGGAGCAGTGAAGCTCGGTCCGTCTAAAGAAGAGCTGGAGTTTAGACGCCGCACGCCCGCGGCGATCTAAACCTGGTGGATGGGCTCCTCCAGGGGAAGAAAGGCGGTCGCAAGACCGCCTTTCTGTTTGCATGTTGTTCGGCTTTGGTGATCGGGTTTTCGATCGATCATTAATACCCCACGCTGTGGTGAAAAACGCGGCACCCTCCCTTACGGTCGAGTTTCTGAGACTGAGGGCGCCCCATCCGCCACGCGATATTTCTCCTTCTCTTTCTCCTTCTGCAAATACGGAATGCCTCTCTCCATCCACTCGGGCGCGGGCGCGCCTTTCAAAAAGTGATCGAAGAATTCCTGCATCCGGCGCGTGTAGTCTTTCTGGTTGATGCGCCTGCGCAGGCCGTGCTTTTCGCCGTTATAGCTGAACATGTAGGCCTCTTTGTTCATGCGGCGCAGGCCGAGATAGAACTCGATGCCCTGGTACCATGGCACCGCGTCGTCTTCGTCGTTATTGATCAGCAAGAGCGGCGTCTGCACTTTGTCGACGTGAAAGATGGGCGAGTTCTCGAGGTAACGCATCGGATATTCCCAGAGCGCGCCGCCGATGCGTGACTGTCCATGTTCATATTGAAACAGACGCGGCAGACCCGTGCCCCAGCGAATGCCGCTGTAGGCGCTGGTCATGTTCGCGACGGCGGCACCGGCTTCGGCAGCTTTGAAGCGGTTCGTCTGCGTCACCATGTAAGCGATTTGATAGCCGCCCCAACTGTGGCCCTGAATACCGATGTTGTTCTCGTCGACGAAGCCGCGGTCGACGACGGCTTGCAGGGCGGGCAAGACGCATTGCAGCGCGTCCCGTCCGGGATATCCGGTCTTATAAACAATGTCGGGCATGAAAATCAGATAGCCGTTGCTGACGTAGTACGCAGCATTGATTGAGGTGCCGGGCCCGGGCGCTCGGAATTGGTGAATGCCCTGCGAGAGACGCTCGTAGATGTAAACGATCATCGGATATTTCTTCTTCGGATCGAAGTTATCCGGCTTCAGGAGCATTCCTTTCAAAGGCACGCCGTCCGTGTTCTTGAAATTGACCATCTCGGCGGTGCCCCAGTTGAATTGCGCGCGCTGCGTATCGCCGTTGCTGATTTTCTTTGGCGCTTTGAAATTGGAATCGGTCACCCAGATGTCCGGGAACTCGTCGAAGCGCGACGCCGTAAACATCAGCACGTCGGCGTCCTTCGCTTTCGTGGGATTGTTGTAATCCTTCGCGCCCATGATCAACTTCTCAGGCAGGCCGCCGCTGAGACGATCACGATAGAAACCTGAATCGCGCGTTTCTAAGTTTTCCGCGTGCAGCAGCAGAGGCGTCGCCGGATCGATGGTTCGCTCGCGCGGATCGAGCCGTACGTAACGAAACTGTAGCTTGTCTTTGCGGCCCACGCCGTCGGTCAGATTCTTCGCGCCATTGCCGTCAGGCGAGAGCTGCCACACATCGAATCGATCGTAAATCAGGATCGACGCGTCGTCCTTGGTCCAGCCCGCGACGCCGTAAGCGTTCGGCAACTCCGGCGTATCGTTGTCTTCGTTGAAGAAGCTCACGCCGAGATTCTTCGTCAAGTTGATCTTGGCGCCGGTCGCGACTGAATAGCTCGTCCAATCTGTGCCGTCGAAATAGAGCGCGTATTTGCCGCCCGGCGAAAGGCTGACGTTGAAGCGCTGTTTCTGCGTGACAGGTTTGCGCGTGCCATCCTCAGCGCTGACCAGGTAGTAATCGGTCAAGCCGGGATCGTAATCGCTGGTCACCCGGTAAGATCGATTGTCGGAGCCGATGGCCGTGCGTCCGTCAGTCGAAGGCTGAAGGTTCTCCATTTTCTCGTCGGCGAGTTGGACGAACTTCTTGCCTTTGACGTCATAGACCGCGCGATAGGATCGATTGCGCTCTTGTTCGGCGCGGACTTTTTGAATCGGCTGGATGTAGTCATCTTTCCAGTGCCATAGATCGACCATCACTTTCTCGTCGGCCGGAATGTCATCGTCGGCGTTCTTCTCTGGCTCGGGCGGAGGCGCGGCGCCGAGGAACAGGTGAGAGCCATCGAGTGAGAAACTGAGATTCGCCTGGCTGCTGACGACGAAATCTTTTCTGAAGCCGGGCGATGATGTGGAAACGATTTCGCTGGCGACGGGTGCGGGCAGGGCGGTGGCGTGGTTTTTGGCATCCTCACTTCTGGCACCCTCCCTTACGGTCGGGTTTCCGTTGCCATTGCCGGCGACGGGCGTAGCGCTGCCACGTTCCCACATATAGATTTTGAATTTTGCCTGCTTCGATGCCTGATCGTCGCGGTCGCTGATGAAAGCGAGTTCGGTCTGATCGTCATCCCAGGTCAGCTTCTGATACTTGCCTTTGCCGGCGAGCAGCGGAGTTGGCGCGGCGTCGCTCTGCGGCGAGACGACGTACACGCCGTTGGTCTCTTCGTTCTTCGAAGAGACGGTGTACCCGATCGTCTTTGCGTCTTTGCTGAAGCTGTAGTCGAGCACGTCACTGATTGTGCGTTCGGCGCCCGTCGTCATGTTCCGAATGATCAAATCGGTTCCGTATTCCTTCTTTGGCCCACGCGCCGCCGGCCGTCCACCGCCACCTTGCGGTCGTTGTGCGGCAGCTTCATCTTCAGCTTCCGATTGTTCGGGTGCAGGTTCTTTTGGCGCGGCGTTGTCGGTTGCTTCTCGATTCGGAGCGGCGCCAGGCTTTGCTTCCATCGAGTAAGCAATGAAACCGCCGGCGTCTTCCGGCACCTGAAAATTCTTGACGCGTTCGACTCGCGCCACCTGACCACTCGAAAGATCCATGATGCCGAGCGCGTTCTTCGGCATGTCGTCCGGGCGTTTCTTATCCTTCTTTGCTTTATTCAGTTCAGCCTTCGTCGGCTCGATAGTGAAGACCACAAACTTCGCATCGGCAGTAAAGACTGGCCGGGCCAGCCGGCCCTGGTTCGCCTGAAACTCACCAGGCGCAGCGCCGGGATCGTCGGGTGGCGGCGTCGGCGGTCGATAGCCGCGGGCCGCGCGCCATTCAGTGCCGCCGGCAAGATTGCGGACGACGATTTCGCTGTCCGAGTCCTGGCCCATAAAGGCGTAGGCGACGAATTTGCCATCGCGCGAAATCGTCGGGCTCTGGATCGAATGCCAGTTGTCGTAATCCTTATGAGTAATCGCACGTTTGCTAACGGCCGGCTGTTGCGCGAAGGCCTGGGCCAGAGACGTTGCGATCAAAGCGACTGCGCAAACCAAAGACACATATCGCCGGGCGAATTGATTGACGGATTTCATTGTGGTTGCTCCCTTTCAGGCTTTCAAAGGAAAGATGACGCGACAGTCTATCGCGCAGACGAATGAAGTCAAGCGCTGAAAGGAGCCGACATCCTGTCGGCGGTTCGCGCGCATCTTGCGGGCGTTTCTGATAACAACCGGCAAGGATGCCTGTGGCCCGCAGGCAAGGATGCCTGCGCTCCGTCTTTTAACGATTTTGTTGCGCCACATTGCTCCTGTAACCGTTGGCTTTGCGGGAGCGTTGATACTTGTGCGACCATAAATCAATCGCGGCAGATTAACCTTCGATTCGAGGAACTACGGACACCCCCATGCCTCGGTCACAGGTCTCCGACGGATCCTGATGGAAGAACACGTATCGACAGAGTTTCCAAGCCAGACTGAGCGAAATTATGAAGTTACCGCTGACGCGCGACCGGTGAAACCCGTCGCCCCGCCGGACGCTGCGCGACCGCGACGCAAGACCCGCGCGCGAATTATTCAGGTCGTCAGCATTTTGCTGCTGGTCGTCCTGCTGGTCGTGTTGTGGCGTTTCCTCGGCGACCGCGCGGCAGCGCCCGGAGCCGGAGGTCGCGGTGGACGTGGCGGTGGCGGCGAAGCTGTCCCGGTCGAAGTAGCTGCGGTCACGCAACAAGACGTGCCGATTCAACTCAAGAGCATTGGCAACGTCGAAGCGCAATCGACTGTGGCCGTCCGTTCCCAGGTCGAAGGGACGCTGTTGACCGTCGGGTTCGCACCCGGACAGGAAGTCCAGAAGGGCGCCGTGCTCTTCACGATCGATCCGCGTCCGCTCCAGGCGCAGCTCAGTCAGGCCGAAGCCAACCTTCTGAAATCGATGGCCTCAGTGCGTCAGGGCAATGACATTGTGGCGCGCGATGAAGCCACGCTGGCCAACGACCGCGTAATCGTGAATCGCGATCTGAGGTTGGTTGAGGCGGGCGTCATTCCGCGCGAGCAATATGACAACGATATGGCGAAGTTGCGTTCGAGCGAAGCGACTGTGCGCGCCGATCAATCGGCCGTCGCCAATCTGCAGGCCGCACAGAAAGCCGAACAAGCCAACGTCGAAAACGCGCGCGTGCAGTTGAGCTATACGACAATTCGCGCGCCCATTTCCGGCAAGACCGGCAACCTGGCCGTGACGCAAGGGAATCTCGTGCGCGCCAACGACACCACGGCCATGGTGACCATCACGACTTCGTCGCCAATCTACGTGACATTCTCAGTTCCCGAGCGTGACCTCGTGAAAATTCGCCAGGCCGTCGGCAAGGAAGGGCTCGCGGTGCAGGGAGAGGTTCCCGGCGACGAAGCCAATCCGGTCAAAGGCAGATTGTCTCTGGTCGATAACACCGTCGATCCGGCGACCGGAACTGTTCGCTTGAAAGCGACTTTCATTAACGACGATCGGCGTTTGTATCCCGGTCAATTTGTGAACGTGATCCTGACGCTGGGGACCGCGACGCAAGCGACGGTGGTTCCTTCGCAAGCTGTGCAGATCGGTCAGGACAAAACCTTCGTGTACGTGGTGAAGGCCGACGGCACCGCTGAGTTGCGTACTGTCAAGACCGGCACGAACGTCGAATCGATGACCGTCATCGAAGATGGTCTGAAGCCCGGCGAGCAGGTGGTGACCGACGGCCAACTGCGGATTGTGCCGGGAGCCAAGGTGCAACTGAAAGGACAAGGCCAGGGCGGCCGGGGACAGGGCGGAGCACCGGGTGGTCCACCTTCGGCGACTAATCCGAATGAAGGCGCTCAACCCGCTGGTTCAGGTGGGCAAGGGCAGGGCGGTCGCCGTGGTGGTGGGCAGAATCCCAACCCGTGAAAAAACTCTATTGCAAATTGAAAATTGAAAAATGCAAATTGCAAATTATATTCAGAGGTGATGAGTGACGCCTGATGAACTGCTCGAACGGCTGATTAATTTCGCCGCGCGGGTCGGCAAGGTTGTGGATGCTCTGCCTGACACGCGTATGGGTCGGCATATCGGGAGTCAGTTAGTGCGTAGCGGAACCTCCCCGGCCCCAAATTATGAAGAAGGTTGTGCTGCAGAGAGTCGCGCAGACTTTGTTCATAAGTTGAGCATCTCCCTCAAAGAGTTGCGTGAATCGCGCACCTGGATTCGACTAATCATCAAAACCGAAATGCTGCCTGAGCATCGCCTGGGCGAACTCCTCGATGAATGCAATCAACTCTGCAATATCATCGCCCAATCAATCGTAACGGCGAAAGAGAACAAACGAGCAGCAGCTGCGGGCCGCAAAGAATAGTCGGTGCAGTTGGTGCAATTTGAAATTTTCATTTTGCAATTTTCAATTTTTAATGCTTTGTCATGTCTGAACTTTTCATCCAGCGCCCCATCACCACGACGCTCATCATGTTCGGCATCGTGTTGTTCGGCTTGATTGGTTATCGAGCGCTGCCGGTAAGCGATCTTCCCAACGTCGACTATCCCACCATCCAGGTTACCGCCGAACTTCCGGGTGCCAGTCCCGAGACCATGGCGTCGTCGGTTGCGACTCCGCTGGAAAGACAATTCTCAACCATCGCCGGTCTGAACACCGTTAGTTCCACCAGCACTCTCGGCAATACGCAAGTCACGCTGCAGTTCGATCTCACGCGCAACATCGATGCCGCAGCCCAGGACGTGCAGACGGCAATTGCGCAATCGTCGCGGCAGTTGCCGACCGGGATGCCGAATCAGCCGACGCTGAAGAAGGTCAACCCCGCCGATCAGCCCATCGTTTATTTGATGGTGAGTTCGCCGACGCTGCCGTTATCGAAAGTCAACGAGTACGCCGACACGACGCTGGCGCAGCGTTTATCGACTATCAGCGGCGTGGCCCAGGTCCTGGTTACCGGCGAGCAGAAATATGCAGTGCGCGTGCAGGTCAATCCTTCGGCGCTGGCAACGCGCGGCATCGGCATTGATGACGTGGCGACGGCATTGCAGCGCGGCAACACCAATCTGCCCGTCGGTACGCTCTACGGAATTCATCAGAACCTGACGGTGCAGGCCAATGGCCAGCTAACCAACGCCGAAGAATATCGCCAACTGATTGTGGCTTATCGGAACGGCGCGCCGGTGACGCTGCGCGATCTCGGCGATGTCGTTGACAGCGTCGAAAACAGCCGGCTGGCGACGCGTTACAACGGGCAACAGGTCGTGACGCTGACGATTCAGCGCCAGCCCGGCACCAATACCGTCGGGGTCGTTGACGCAATCCGAAACTTGCTGCCGACTTTTCGTCAGCAACTGCCGGCGTCGATTAAGCTCGACGTGCTTTACGATCGTTCTGAGTCGATTCGCGAATCGGTCAACGACGTGCAGTTCTCTTTGCTCCTGGCGATCGGGCTGGTGGTGCTGGTCATTTTCCTTTTCCTGCGGAATGTACGCGCGACTTTTATTCCCACGCTGGCGCTGCCGACATCGATCGTCTTCACCTTCGCGATCATGTACCTGTTGGGTTTCAGTCTCGACAATCTTTCGTTGATGGCCCTGACGTTGTCGGTCGGGTTCGTCGTCGACGACGCGGTCGTGATGCTGGAGAACATTGTCCGTCGCATGGAAGAAGGCGAAGGAGCGATGGAAGCCGCGCTGAAAGGTTCGCGCGAAATCGGATTCACGATCGTGTCGATGACGGTTTCGCTCGTCGCCGTGTTTATTCCAGTGCTCTTCCTGAGCGGGATTCTCGGCCGGCTGTTTCGCGAATTTGCGATCACGATCAGCGTGGCCATTCTGGTTTCAGGGTTTGTGTCATTGAGTCTGACGCCGATGCTTTGCAGCCGCATTTTGAAATCGTTCGGGCACCGGAAGCCTGATGACGAGCGCGGCAGTACGGAGGGCGCAGAAGATGCGGGCGAGGACGCCCGGGCTCCAGTCGCGCTTGAGCATGGCAAATTCTGGCAGATCACCGAGCGTGGTTACGAGTGGCTGGTGGGCGGTTATCGCTGGACTTTGCAAATCGCTCTCGAACACCGAGCGCTGACGCTGATGATTTGCGGTGTGCTGTTCCTGATCACGATTGCGCTCTTCTACATCATCCCGAAGGGCTTTATTCCCAACGATGATACCGCGCAGATTGTTGGTTACACCGAAGCTGCCGAGGGCATTTCATTCGAGGAAATGTCGCGGCACCAGGAGCAGATCGTCGATCTCATCCGGAAAGATCCAAACGTCGTCGGCGTGCTGTCGACGGTGGGCGAAAGCGATATCAGCGCGGCCAGCAACACCGGAAATATTTTGATTCTGTTAAAGCCCGTGCACGATCGGAAGAAAGACGTAGAGGCCATCATCGATGATCTGCGGCCCCGGCTGGCGACGGTGCCCGGCGTGCGCATCTATCTGCAGAATCCGCCGCTGGTCCAGGTCGGCGGACAAGTGACGAAGAGTCCTTACCAATTGACCCTGCAGGGTCCGGATCGCGACGAGCTTTATGCGAAAGCAACTGAACTGATGCAGAAGATGGCGACCATGCCGCAGTTGCTCGACGTCACCAGCGACATTCAAACCAAGAACCCGCAACTCAACGTCGACATCGATCGCGATAAGGCGGCGGCGGTCGGCGTGACCGCGCAGCAGATCGAAGATGCGTTGAATAACGCGTACGGCACGCGCCAGATTTCGACAATCTACGCCACTTCGAACGAGTACCAGGTGATTCTCGAAGTGAAGCCCGAATACCAGCGCGATCCTTCCGCGTTGGGCCATCTGTACATTCATTCGACCGCGACGGCGGCCACGGCCAGCCAGGTCGCGCAGGTGCAGGGTGTGCTCGCGCAACCGCCACCGAACATCGTCAATTCAGCTCAAGCACCGGTGGGATTGACAGCGCCGGGACAGACGACCACCGGACGGCTGGTGCCTTTGAGCACCGTGGCGACTTTTTCCCGCGGCATTGGGCCGCTGTTGGTCAACCATTTGAGCCAGCTGCCTTCGGCGACGATCTCCTTCAACCTGCATGAAGGTGTGTCGCTGAGCGCGGCGACAGATGAAGTGCAGGCCGCGGCGAAGAAGACTCTGCCGGGAACCATCACCACCAGCTTCCAGGGCACCGCGCAGATTTTCCAATCGAGTTTGCAGAATCTGACGCTGTTGATGTTGGTGGCCGTGCTGGTGATTTATCTGGTGCTGGGCATTCTGTACGAAAGCTTCATCCACCCCTTCACGATTCTTTCGGGATTGCCTTCGGCGGGATTGGGCGCGTTGCTGACGCTGCTGGTGTTCGGACGCGAGCTGGATGTTTACGCTTTCGTCGGGCTGATCATGTTAATCGGCATCGTCGAAAAGAATGCCATCATGATGATCGACTTCGCGCTCACTTCACAGCGCGAAGAAGGGAAGCCGGCCGAAGAAGCGATCTTCCAGGCCTGCCTGATACGTTTTCGGCCGATCATGATGACGACGATGGCAGCGCTGATGGGGACGCTGCCGATTGCTTTGGGCTGGGGGGCGGGCGCCGCGTCGCGACGCGGACTGGGACTGGCCGTCGTCGGCGGTCTCTGCGTTTCGCAGGTCGTAACGTTGTATCTGACGCCGGTGATTTATGTCTATTTCGAGAACGCGCAGGCATGGCTGGCGCGGCGGCGGAAGCGGCGACCGGCGATGGCGTAAAAAGATTATTTGTCATTGGTCATTTGATATTTGTCATTTGTTGATTGGACGTACGATGACGGCCAAGTCGAATTCGGTGAATGATCTTTCAAATGGCCAATGACAAATGGCAAATAGTTTTTTGGTTACGTGAAGAAAAAGCAGTCACACAGGCGCGGCATCTCTGAACTCTTCATTCAGCGTCCCATCACCACGACGCTGGTGATGGTGGGCATCGTGCTGTTCGGCCTGATTGGCTACGCCGCGCTGCCGGTCAGCGATCTGCCGACGGTTGACTATCCGACCATTAACGTCAACGCCAGCCTGCCGGGCGCGAACCCTGAGACCATGGCCGCGTCGGTCGCGACGCCGCTGGAACGGCAGTTCTCGGGCATTGCCGGCATCGATTCGATCAACTCGTCGAACTCGCAAGGCTCGACGTCGATCACTCTGCAATTCAATCTGAGCCGCAATATCGACGCCGCCGCCCAGGATGTGCAGACGGCCATCTCGGCCTCGTTGCCGCAATTGCCGCCGGGCATGCCGAACCCGCCCAGCCTGCGAAAATCAAATCCTTCGGACAGCCCGATTCTATTTTTCGCGCTCAACTCGGACGTTCTGTCGCTGCCGCAGATTGATGAATACGCCGAGACCTTGATCGCCCAACGCATCTCGATGGTTGACGGCGTTTCGCAGGTGCAGGTTTATGGTGCGATGAAGTACGCGGTGCGCGCGCAGATGGATCCGAACGCGCTCGCGGACCGCGGCATCGGGGTGGACGACGTCGACGCCGCCATCCGCAATGCAAATCCGAACACACCGACTGGGACGCTCTACGGGAAGTATTCAAACCTGACCGTGCAGACCAACGCGCAGATGGAGAATGCGGCAGAGTTCCGCAGATTGATTGTTGCTTATCGCAACGGGTCGCCGGTCCGGCTCGAAGAAGTCGCCAACGTCCTGGACAGCGTCGAGAACAACAGAGTCGCGAGCTGGTTCAATGGCCGGCGCAGCGTCACGATGGCTGTGCAACGGCAGCCGGGAACCAACACGGTCAAGGTGGTCGACGACATCAAGGCGCTGATTCCGCAATTCAAGCAGCAACTGCCGGCCTCGGTGAACCTGGACATCCTCAACGATCGTTCCATCTCGATTCGTCAATCTGTCGATGACGTGCAGTTCTCACTGGTGCTGGCGATGGGACTGGTGGTTCTGGTCATCTTCCTGTTTCTGCGCAACGTGCGCGCGACCATCATTCCTACGCTCGCCCTGCCGACCTCGATCGTCGGCACGTTCGCCGTGATGTACCTGCTGAATTTCAGCCTCGACAATCTGTCGCTAATGGCCTTGACACTGTCGGTGGGATTCGTCGTAGACGATGCCGTTGTGATGTTGGAGAACATCGTGCGCCGCATCGAAATGGGCGAGGGCGTGAGGGAAGCCGCGCTCAACGGATCGCGCGAAATTGGATTCACGATCGTTTCGATGACCGTGTCGCTGGTCGCGGTCTTTATTCCGGTCTTGTTCATGGGCGGAATTCTCGGCCGGCTCTTTCGTGAGTTCGCCATCACCATCAGCGTCGCCATTTTGGTTTCGGGCATTGTTTCACTGACGCTGACGCCGATGCTCGCCAGCAAATTACTCAAAGCGTCGTCGATTCGCGAAAGTGCTTTGCATGAAGAAGGCGGTCCAGCGGCGCATCGCGGCTGGTGGAGATTTACCGAAGGCATCTACAACCGCGTGCTCCAGTTTTACGAATGGAGCTTGCAGACTGTGCTGCGCCATCCGCTCTACACCATCACCATTAGTCTGATCCTCGCGGTCTTCACGTTTTATTTGTTCGGCGCGGTGCCGAAAGGCTTCATTCCCAGCGGCGATACCGGCTTGCTATTCGGCAACACCGAAGCCGCCCAGGGCATTTCGCTCGACGACATGATCAAGCATCAGACCGTGATTGCCGAGATCATCAAGAAAGATCCGAACGTACAGTCATATGCTTCATCCGTAGGCTCCGGCGGACGAAATTCAGGCGGCAACAGCGGCACGATTTTTATCGGGCTCAAACCCTTTGGCCAGCGCAAGCTCAGCGCCGACGAGGTGATCCAACAACTGCGGCCGAAAGTCTCGAATGAACCGGGCCTGCGAGTGATTCTGCAAAATCCGCCGTCGCTGAATGTCGGCGGCGGTTTCGGGCGCAGCACTTATCAAGTGACGATTCAGGCATCGAGCACGGCCGAGTTGGCCGACGCCGCGCCCGCGCTCGAAAAGAAGATGCGCGAGATGCAGATACTCCAGGACGTAAACAGCAATCTACAAATCAACACGCCGCAGCTAAACGTCGAGATCGATCGCAAACAAGCCGCCGCGCATAACGTCACCATCTCGCAGATTCAAACCGCGCTGGGCGATGCGTTTGGTTCGCGACAGGTCTCGACGATTTACATGCCGACGAATGAGTACCAGGTGATTCTCGAAGCCAAGCCGGAATTTCAAAGCGACCCGACGGCTTTGGGCCGCTTGTACATTCATGCGTCGAATGGCCGCCTGGTGCCGTTGAGTGCGGTGGCCAGCTTTTCGAAAACTGTGGGCCCGGCGCAGGTCAACCACTTCGGCGAGATGCCGGCAACCACGATTTCCTTCAACCTCAAGCCGGGCGTCTCTTTGAGTCAGGCGACCGCCGAAATCCAGAGAGTCGCCAGACAGAATCTGCCCGCGACGATCACCACCACTTTCCAGGGCTCCGCGCAGGTCTTTCAACAATCACTGCAAAACCTGACGCTGCTGCTCCTCGTCGCCGTGCTGGTGATTTACCTGGTTCTGGGAATTCTTTACGAGAGCTTCATTCACCCGTTGACGATTCTATCCGGATTACCGTCGGCAGGTTTGGGCGCGCTGCTGACCCTGATGATCTTCCAGCGCGAACTGGACATCTATGCCTTCGTCGGACTGATCATGCTGATCGGCATCGTGAAGAAAAACGCGATCATGATGATCGACTTCGCGCTCGACAAGCAGCGCCGCGAAGGCGAAGAAGCGCGCCGGGCAATTTATGATGCCTGCGTGATCCGTTTTCGTCCGATCATGATGACGACGATGTCCGCGTTGATGGGGACTTTGCCGATTGCGTTGGGCTGGGGCGCCGGCGCATCCGCGCGCAGAGGTTTGGGATTGGCCGTCGTCGGCGGCTTGATCGTCTCACAAGTGCTGACGCTTTATCTGACGCCGGTCGTCTATTTGTATTTTGAAAGATTTCAGGAATGGATGGCGGGCACAAAGCCCTCACCGGCAACGGATCGCGGTCCAGGCAGTGGAGCAGTAGCCCGACCGTGAAGGCATTCATATAGTTGACTCACCCAAACCGACAGCCCGAAGGGCTGCAAGAGAGTAGCCGGTGGTCGCAGCGTAGCGAAGACCACCGGTCCCGAGTGATTCCGACGCGCACCCTGAAAGGGTGCCAGACATCCCTCCGAGAATCTTGCAGCCTTTCAGGGTGCTGATCTTATCTCCGCGCTCTCCGGTGGTCTGCGCCGCGCTCCGACCACCGGCTACTCTCTCCAACCCTTCGGGTTGCATAGCCGGCTCCGTAACATGAGTCCGTCCGATTCCTGGGCCTCCATTCTACTTCGCCAAAACTAATTTCACCCGAACGTTACCTCTCACGCGATCCAGATCACATTTCAGTCCTCTGCTGGCATGCATCTTGTAATCCATCCAGCCGTCCGTCGTTATTTCTAATTCTTCTGACCTGGGGTTACAGACATGAACTATCCCTCGGCTTCTTGCGCACTTTTCCGCTCCATGCCGTCCTGAGTTCCTGGCGAATTATCCACCGTCGCTGAGCGCGCCTGCCTATGTCGACAAACTGCAGGTCCAGGCGGGCTTCGCCTTAACCTTCGACGAGTATTTCCAATTGTCGAACGGTCTGATGGCGGGATTGGAAACGCGGGGCAGTGTGCTGCGCAAAATAGTCGACAAGCGAAGAGTGATCGATGGAGAGTTCAACCGCGCTTTCGTTCTGATGCAGTACTTCGGCTACCTGCGCCGTAATCCCGACGACCTGCCCAACACAGATTTCTCGGGCTACGACTTCTGGCTGAATAAGCTGAATCAATTCGGTGGCGACTACCGCGCGGCCGAGATGGTGAAGGCGTTTATTAGTTCAGACGAATATCGCAAGCGGTTTGGTCAGTAGCCGCTGAAGCTCCAAGGGGCGAGAAAAATATCGGCATAGTGTCAGAACCGAGAGCGGTAGCGACCGGATCAGGAGGCACCTTAGAAAGTCAGC
>Ga0207511_100161_pt1 | contig 15085 bp, 6 predicted proteins | sample NitcycUWRSCHO22C_FD_188265 | JGI IMG/M metagenome (GOLD analysis project Ga0207511, IMG submission 188265) | Soil microbial communities from Arlington Agricultural Research Station in Wisconsin, USA - Nitrogen cycling UWRJ-SCHO22-C (SPAdes) | ecosystem: Environmental > Terrestrial > Soil >... | reverse complement strand
CAGCGCCGGCGGCGTGCGGCACAATCATGACGGGCGATCTGTTTGCTCCGGTGCTGCGGCAGATGATTGAAAGGCTCAACGAAGCATTCGGCTTCAGTCTGCGCGTGCTGCCGGTGAAGAATGATTATTTCGGCGGCGACGTCAGTGTGGCGGGACTCCTGACGGGCGGCGATTTGTTGGCCGCGAAAGATCAAGTCGTCGGCGACTTCGCCATCATTCCGAAGGTCACGCTCAAAAGCGATGAGCCGGTGATGTTGGACGGAATGACCTTCGAAACTTTGCAAGCCGAGTTTGATGTGCCGATCATTCCGTGCGACTTTTCAAAGTTCTCATCATTGGTCCGAAACGGATTTCGGAACAACTGAGACGAATCGTTTGGCGGCCGCCTGATCGCGCCGAGCCCGACCTGGACCATGAACGAGCTGGCCCCTGTGAAAATCCTCGACGTCGGTTGCGGTTGGAACAAGACTCCGGGCGCCGTCGGAATGGATGCAAATCCGAAGACTCACGCCGATGTCATCCATGACTTGGGCTCGATTCCCTATCCCTTCCCAGACAGTGAATTCGATCAGGTTGTGTGTCGTCACGTGGCCGAGCACGTCCCCGACGTGATGGCCTTTCTGGCCGAACTCCATCGCGTGACGAAACCGGGCGGACGAATTCTGATCGTCACACCTCATTATTCGAATCCGGACTGGCCCACCGATCCGACGCATCGCAATCACTTCAACAGTTATTCTTTCAATTGCTTTGTCGAAGATCGTCAGCTCTTTCCTTTCTATACTGACGTGCGACTCAAGCCGGTTGTCACCTACGTCTCGCTGGCCAATGTCTGGCGGGGAATCGGTTTGGAATTGCTGGTCAATCTCGATCAGCGATGGCCGAAGCTGAGGTTCACCAGGAAGTTCTGGGAGTTCTATCTCAGCCTGATTTGCCGCGGCAAAGAACTACGTTTTGAATTCATAGTGGTCAAATAAAGCGTTCCGCTGCGGCGGGGCACTGCAAATCAAGCGCCGCTCTGCAGCCTTTTGTCTCAAGCTCCAAGTTTCGGTACTTTCGGCTTTCGGATATAAATCCGAAAAAATAAATTCCGAGCGGCATCGGGTGAGGACGATCGCCGTAAAAGTGCTTTCATATCGAATAGTTCAGCTTTGGCATGATCGTTGCGATTTTTGCGCCCGTCAAACGAACAAGTCTCCCGTTCCTGACATTCGAGCCCCCGTAACTCGAGCCCTTAATTTATTAACTTCCAAGTGAGAGGAGTCTCTGTAATGTACATTCATGGTAAGGCGAAAGGTGCCTTGGCATCGCTCGCTACCTTTGTTCTTATGGCTACATGCCTGATGTTTGGCGCCGCTACGGCGTCGGCTCAGGAAACGACGGGCGCCCTGCGCGGCACGGTGACCGACGTTAACGGCGCAGTGGTCTCTGGCGCCAACGTAACGATTACGAACGAGGCGACCGGCGCTTCGCAGACCAAACAAACGACCGGCGACGGCATTTTCGAGTTTTCGAAACTCGCGCCGGGTAGTTACACGGTCACTATCGAAGCAACTGGATTTAAGCGTGCGTTAAATAAAGAGGTATCGGTCAAACTCGGTATCGTCAATCCACTCGATGTGAAGCTCGAGCCTGGCGCGGTCTCAGAGACCGTGACAGTTACGGCCGGCACCGAGGAGATTGTCCAGCGCGATCAATCTCAGATTTCGCATACCGTCGAGACGCGCAAGATTGCGGATCTGCCGTCCAACGCCGCAGGTTCCGGGTTGGATACGTTGGCACTGCTGGCCCCGGGCGTTATCCCGAACAACAGCGGCGGCGTCAACACGAACGGCAGTGGTTTATCAGTTAATGGTAACCGCGCACGTTCGAACAACTTTCAGATTGATGGTTCTGACAATAACGACTTGAGCGTGGCCGGTCCGGCGCTGTTTGTGGACGCGCAGGATTCGCTCCAGGAATATCAGATCATCACGAATAATTTTTCGGCCCAGTACGGACGCAACCAGGGCGCGATCGTCAACCTGGTGACCAAGTCCGGCTCCAACGACTTTCACGGAACCCTGTTTGAATACCACCGTGACCGCAAGGTCCTGGACACGCTCGACAACTTCGAACGAGCGGGTGGACAGACTGAACCGTTGCCGAGTCTCTTTAACGTATTCGGCGGCCAGGTCGGCGGCCCCATGTATCTGCCGAAGTTCGGTGAAGGCGGCAAGAGCTACTGGAAGGGAACGAACAAAGCGTTCTTCCACTTCGATTATCAGGGCGTTCGCAATCCGGCCTCAGCCACTTTGCGCAGCACCTCGCTGGCATTTGTCCCGTCTGAGTTCTCGCGGCTGCTGGCGACTTTCCCGGGCAATGGCGTGTTTCAGACAATCTCGCAGTTCAGCACTTTTGCGATTCCCGGCACCACGCCGCGAAGCGATTTAACCGGCGCGCACACCGTCTTCATTAATCCGACGTTGCCCGCCGCGAGCCGCATCAGCAATACCCAGCGGCCCGGTGACCAGGGACCGTTCCAGATTGGCGGACCGTTCGACGTGATCAACCTCGGCGGCACGCTCTTCCAGGCGGCGAACCCGGAACGAATTGTCTCGGAACCTTTCAATGAGAACTATTGGGATTTCCGTTTTGACATCAAGCCCAATAACAAGGACAGCATCACCATTCGAAATCTCCACCAGACGCAGTTGTTCATCAACACGCTGGCGACTTCGAACGGATTCAGCGGCGACCTGCCGGCCACCAGCAAGAACTTCGGTGGTAACTGGACGCATTCGCTTTCGCCGTCTTTGATAAATGAGGCGCGCGCTACCTATCAGCGTATCGGCGTCGAATTCGGCGGTGGCTGCGAAGCGAAGACTCCGGGTTGTGTCCCGGGGCCATTGCAAATCGGATCGGCGCTGGCCAACATCAGTTTTGCCGGCATCACTGGTTTCACCAAGACTTCATCTGCATTGCAGACCATTGGACCCGCGACCAACTTGCCGCAAGGCCGCGTCGGCAAGGTTTATCAAGTTGCCGATAACATTACCTGGGCCAGAGGCAAGCACTCGATCATCGTGGGTGGCGAATACAAGCACCTGAATGAAGTCGTGCCGTTCTTGCCCAACTTCAACGGCGCTTATTCGTACAGCGGTTCTACCGCCTTTACTCGCATAATCAACAACGCACCGTCAGGCATCTCGCTGACTGCCGGTGATCCGACGCTGGCATTTACGGAAGACGATCAGTATTACTTCTTCCAGGATGACTTCAAGATTCGGCCGAATTTCACGTTGAATCTTGGCGTGCGTTACGAATACACCGGGCAGCCCATCAACAAGCTGCACGATGTAACCGTGGCGCGCGAGAGCGGTCCGAATGGTTTCTATGCTGCGGCGCTGCCTTTGAGCATCAAGACCGTGCCCCAGATCCCGGCCGACAAGAATAACTTCGCGCCGCGATTTGGCTTTGCCTGGTCGCCGCATTTTGAGAAGGGCTTCCTGCACTCGCTCTTTGGCACGGACGCCACTGTGTTCCGCGGTGGTTATTCGATCGCTTACGATGCGTCGTTCTATAACATTCTCTTGAACGTGCAGAATGGCGCTCCGTTCTCAGCGGCGCTGGCCCTGTCCAACGCTAATGCGCTGTCGTCAACGACGACTTCGCCGTTGCCGCTCCCGGGCAACCCGTTTGGTGACGTCATTCGCGGCACCGCGACCACTTCGGGAGTGTTGCCGCTGGGTAAGCTCGATCCCCGCTACTTGTCACAGACGACCGTGGCGCCGGACTTCCATTCTCCTTACTCGGAGCAATGGTCGTTTGGTGTGCAGCACCAGTTCGGCCGCAACCAGGTGGCTGAAGCTCGTTATGTCGGCACCCGCGGTCTCGGCTTGTTCCAGAACATCAACGACAACTTCTTTGTCGGTCCGATGTACAACGGATTCACGCTCGGCGGCATTAGCTTCCCGAGCTTCAAACAGTTCATTCCTGCCGGCATCACGCCGCAGGTTTGCACTGACAATCCGGCCACGCCGTTTGTCAACGAGAGCACCTGTAATGGCCGCATCAAGCCGCAAGCCGGCATCACCATGCGCGCCAATACCGCGAACTCCTGGTATAACGGCATGCAGCTGCGTTACAACGGCCGCCTGATGAAGGATTCATTGTCAGTCGGCGCGTCTTACACGTGGAGCAAAACGCTGGACGATGCGAGCGAGATTTTCGCGTTCGACATTGCTTCGGCCAATGCTCAGAATCCGTTCTCGATCAATCGCGCTGAGCGGGCCCTCTCGCAAATCGATCGCCGCAGTGCTCTTTCCGCGAACTTCATTTGGGACATGCCCTGGATGAAGGAACAGAAGGGCGTTGTCGGTCACCTGCTGGGTGGTTGGCAAGTCAACGGCGTCTACCTGCTCGTCAGCGGCGAGCCCTACACGCCGGGCCAGTTCTTCAACGGCAGCGTCTATGGTTTGGGTAACACCTACCTGACCTCGGGCGATCGTCCGTTCCTCGGCAATCCGGCTGCGGATCCCCGCCTCGTGGCAATCAGCCAAACCGACGCGGCTTTGATCTTCGGCGCGCCATTGGCGAATCCGAACGGCTTCTACTCGATGAACGAGATCAACCTGAACGGGAATTTCGTGCCGGTGACGGCATCCCAGGTGCACTACATTATGAACCTGCCCGGCTCAGCGAAGATCTTCAATACGCCGTTTGGCGATTCACCGCGTAACTCGCTGTTCGGCCCAAGGCTGAATCAACTCAACCTGGGATTGTTCAAGCACATCAATATTGGTGAGCGTTGGAAACTCGAGCTGCGTGCCGAGGCTTACAACTTCTTGAACCATCCGAACCCGGGCTATGGCGTGAACGGCGCCGGCTACCTGCCTGACTTCTTCGTCGAAGATGCAGGCATCCCGCTGTCCTCGTTTGCGCAGAATTCCGATATTGAAAAGGCGCGTCGCGTACTGCAATTCGGACTTCGTCTTAGCTTCTAACTCGTGGTTCCGGCCACTCGGGGAGAGTCGCTTGCGACTCTCCCTTTTTTCTTTTAAGTTCAGCCAATGAAGTGTCGCTATGTTTTCCTGCTCGTCCTGATCTGCGTCTTCATCTCGCCTGCCCCGGCCCAAATCAACCGTTCAAGCCAGACTTCCGGCGGCAACGCCAACATCAGAGGCATCGTCCTTTTGCCTAACGGTTCACCTGTAAATGAGCCCGTGAAGATCACGCTTAAGGTCATGCGCGGCGATCAAGCCACTACCTATACGGACCGCGACGGCAGATTTGAATTCAAGGCGGTCGCCGCCGGCGAATACACGGTCGAGGCCGAAGCCGATCGCAGTCGCGAACGTTTCGAAATTACGGACGAGTCAATCACGGTGCGCGTCAACACGCCGAACTTCATCACGCTGAGCTTAAGAGAAAAAGGACAGACCCAGGAGAAACACAACGGCACTGTCTCGGTGGCGATGCTCGATCAGAAAGTCCCGCCCGCGGCCAAACATGAATATGACAATGCGATGCAACTCGCCCGGGCCGGCAAATCCGACGAATCGATCGCGGCCCTGCAGCGAGCGGTGACGCTCTATCCTGATTATCTGATGGCGCTCAACGATCTCGGCGCGCAATTGCTGGACGCGGGTCGTCTGGATGAGGCGCTGGTCGCGTTAAAGAAGGCGACGCAGATCGATCCAAAATCATTTAATCCGTTACTCAACCTGGGCATCGTGCTGGTGCAGAAGAAAATGTTTACGGACGCGGTGACCACGCTCGATCGCGCCCTGACCGCTGAGCCTTCATCGCCGCCGGCACATCTGTACACCGGAATGGCCGCCTCAGGGGCCAACGACCCGGCGCGCGCCGAGCGTGAATTCAAAGCGGCGCACGATCTGGGCGGGAGCAGCTTTGCCGTCGCTCTCGTTTACCTCGCCCGGCTGAGCGTCAAACAAGGGCACAAGCAAGACGCGATCGACGCCCTGCAACTTTATCTGCGCGAAGATCCTTCGGGTCCGAATGTAGCGGTCGCGAAAAAAATGCTCGCCGACCTGCAGGCGAAATGAAAAGAGCAGAGCCGTTGATCGACTCTGCTCTTCAACTGCCCAGGATTTCTCCGCCTGAAGTCTACTCCGTCAACATAAAGTCAACGTTGCGAATGATCGTGCGCGATTGTTTGTCGGCCTGCGGATCGGTAATCACGATCGTCAGGATGTAATGGCCGGGACGCGCCTTCTGCAAACCGAGCTGGCCCACCTTCGCCACCTGGTTGGTCGCTGCCTCGGCAGTGATTAGCGCTTCGGGTTCCTGATAGACGATCTTGCCGTCGCGGCTGATGATCGTCTGGGCCCGCAGTTGGCTCTTCCCATCAGACAGTTTCCCGTTATAAACGACGACCGCGTATCTCAGGTCTTCGGCGCGCGGCAGTTGCCGCAACGCATTCATCGGCTCGGGTTTGCTGCCGGCTTGCAGGTTCACGCCAAAAAGAAAGATGCTGCTGGCGGTGAGACGCTTCTTGGTCAGGTCGGGCACTTCAAGGTACTGCGATACGGTACCCAGCTTGCCCGTCTCTGTGTCGCGCACTACGCCGCGAAGTTGATATGTGCCCGCCGGCAGATCTGCGTGCGCCGTGAAGCTGATGCCCGTCGTCAACGCGCGTTTGTAATCGCTTTCGGAAAGCTTCGCGTTGACGGTTTGACTGAAGCCGCCCTCGGTCTTGCCGGTGCTGTTCATCAGGAAGCCGACTACGTCAAAATTCGAAGTGTAGGTCTTATCCGCGTCCTGTTTGAAAGTAAGTTGGTTCGCGTTCAGCAGCAGATTGATGTCGAGCTGCGCGCGCGCGTCAGGCAGGAATCGATATTGAAGTCGCGCTGCCACATCGACCTCGCGCTTTGCCAGGGGCGACATGGCTGCGCGCACGATCACCGCTTCGCGAGTCTCGTTAGTGCGGGGCGGCTCAGCCGTCGCGACATATCCCTGGCGCGCGTAGACGTGGGCCCCGGGACGCGTGACTTTGATCTCCAACTTGTGAAACTTGTTGTCGAAAGCCTCGGTCGGTGTGTAGGCGAGCATGTAATAGCTGCTGCGCGCGAGAATGCGATCCATCGCGTCTTTGAAATTATTGGTGTTGATGGCTGAGACGCCGCCGGTCGATTGGGCCAGCACCTGAAGTCCCTGGCGGCCGGTCATCGTATCCAGCGAGAGGTTATCGAACATGCCCATGTTCGGCGCGCGGCCCTGGCCCATGGTGCCGCCGCCGCCCAGGCTGCTGGTCCCTTCATTCCCGGGATCGGTAAAGCGCGAAACGCCCCGGTTTGCCTGCATGCCTCTGATGTCCAGAGTGTTGATAACTACGCCCGCGCGGGTCGCGCGATCAATCATCTTCCTCAGCACGTCGTTGACGCCGGCAATGTACGAGCGCGTTTCCGGAATGCTAACCGGAGCGGCTCCCAATTGGTCGCCGATTTCTTCTTGTTTCTGCGAAGTTTCCGCCAACGGCAATCCGCCGGAGATGAGGACCAGGCTCTTGCGCCCCGGCAGGGTCTTCATTGAGTTGGTCAGCTCGCTCGCGGTTACCAGAGTCGAAAGCACTCGATAGCCGCGCGTGGCGCCTTCATTTGATCCGTCCAGATTGTTGTTGGCCGCGTTTATCGAATCAACTGAGCGGTTGGAGTTTTCCCCTGAGATGACTCCACCCGTGAGATTCGCGAGGTTCTGTCGAATCATTTCCTCACTCGGCAGATTGTTGAAAGCCGACATCGCCGTCAGTTGTGGCGTGATGCGTTCGATGGCCGTGCGCAGGATGCGCTTGTCGGAAGTGAACTGTTGCAGCAGACCCGTGCCGCCCACGACGCGCACGATCGCGACCAGATCGCCCTCGCGCATTTGATTGTCGGTAAAATCGGTGAGCAGCTTGCGAACTGTCGGAATGTCTTCGAACGGAATGGTCAGGTCATCGATCACGAAGGCGAACACGCGGCGCAACTCGCCGGCGCTCAAGTTTCGTGCGGCGTCACTCTCGACTGATCTGCCGGCAATCGAAAGGTTTCCTTCGATGCGGGGCGCGGCGTCAGGCGTGACGAACTCGAGGAACTTGACGTCCTGGCGTTTGCCGTTATCGCTGACTTTAATTTCGTCCAGCTTGATGTCCGGGATCACGTGGTCGTCTTTATCGACGATCACGACGTCAGTTTGGACCAGTGAAGTAGTAATGCGAATGATATCGTCGGGAACAGGTTCCTGCTCCGGTTTCTGCGGTGTTTGGGTGACGACAGCCTGAACCGAAAAAAGAATCAAGCAGAGGATGGCGGTCAGTTGCTTCATTGAGACAAACTCCTTGGCAAAATGTCTTTTGATTAGCCGGGGACGGGAGACGCGGAAATCCTGTCACAAGTTAACTGCGAGATCAAAGTGCCGAGGTTGATTTAACCGGCAACTGCATGATTTGTAGCGCGCGCACGAGACGGCGTTATGAAAATCCTCAACGCGCGTTTCTGCCATGAGACTGCCCGCCTGCCAGCGACTCTCGAAGCCCAAGTGACTACACGATCGGCAGCTTCGTCATCACGCGCGATTCGCCGATAGCCTGACCGCAAGCCGCCAGATTACGAGGGTTCGCTGGAGCGGGTGTCACTTCAGCCATTTGGAGTTTTATCCAAATTTCCGTAATTCCTCGATCGTGACATTTTTCGATCTCAGGAAAAAGCGGGAGAACTATCAGGCCTCTCCCGGTGGGACTGGCGGCATATGTTTTGCACGTTTGCGAGAGTCCCAGAAGAGAAACTTCTTTCTTTAAGTCCAATCTACTGAGTTGAAGCAAGTCAGAAACCCCGAACCTGGAGGAGTCGCAATGAGAGATATTAGTTTGTTTCGAGTGAGTTCGCATGTTACTGGATTAGCGAAGTCCATTGGATTCGCTTTCCTGCTGATGGCTCTGTTTGCGTTGACCGCGTTGGGTCAGCAAACAACCACCGGCAATATTAATTTGACTGTCACGGACCCCAGCCAGGCAGTCGTGGCCGGTGCGACCGTTACGATCACCAATATGGAGACCGGCGCCGTCCGCACTGGCATCACGAACACCTCGGGTGCAGTGGAGATCCCAAATCTGAGTCCGGCCAACTATACGGTGACGGTGGAGGCGAAGGGTTTCAAGAAATCTGTATCGCACGACATCATTGTTTCCGTTTCCCAAACGACCTCGGTCACCGTCCCGCTGGAGATTGGCGTCCAGGGCGAAACCGTTACGGTGACGGCGACGCAGGACGTGGTTAACAGCACCACTCCGAACATCACCAACATCATCAATACTCGTCAGGTGGTTGATCTTCCCCTGGCCGATCGCAACCCGATCAATCTTGCGGGATTGCAGGCGGGCATCGCGGTCGTCGGCACTGACGTGCGCGGTTCTTCAGTGAGCGGCTTGCGACAGACGGCAGTCAACCTCACGCAGGACGGCATCAACGCGATGGACAACTTCGTGAAGACGAGTTCGTTCTTTGCGATCACGACGCCGTCGTTGAACTCGACCGACGAATTCAGCGTGACCACCGGCACGGTTGGATCTGATGCCGGCCGGGGCGCTGCCCAGGTCAACTTGGTAACGCGCGGTGGCACGAATGAGTATCACGGCCATGCGTTCCTTCAGATTATTAATAACTGGACCGACGCGAACGTATGGTTCAATCAGGCAATCAAAGCGCCGAAGCCGATCCTGCGTCAGCATTACGATGGTTTTGACGTAGGCGGTCCGATGTGGTTCCCCCATTTCGGCGAAGGTGGCAAAGCATTCGAGAGTCAAAAGGACAAAGCCTTCTTCTTCTTCTCGTACGAAAGATTTGTGCAGAGCGACGCGCGTTCGCGCTTCCGCACCGTGCTAACTCAGCCGGCTCTGAACGGTAGTTTCACCTACACGCCGACGACCTGTGCAACCGTCAACGGGGTAAACACTTGCCCGGCGGGTGTCACTAACGGCGTCGCTCGTACGGTCAACCTGCTGGCGCTACCCGGCGTGCCGTTCAATTCGCGGAATCCGTTCATGACGGCCCATCTGGCGCAGATACCTCTGCCGAACGCCGGATCCGGAACGGGCTGTAGCCCTGATACTGGCGCCTTGAATATCAGTTGCTTTCAGTTCAACGTCAGCCAACTTACCTCGAATGATAAGTACGTGTTCAGGTATGACCACCAGTTGTTCAAAAATCGCAGCTTCGGTTCCCATAAGCTTGAATTCGTCTTGAGCCGGGTCATTACCAGGACCTTCCCAGACGTGACCACCAACGGACTTGAAAGGCCATTCCCGGGCGGCGTAGACGGTTTCCAGGCGTCGACCCGAAACCTCGTCACTCCGGCGTTGGTTTCAACTTTCGGCAACAACGTAACCAACGTATTCCGGTTCGGTCGCCAATGGGCGCCGGTCGACTTCAACCGCTCCGCGCCACAGACCGTTCCGTTCGTATCGCTGCCCGGCGTGCTGACGAATTTTGACAACACGTTCCTGCCGCAACCGCGCAACACGATCGTCGATCAGGCCACTGATACGCTCTCGTGGGTCAAGGGTAATCACTTACTGAAGATGGGCATGGACTGGGCGAACGTGCTCGGCATCAGCCGGAATGACGCCGGCATCGTCCAGTTAAACCAACTGGGCACCAACAATGCCAACCAGAGCGGTATAACCACAGGAGGGGCGGACACTACTTTGCCTGGCGCGTCTTCTGCGGTGCAAACGGCGGCCACGACGGTGTATACCTCGATCGTCGGTCTCATGAGTAGCTCCAGCCAGACCTTGAATGTTAGTAGTCCAACCTCCGGATTTGTCCCGGGCTACACGCGCCTCAGGCAGGTCGATGAAAAAGACCTGGCTCTGTTTATGCAGGACCAGTGGCGCATGAAGAGCAACTTTACGTTGAGCTATGGCGTTCGCTGGGACTACATGGGTGTGCCGACTGTTCCGAATGGCCTGGCGATTCAGCCGACGAATTTCGATGCCATCTGGGGCATTTCCGGACCCGGCAATCTGTTTCACCCAACTGCGCCGGTAGGCAGTCAAACGCAAGCCTTTGCTACTCTGGATTTCGTCAGTGGCGAAACCGGCAAAGGACTTTACAAGAATGACTGGAACAACTTTGCGCCGTTTGTAGGCATTGCCTGGTCACCGACCTTTAAGTCCGGACTCCTGCATACGATATTTGGCGATGAAGGAACCAGCTCAATTCGCGCCGGATACTCTCAGAGTTATCTGCACGATGGCGTGACGACGTTTACGAACCTGCTGGGAACCGGCAACACCAATCCGGGATTGATCCAGAATGCCGTCAATTCACCGCAAGCCAGCCCCGTGGGCGGCTCGAATATTACCGGCCAGCTGACTGCGGCCGGCATACCTTTGATCTTCCCGACTTTCTCGATGCCCGTCACCGATCGACAGAATTTCCTGACGACTAGCGGAGCGGGTGGTCTCTGGACGGCTGATCCAAACCTTAAAGCCGCGTACGTTCACCAGTGGAACTTCGGTATCGAGAAGGAGATCTTCAAGAACACGGCCTTCGAAGCTCGTTATGTTGGTAACTGGGCGCCCAACACCTGGCGTGCTTTGAATATCAACGAAGTCAATATCTTCGAGAACGGGTTCCTGACGGAATTCAAGAACGCTCAGATCAATCGCGTTGCTCGTGGCGGGACCAGCTTCCAGCCCGGTTGTGCCGGCTGTGTGGCGACTCCCATCCTGGACAAGCTCTTCGCGGGCGTGGCGGGCGCCAGTGCGTATACCAGCACGACGTTCCTGAATAATTTGAGAGACAACAACGTCGGCGGTATGGCTAATACGCTGTCGTTCAATAGCACGTATCGGCTCAACCGCGAAGCCAATTTGCCAGGCAACTTCTTTGTGGCCAATCCGAACGCTGCGTTTGTGAGAATGCTGACCAACGACTCTTTCTCCAACTACAACGCGATGGAGCTCGAGCTGCGCCGCCGGTTCTCAAACGGATTGCAGTTCCAGGCGGATTACACCTGGAGCAAGGCCATGGGTGACGCAACTGACGCTCAGGGCAACAACCAGAGCGATTTGGTTGACCGTCTCTCGCTGCGCCTGCCCAAGAGGTCTGATTATCGCCGTTCGCCGCAGGACCAGACCCAGCGGTTCATTGCCAATGGCATTTACGATCTGCCTTTCGGTCACGGCCGGAGATGGATGCACGATTCCAACGGTTTCGTGGAAAGAGTCGTGGGCGGCTTCAGCATTGGAGCGATTGTTACCTGGGCGACTGGTGTGCCGTTCTATGTTTCATCAGGCCGCTCGACCTTCAATCAGAACACGGCCAACAACGGGGCGCAGCTGGTCGGTATTACCTATGAGCAGTTCAAGAAGAACGTCGGGCTGTTCAAGACACCAACCGGCCTGTTCTTTATCAACCCGAATCTCCTTGATATCACCCTTGGTACTAACCCTGCGCTGCCAACATTCGGCCAGGCAACGTCTGCGACACTTAAGCCGGGTCTAATGACCGCTCCGGCTCCAGGCACGTTGGGCGATTTCCCAATTAACGGCCTCAGCGGTCCGAGTTACTTCAACTGGGACTTCAGTGTGACCAAGAGAATCCGGATCACTGAACGAGTCCGGTTCGAACTGAAGGGCACGGCCATCAACATTCTGAACCACCCCAACTTTATTTACGGGACGGTAACCTTCGATTCAACGCAGTTCGGTCGGGTTACCAGTCAGCGCGGAACGGGGCGGCAGATGAACATCATCGCCCAGTTGACGTTCTAAGTCCGACGAAGTTGAAGCTGATCCGAATTTGGATCTAATTCGTTCGATCTGTTCAGAGGCGTTGTCGGATTTCGGCAACGCCTCTGTTTTCTTTGTGCTCATCAATAGTTGAGACGAAATGCGGGATAGAATCGATCGGGACGATGCGTGATGGAGGTTGAAATCATGTCTGCCAGAAACATACTCAAACTTCTGCTCGCAATTTCTTGCGCGTTGGGCTTCGCTCTACGCGGCGCCATCCCCGTCGTCGCCCAGATCGGAAGCCAAACCAAAGTCCTCACCCCACCGGGAGGAACAGATACGGGATTGGGTGGCGGAAACGCGATCTCAGGCACGGTCCTGCTGCCCAGTGGGCAGCGTGTCCAAAGCCATGTCTCGGTGCGGCTGCAGACGATGACTAAGGGAGACCGTATCTCGGTCACTGATGACAATGGAATTTTTGTCTTTCGCGAATTGCCCAGCGGCTCGTACACAATCGTGATCGACAAAGAGAAGGAATACGAACCTCTGCGTACGGCGGTTGACATCCGGCAGTTCAATGGCGCGCCTCCGCAAAATTACGTGGTGAACCTGCGCCTCGAGCCCAAAGGCGGCGCCGCAGCCAGGACGGGCGTGCTTAATGCAGACCTGGCCAACGTACCGCAACATGCGGCGGCCACTTATCAAAAGGCGATGCAAAGCGCCCAGGCCGGCAAGAACAAAGAGGCCATCGATCAGTTGAATCAGGCGGTTTCGGAATATCCGAACTTTATGCTGGCTTATAACGAGCTTGGTGTCCTTTATATGAAGGCCAGTGATCTAAATAAGGCCGACGAAGCGCTGCGCAACGCTCTGAAGATCTCGCCCGACCATGCTTTGCCGCTGTTGAATCACGGGATTGTGCTGGCCTTGATGCGTCAGTTCGAACCCGCGGTAAGTGAACTCGAACGTTCCCTCAAGCAAAAGGAACAGTCCGCCAACGGTCACTTCTATCTGGGCCAGGCGCTGGCCAACCTGGGACGCTTCGGCGACGCGGAGCAGCACTTGAATCGTGCCGTCGCTTTGGGCGGCGACGAAGTGAAAGATGCGCATCGGTTTCTGGGGATCATTTATTGGCGGCGGGGAGAGCGTGAGCGGGCGATCACTGAGTTAGAGACTTACCTGAAACTGGCACCCAACGCGAAAGACGCCGATCAAATTCGGCAGCTTCTCAGCCAGGCTCATAAGTCGCCGAATTGAGCGGCGCTGACCTCCCACGCGGTCCGCTTAACTGCAAGGGCCTTGCTTACATTCAAGCTGTATCAGGACATTTCGACCACCGACGATCCCGGTGGCCGACTTATCCATCTGGTATTGAACTTCTCAAAGGGGAGGAACCCAAGCGGTTCCTCCTCTTTTTTTTATTTGCTCACCGCGAAATAGCAATCGGGGCGATGCCGAAAAGGCCGGCCCGACTGTATCCAAGAATTTGTATGAATCTTCAAAAACTACAACCGGCCAACCCTGCAATTGTCGCCAATCGTTCTGAAAGTGGGAAATACGTGGGGTTCATGGAATGGGTTAGGTTGGCGCGGGAGTTGCATTTCTGGCGGCGAAATTAGCTCAGTTTCACTGGAACTATCATCGCCAAGTCCGGACTTGGCACTAAGTACCTAAAAAGTTGCAACTGTCTGTTAGCCAATCCCTTTGGTTAGCACCAATAACCACTCTCGGAGGAGCCCAATGAGAAATCTGTTTTCGAAGTTCTTTTTCGTTCTCGTGGTCCTGGCGTTGGTGGGTCTGCCGGTCTTTGGGCAGAGCACCGCGACAGGGTCACTGACCGGAACGATCACCGACCCGACGGGCGCTGTCGTGCCCGGAGCGACGGTGGTAGTGAAAAGCAATGACACTGGCCAGGAGTTTACTGCCAGGACTAATGACGAGGGCGTCTTTACGATCCCCGTGTTAGCTTCTGGCTTGTACACGGCTACAATTTCAGGCAAAGGCTTCAAGCAAAGCAAGGTGACTGGAATCAAGATCGATGCCGGCAAACCGTCGACACAAAATGTGGCGCTCGAGGTCGGCTCACAAGATCAAACCGTAACGATCGTCGGTAGCGCTGAATTGCTGCAGACGCAAACCGCGACCGTCGGTACGACCCTCACCGGTCGCCAGATTACCGACATCCCCACTGCTTCCCGCGATGCTCTCGACCTCGTGCTCGCATTGCCTGGAACCACAACCCCAGGCCGCCCGCGTACGTCGTCGGTTAACGGATTGCCGAAGGGCGCGCTGAACATCACGCTCGACGGCATCAACGTGCAGGACAATACGTTGAAATCGAGTGACGGTTTCTTTACTTATATTCGTCCG
>Ga0207511_100160_pt1 | contig 15116 bp, 14 predicted proteins | sample NitcycUWRSCHO22C_FD_188265 | JGI IMG/M metagenome (GOLD analysis project Ga0207511, IMG submission 188265) | Soil microbial communities from Arlington Agricultural Research Station in Wisconsin, USA - Nitrogen cycling UWRJ-SCHO22-C (SPAdes) | ecosystem: Environmental > Terrestrial > Soil >... | reverse complement strand
GCGGATCGTGTTAGAGGTGGTGGTTTCGGCAGTGCTGAGCAGGCCTTCTTCTTCGCGCACCGTGACCGACGCATTGACGCTGGCAGTCAGGATGATTTCAACGGTGAGCGTCGCCCCCGTCGTCAGACGTATATCGCGGGTTACTCTCGGCAAGTCATTCGCTTCCGCAGTGAGTATGTAATTAGCGGAAGGCAGATCCAGGAATGCGAAATTGCCGCTTTCATCTGTAATAGCCTTGAATGGCGTGCCTGGCAATTCGCGGTTGATGAGCGTCAAGCGCGCGCCGGGTAGCAGTTCTGGACGGACGGAAGGATCCCCGGCGGCTGCGCTAACCGTGCCTTTGATGCTGCCGGCTACGCCTTGGCCATGCGTTGTGCGAGACAGGGCCGGGAAAGTCAGAGTGAGCGTGCAGAGCGAGATAAGAATCAGGCTCGGTTTCCTCTTAATCATCAAAAGCCACCAGCTCGGTGCTCTAGAATTTGGGGGTTCGCATCTCGCGACAAACGGTTGTCGTGGATCGCTCAGGCGCTCGAATCGGCCCGGATCGTGTTGAGGTTTGACCCGCCTACCAGTGCCAGGATCACGAGCGCAGAACAACCCGAATCCGTCCAGCTAATGCGCTCTGATACGTATACGATTCGAAAGAGTGACTGTCAGTGCGCTAACACACATAGCCGAGAACCGTGAAGATAAGCTTCAGAAGATTTCGAGTGAAAAGAAAGGTCATGACCTTCGCTTACATTAAGGTCATGACCATCTCCAACACAGAAACCGGCCCGCGCGGCGATCGGAGACTTGGTAGGCGGCTCGGTGTTCATCTCGGGCAGAGAAGATTTCAAGCGGCGGCTGGGTCAAAGGTGAAAGCTGGGGAGAAACTCGGGTCTGGTCTAAATGGAATGATTCTCGCCCGGGCTCTTTCCGCACGAGAAATAAACTGCTTGATATTTATGAGCAGGCCCTCGACGTCGGGTTTGATCACGTAAGCATTGGCTCCGGCCTCAATCCCTCGCTTCTCATCAGCTGGATAGGCCGCGCCCGAAAAGAAAAGAATTGGCGTGCACGGGTCGCTAGCCCGGATTTGACGGCACAATTCAAAGCCATCGATCTCAGGCAACCTGGCATCGAGCAGGTACAGGTCAAAGCGCTCTGTTTGAATCGACGACAGCGCCTGAACGGCTGTTCCCACTGTCTTGGCCTCGATCAGCGCAAGCTTCAGTAGCATGGTTAACATCTCACGAGAGTCTTCATCGTCATCGACGCAAAGAACTCGCGGTCGGGTGATGTCTTGCATTTTGGCCTCTGGATTCCAGACGGTTAGTTGTTGGAATCGCGACGAGCCTAGAACAGGTGAAAGGGTCGGTCTGTGCGTTAACACACATATCAAACAAACCCGGATGTGTTTTCTTCTGATGAGAGGTTCGTAGTCGATCGCCGGCGCCTTTGTGTGTTGGCGCACAGACGATCATTTCTTCCGGTCTTACTCTAGCGTAGTCGTTCTTTAGACAATCCACTCTCGACACCCGAGACCCTCTTTCTTGTGCCGTTTGTTCTTGCCAGGAGCGGCCCGAAGACTGCAAACAAGAAGGAGAAATTCAATGTCAGTTATCGATCTAACAACCTTCGGTACGCTCATATCCAACCGACAGCCCACGTAAGAGCAAGTGGAAGCCCTCACAAACAGTGAGCGAGTGGTTCGACTTCGCTCGACCAGACCGCTTCGGCTCTTGGAGAGGTCACTCAGGTAGTACAAAAACTGGAGGCAAGTAATGAACATAACGACCTTAAGTGCGAGAGATTTAGGCATCATCATAGCCGCCGCCACGATTGGGGTGGGGCTGATTATTGCGACAATTGTAGCGTGGCTTTCTCTGCGAAAAAGCCGAACTGAAAAACTGCGCACTCAATTTGGGGGCGCTGAGTATGACCGTACGTTGAAGGAAGACGGCAACCGGCGGCATGCGGAAGCCGGACTTCAAGAGCGCAACGAACGAGTAGAGAGTTTACCTATCCAACCACTCGCTCCCGGTGATCGGGCGCGGTTCGTAGCGTCGTGGCAACGGATTCAGGCGCGGTTCGTTGACGGTCCTGGAGGCGCGGTAACCGAGGCTGACCAACTACTGGGGGATGTCATGTCCACGCGCGGCTATCCAGTAAGTGATTTTGATCAGCGGGCAGCAGATATCTCCGTTGCCCATCCATTGGTTCTGCAGAATTACCGGACCGCGCACGAAATTGCGGCTCGTCAGGCGCAGGGGCTGGCAAACACAGAAGACTTGCGCCAGGCAATGATTCATTACCGCACGCTATTTGAAGAACTGGTTGGCCAGGCAGAGTTGGCCCAAGCGAAGACTGCGGCCTGAACTCGACTTGCCAAGAAGACATTGTTAGCCAGTTGAGAGCGCAGGCGTCTCGGCAGTTGTGATGCTGCGAAAGAAAAGCAATAGGCTTAGCCAGATCCTCGAACGGTTTTCGCTCAAGGCAACACAAGCCACCAATTGAGCTCTTCAAATACTGGGAGTCTTGGCTGTCGAATTCCGTTTAACCAATCCAAAGGAGACGATAACGATATGAGAGTGAACACACGGGCGTTGCTTTCAGCTACAGCCATCATGCTTGTTTTGGTAATTCCGTCCGCCGCATGGGCGCAACACAAGCACACACAAACTGGACAGAAGAAACCCGGCATGGCCGGAATGGCGGACATGAAGTCTGAGATGGCGAAGATGATGAGATCGCCACATCATATGCTGATAACGGCCCACATGAAGAGTATGTCTGTGTTCGCCGTGACACTACGTGATCAGGCCGTGAGGCCAGAACCTCTGGACCTTGAATTCGCACGCGCGGCGGTCGGCGAGCTAAGACACAACCTCGACGCCCTGGAAGCCATCCACCAAAAACACATGCAGACGATGAGCGCCGAGATGAAATCAAAGATGCAGATGATGATGGAGAAGATGGATAAAGACCGTTCAACGGCGAAGGACCAGGTGAGCGCGCTCGAGACAGATGTGCAAGCCGATCAGCCAAACTCAAAGCAAGTGGCAATGCACAGTAATGCTCTGCTCAAACAGCTCGGCATGATGTCGAAAATGCATGGTGGAAGCAAAGCGGGCAAGAAAAAGATGGCGATGACGAAGAAGCCGGAAATGAAGATGTAAGCTCCGGCGGAAGAACGTCAACACGCCACACAATTAGGACTCAAAGCAATTTCGAGACGTGTTAGATGACAATCAATTCAAAACCTCTGGTGCTCGACCTGAGCGAAGTCGGCGCGGATAACGTGGAGCTTGTCGGCGGTAAGTGTGCGAGCCTCGGCGAATTATTGCGCACGCTGGCGCCTCGTGGCGTTCGTGCGGTTGACGGTTTTACTACGACTAGTGAAGCTTATCGCGCACTGCTGGCAACGAACGGCCTCGGGGCACGACTGCGCGAGTTGTTGAGTGATCTCGATCCAATTGACATGAAGGCGTTGAGTGCGGCGGGCCATGAAGCGCGAGTGCTGATGCTGGACACGCCGCTGCCGGAAGAAGTGAGCCGGGCCATCCTCGAAGGGTTTCGCCGCCTGTGTACTCGTCTTGGTCGCACGCCTGAAGTCGCGGTGCGATCATCGGCGACGGCCGAGGATCTGCCCGATGCTTCCTTTGCCGGACAGCAGGACACAATTCTGAACGTCCGAGGCGAGGATCGACTGCTGGACGCATGTCATCGGTGCTTTGCCTCTCTCTGGACAGATCGCGCCATCTCATATCGCGCTTCACGTGGATTTGATCACTTCGATGTCTCGCTGGCGATCGGCGTCCAACCGATGGTCCGCTCGGATCAAGCCTGCTCTGGCGTGATGTTCACACTCGACACCGAATCAGGGTTTCGTGATGTGGTGGTGATTAACGGTGCCTGGGGCCTGGGCGAAGCGATTGTTCAGGGGATGGCCACCCCTGACGAGTGGGTGGTTTTCAAGCCGACTTTGCTGACCGGCGCGCGGCCGATCGTCAGCCGTCATCTCGGCAGCAAGGAAGTCATGATGATTTATGGTCTCGACGGACGCGGCACGCGCACCCGCGATGTAGTCGAGGCACAACGTGGCCGCTTTTGCCTCAGCGATTACGAAGTCCTGCAACTGGCGAAGTGGGCCTGCGTCATCGAAGCGCACTATTCTGAGCGCGCGGGACGACCGACGCCTATGGACATCGAATGGGCCAAGGATGGTTACACCGGCGAACTTCACGTCTTACAGGCGAGGCCCGAAACTGTGCACGCGATGAACCGCGAAAATTACATTGAGACTTACAAACTAACGGGCGAACACGGTGTCCCGCTGGCCACGGGAATTGCGGTCGGGGAAAGGATCGGACAGGGACAGGTACATGTGCTGACGGATCCGAACCATCTGGCAGAGTTCCAGGGCGGAGACGTTCTGGTTACCTCGATGACCGATCCCGCCTGGGAGCCGATCATGAAAAAAGCGGCGGCGATAGTCACTGAGCATGGCGGCCGCACCTGTCACAGCGCAATCATCAGCCGCGAGCTGGGTCTGCCCTGCATCGTCGGCACTGGTAACGCAACCCGGGTACTGCAAACCGGAAAGCCCGTGACAGTTTCCTGCGGGGAAGGCGCGCGCGGCAATGTCTATGAAGGGGCGATTGATTTTGTGGTTGAACGGCGGGCCGTCGCCGAAGAGCAGCGACCACGCACGCAAGTAATGATGAACGTCGGCGATCCCGATCATGCTTTTGCGGTAGCAGCTTTGCCGAGTGACGGGGTCGGGCTGGCGCGCCTGGAGTTCATCATCAACAATCACATCGGTATTCACCCGATGGCCCTGGTCAAATACCCGCATTTGCAGAGTCCCGAGGTTGTGCGCGAGATCACGCGCCGCATAGGCGAGGAAGATCCACGCGAGTTCTTCGTCCGTCGCCTGGCCGAGGGCATCGCTCGCATCGCGGCGGCGTTTTATCCGAAGCCGGTAATCGTGCGCATGTCGGACTTCAAATCGAATGAGTACGCGATGCTCATCGGCGGGCAGGAGTTTGAGCCCATCGAAGAGAATCCGATGCTCGGCTTTCGGGGCGCTTCGCGTTATTACGACGAGCGTTATCGCGAAGGCTTTGAGCTGGAATGTCTCGCGCTCGAACGGGTGCGTGACGAGATGGGCCTGGTCAACGTCAAGGCGATGATTCCGTTCTGCCGCACCGTTGAGGAAGGTGAACGAGTTATCGCCCTGATGGCCGAGTTAGGCTTGAAGCAGGGCGAGCACGAATTGGAGATCTACGCGATGTGTGAATTGCCTTCCAACGTTGTTTTGGCCGACGAGTTCCTGCAGGTCTTTGATGGCTATTCAATCGGTTCGAACGATCTGACGCAGTTAACGCTCGGCCTCGATCGCGACTCAGAAATGGTGGCCCACCTCTTCGACGAGCGCAATCTTGCGGTCGAGAAAATGGTTGAAACGGTCATCGCCGCAGCCCATCGTAATCACAAAAAGATTGGCATCTGCGGACAGGCGCCATCGGATTATCCGGAATTCGCTCGCTTTCTGGTAGAAAAAGGTATCACCTCGATCTCGCTCAACCCGGACACGGTCCTCCAAACCACTCACATGATATTGGAAACCGAGGGGGCGATCGACTCTGCGTCGCGGCGTCAACGAATCAACAACTTGCAGCGCACTGCGACTGCCGACTAGCAGCCTGCCGGAACTCTCAATGATTACCAAAGAGTTATATCGAATTACCCCACTCCTCGAAGGCAAGGAATTCGAGTTTCTCTCTGCGACCGTCAAAGTGGAGTTCGGAGGGCTATCGCATACGGGAAAGGTGCGGCCCATCAATGAGGATCATTATTTGATCACTCGGCTTGGTCGCGATCAGGAGACTTTGCTTACCAACTTGCCCGGGGGCGACGTGCCGCAGCACTTTCAGGAATGGGGCTACGCGATGGTCGTCGCCGACGGCATGGGGGGCGCAGCTCGCGGTGAAGAGGCAAGTCGCCTGGCGATCAGCACCCTGGCTCATCTCGGTCTTCACTTCGGGAAATGGAACCTGCGAATCAACGAGCGAATCGCTCGTGAGGTGACGGAGCGAGCGGAACGCTTCTATCAAAGCGTGGGTGAAGCAGTGATCGAAGAGGCGCGCGCTGATCCTTCATTGACCGGTATGGGCACCACCCTCACCGGAGCATTTAGCGCAGGCAGTGATCTCTTTGTGGCCAGTGTGGGCGACTCGCGCGTTTATCTCTTCCGCCGAGGTCGGCTGTTGCAGTTGACGCGCGATCAAACGTACTCACAACTTTTGGCAGACACGGGTCAGATTCCTCAACACGAGGTCTCGACTCATCACCTTCGTCACATTCTCACCGATGCTATCGGAGTAGGCTCAGGCAAAATTAACGTGAAGGTCAGGCACCTGTCGCTATGGGATGAAGACACGCTGCTTCTCTGCACCGACGGGCTGACAGAGATGGTTGATGAAGAAGAGATCGCTGGTGTGCTCCTGCGTGGCCAGAGCGCTCAAGATACTTGCCAAACTCTGGTGGATCTCGCCTTAGAACACTGTGGAACAGACAACGTGACCGTGGTTCTGGCGAAGTACGAGATTCCGGTGTGAGGCTGATCTAACCCCAAGACGAACGAGCACACCACGGCAAATGAACTCTCTAATCGTCTTCTCGATCATCGCGTTGGAGGTTACGGCGAAGATCAGCTCTCTATTATCTTTGGGTTCAGGAAATTTGTGACTTAGTTGAGAACAGACAATCGCGAATGCGACTTAACTCCATTGTTCCCAATACTGAAATTTATTTGATGGTGCCAAGGGGGGAATCACCAACCCTGCTTAGACACTAGAAGCTGTCCACGAAGGGCATGGTAAACTATCGACTTGGGAGCAGGAGCCTCAAACGTTCTCAGGCCTCAAGCAAGCAATGGCCAAACTGAAACTTAGATTCTTTGCGGGCCTCGCTCTCACTCTGCTGGGGTTAACACTCATAATCTATTTCACGAGTATTAAGCCTGTAAATATTCCCTTTAGGAGATGGAAAATCGAGATGGGTGCCACTCACGTGGGATGGATGGCCGGCTCGGTATTGTGTGCAATTGGTCTGATTCTGATTATAGCCGATGCGTTTCTCACTGACGCGCAAGCTGAGGCGCAAGAGGGACAAGAGCGAGAGCTGCGCGAAGCTATTCGGCAGGGCCTTCCCCATTATGGAATGACGGAACGTGAGTTGAACGAACTAATAAATTCCAGATACGGCCGGACCGGCATAGTCGGCTTGAATGCGGAACAAATGGCGGATTTACAAGATTTGCTCAAGCAAATGATGGCCGCTTCACGCGATTAATTTCTATTCGTCGCCTGACTGATTTTAATAGGTGCTGTAGCTGACAAGAATTAAAGATTGACAGACAGCTTTATGCTTCGCTAGCATCGTTGACGGCGTTCGAAGATGCTGAATGCCACTCTCGTACGCTCATCTCGCCCCTTCTTCACGTCCGAATTAAATTAGTGGATCTTCTCATGTCTTCGAAAATACGACTTCTATCATTGCTGATCTGCTTGTTGGTCGTAGGGATACTAGCCAGCAGGAGAGCCGGTGTATTTTGGAGCAGTGCCGTGACTCGCGACCGCACGGAACCCGCGGTGATGAGGGACTCTGCCATTCCTGAAAGCTGGTATGAAGGATCGTCGGGTTACGCGGAAGCAGAAGGACTGAAGCGAGACTCAGACGCGGCCATGATTGTTTATTTCCGTACGGACTGGTGAAACACGATCACAGCTTTCTTATGATCAATCGACAGACCCACCGTCTTCTTCATAGATTTGTCCTCTTATCTAAAGCGACTTCAGATACTCAACCAGGTCGCGCTTTTCTCGATCAGTCAAATTTAACCGACCAAAGTCGTTGTAGTGATTGACGACGTCGAGCAGCGTCGCGAAGCGACCATCGTGATAGAAGCCACCGGCCTGGTGGCTCCAGAGCCCCCTGAGCGGCGACGTGCGGTAGCGTTCGTCCGGCGAACGTTTCGCCTGGAAATCGTCGATGCCGATTTCCGCAGGCGTGTGCATGTTCCAGCCCGGTTCGGTGAAGGTGGGCGGAACATGGCACACAGCGCACTGCGCCTTACCATTGAATATGGTTTCGCCACGCGCAGCAGCCGGGCGGTTGAAACTACCATCCGGAGGTGCGGGTGCTGAGATGCCGAGTTGATACAACTGTAATGCTGGAAGCTTGGATGAGATCAGGTCGGGATTGTTTCGCACGTTTGCGAAACCAGCGCGCGCGGCGATCGGAAATTTAACCGCGTCGTTCAGCCGCGGATCATAGAAAGTTCCCTTCCCGTGCATCTCCAGGTTGGCGACAAACGCATTCCAATGACTGACGCCGCCCCACCCCGTCCATGTATGAAGATTTACACCAGCAAGACCAAATGCAGGCGGAATCAAGGTGGCGGCTGATTTTCCGTCCGGCCGGAAACCTTTGCCATCCAGGAAGAGTTCGGCATCGAATTTACCTGGCCCCCAGGCGGCCAACACTTTCTTCACCGTTGCTTCATCAACACCCAGAAGGCTGGTTACCGCGCTCAAATCCGGCGCCAGCGAGATGATCGCTCCCACATTGAGATCGCGATTGGCCCAGCCGTCAAGGCGATGCCCAATTCCCGGTGCGAATGCGTTATCAACCGTAGAGTGACAGACGGCGCAAGTAATTCCCATCGCTTTCAGACTGCCATCCTGATTAAATTGGCCCACGATGCCGAGGACCGAATTAAGCTTTATCAGCGCCAGTGTGGTTGCGGGATCATCGAGGTTGACCTGCCCGCGCTTAATCTTATCGACGAGATCTGAAGGAAGCGCATCCATGTCGACTTTCAAGCCGACCGCGAGTGCCGTCGTTGGACTAACCCCGGATCCGACACCTCCAAATTTAGTACCTTCGATCGCACGATGAAGCTTGAGCGCATCGCCCCAGAACGCTTCATCGCCAAACGTGTCGAAGCGAAAGATTTGCCTGCCATCTTCCGACACCGGTAAGGTGCTCGTTTTTACCTGCCCGCGTTCACCCTGGGCTTGGCCCGCGCCGGCAAAATACACGACTGCGATCGCAATACTCGCCAACAGCGTAATCGCCATCGCATATCGCCTGGCGCGCACCTCGGCAGCTTTACCAAGGTTCTCGGTGTTCATAAGGTTCTTAACCATACTTGTTTTCCTCGACATAACGTTCTTCTTTTTAAGACCTTCCCCGCGGAGACTGAGCTGCGACAATGTTCCTTAATCACATCCAGTGCGTCATTTGAAAAGATTATCGAAAGCGGGAAGCGATTCGTCGTGACGATGCTGTTGAAACTCACTAACCCACGACCGTACCGCTGTGGACCATCTATTAGGGTCAATCGGAGATGCGATCTCTGCCTGAGGCTCCGGGTCTTGCCTTTCTTCTTCTTTGGATGGCTCGCTGTTCATGTCTTGTAACCGGCTCTCAAGCGGCCGGCTCAAAGGTGAAATCTGAGGAGAAATTCACCTTTCGTTCAATGGAATGACTTTCGCCGGGGCACCGTCGGCTCCAGAAATAAACCGCTTGATACTTCCAAGCAGGCCATCGAGGTCGGGCTTGATCACATAATCATTGGCGCCAGCCGCAATTCCTCGCTTCCTGTCGGCTTCATCGGCCGCGCCGGAAAAGAAAAGGATCGGCGTGTCCGGGTCGACGTCACGTATCCGCCGACACAAATCAAAGCCGTCGAGATCAGTTAATTGTGCGTCCACCACGTACAGGTCGAAGCGTTGTGTTTGAGTCGACGAAATGGCTTCGGCGGCAGTCCCCACTGCTCTGGCCTCAAACAGCTCGTGCCTGAGTCGCGTGACCAACATCACGCGAAAGTCTTCGTCGTCATCGATGCACAGGACACACGGTCGGGCACTTGGTTTCGGTGGCACTTTGACTCCTCGATTAGGGGGGTAATTTGTCGGAATGGTCGTAAGCTAGACCAGGCAGAAGCCTTCGTCTGTGCGTCAACACACATAATGACTTATTAGGTTGGACTGCGGCTCTGTGTGTTCGCGCACAGACCTACAATCCCGATCGTCGTACTCTTGGCAACGTCGTTCTTTAGACACACCACTCTCGACACCCGAGACCAGGCCAGCGACCTCTTTCTTGTGCCGTTTGTTCTTGACAGGAACGGTTCGAACACTACAAACACTTTGTTAGTCGGAAACTTTCGTGCGCTCATGTGTCAAGCCGACCGTGAACGCCTGAACATCAAAAGGAAACCATAATGGACGCTTTTAAATTGCTTAAGGATGATCACAAGAAGGTGGCGGCCCTCTTCGCAGAGATCGAGCCGACGACCGAGCGCGCGGTGAAGACTCGTGAAGCAGCTTTTGGGAAACTCAAAGAAGAACTCGACGTTCACGCGCACATTGAAGAAACGATCCTTTATCCGGCACTCAAGAAAGAAGCCGAGACTCGCGACATCACCTTTGAAGGTATTGAGGAGCATCACGTGATTAAGACGCTGCTGACCGAGCTGGCTGGAATGTCGGTTGACAGCGAAGCGTGGACCGCCAAGGCAAAGGTGCTGCAGGAAAATGTTGAGCATCACGTCGAGGAAGAAGAAACGAAGATGTTCAAGCTCGGACGCGAAGTTCTGACCGACGAACAAATCGAGGATCTCGGAACCCGGCTGGAGGCTGAAAAGAGGAAGGTTTCCGCAGTGGCCGCTAAGGCCTAGGAAATGGTCGGAGAGTTGAGAGCAAACACTCTCAATCGACAAGTAGAGAACCCCCGATGCCATCCACCAAACAAGTCAGGACACGTCAAATCCGGATGGTCGATCCCTCCCACGAAGAGACCGAGAACATCACCGCCTCTAAGGGAACGCCCGAAAAGCTTGCGCTCGGCACTCGGGACAACTCCACGCTGCGAACTTCTGAAATTCGTTACCGGCGGCTCTTTGAGTCCGCCCGGGATGGCATTCTCATTCTTAATGCCGCCTCTCTAAAAATCACCGACGTGAATCCATTTATGATGGAGTTGTTGGGTTACTCACGCGACGAATTTCTGGGAAAGGAACTTTGGGAAATCGGTCTGTTCGGCGATAAGGACGCAAGCCAACGAGCGTTTAAGGAATTGCAGTTGAATGGCTATCTTCGCTACGACAATTTGCCGCTTCAGACGACTGACGGAAAGCTGCGAGAAGTGGAGTTTGTCAGCAACGTCTATGATGAAGACAGGCACCCGGTTATTCAATGCAATATCCGCGACATCACAGACCGCAAACAGGCTGAGGAAGAACGCAGGGTCCTTTTAGCCAGCGCAGAGGCGGCACGCGCGGAGGCCGATACAGCTAACAGCCTCAAGGACGAGTTTCTTGCTACGGTGTCCCATGAATTGCGTACGCCACTGACCGCGATTCTCGGCTGGTCACAAATGCTGGCCAGCGGCAATCTCGACGAGCAAGAATCAAAACGCGCGGTTGAAACCATCTCGCGCAACGCCCGCGCGCAGAGAGAAATCATTGACGACCTGCTGGACATCTCGCGCATCATCACGGGAAAGCTTCGTCTTGAAGTACGCTCGATGGAAATGGGCCGGATAATCGAAGCGGTCGTCGAAGGCGTAAGGCCGGCAGCGGATGCCAGAAACATTCATCTCCACACTGCGATTGATCCGGAAACAGGTCCGATCTCCGGCGACCCCGACAGGCTCCAGCAGATTATTTGGAATCTCTTATCCAACGCGATCAAATTCACGCCTGAAGGCGGGCGCGTGAAAGTGCGGCTGGAGCGCTGCGACTCTCAGGTTGAAATCACCATCGTTGATACGGGCCAGGGGATCGATCCCGAGCTGCTACTCCGCGTCTTTGATCGCTTCCGTCAGTTCGACTCGTCGAGCAGACGAAGGCACGGCGGGCTGGGACTTGGCCTCTCCATCGTGCGCCAGTTGGTTGAATTACACGGTGGAACGGTGACGGCTGAAAGTCCGGGCGCCGGAGCCGGCACCACCTTTAAGGTGATGCTGCCGGTGGCCAGAGTACAACGCGACGCTAGCGATATAGAAAAAACTACGCAGCCAACTATCGAAGGTAGTATTTCAACGGTCCCACAGCCCTCGCTTAACGGTCTGCGAGTGCTCGTAGTGGATGATGAACCAGACTCCCGCGAGCTTGTGGCGGTGGCGTTGATGGTACACGGCGCCGAAGTGGTGTCTTTTGGATCGGCTGTTGAAGCGCTGGAAGAAATGAAGCGACGAACATTCGACGTACTGGTAAGCGACATCGGTATGCCGGAGATGGATGGTTATTGGCTAATCAATAAAGTACGCCAGCTTCCGGCAGGCCGGGGAGGAAGAATTCCCGCTGCGGCTTTCACGGCTTACGCCGGAATCGAAGACCGCACACGTGTGCTCCTGGCTGGCTACCAACTGCACATTCCGAAGCCGATTGAACCCGCCAAGTTGGCATCCTTTGTAGCCAGCATGGTCGAGCGGAACATCAACCCGGTAGCTACAGTTTAGACAGAGGAGATCGAGCGGGACTACTTAACTCAGAGGAGACGACCATGAACGAGAGTCAAAAGACAAAGGTGGATGCGAATTCGCGCGAGTTCGAACGGGGAGTTGAAGCTGGACTCAAGTCTGAAGACACAAAGTACTGGCAAGCTGGTTACGAACTCGGCCAGGGGTTGAGCGACAAAGAGACCAAAGAACCAGTCAAGGAAATCAGCCAGGAGGAACCCGACACCCCACTATTCCTCAAAGATACTTTGGACGGTCACGACGGTGACGCGATGGACGAGAAAGATAAGAGCGCGGAATAGCCTGTCCGGGGTAATTATGGTGCGAAAGAAAAGCAATAAGGTTAGCCAAATCCTCGAGCAGTTCTCGCTCAAGGCAACCAAAGCCACGGGAACGTCGATGTCCTTCATTCTCGCGCTTTCGGTGATTATTGTCTGGGCATTGACCGGCCCATTGTTTCACTTCTCTGACACCTGGCAACTGGTAATTAACACCAGCACGACGATCGTAACCTTTCTGATGGTCTTTCTGATTCAGCGGACGCAAAACAAGGACGCGCAGGCGATTCACTTGAAGCTCAACGAAATAGTTGCGGCGCTGGAAGGCGCGAGCAATAACCTAATCGACGTCGAAGACCTTAGCGAAGGGGAAATCGGAACGCTTCACAAGCACTATCAGAAGCTGGTCCAGATGGCCAAGAAGGACATCAAACTCACCCAAAGTCACTCAGTCGAAGAAGCTGAGGCCCGGCACAACATCAAGCATAGCAAGCATAAGCATTGAACAGTGCCGACCTAATCCGTAATGCTCTCGGCATCGGCCTAGTAACATTAGGTAAACACCGAGGCATCGGGCTTAAAATCCGTCGGGGAGTAATGGTTGTTTAGGGTTGATACATCGAGTGCCTTCGCGAATGACACAAACGAGCACACCACGGCAAAGACAAAGATCAGGCTCTTATTATCTTGGTCTCTAGCTTTAGAATTTGTGACTTGGTTGATCTTCAATACGGTAGTCGCGCCTCTCGATCCGGAGGACCTGACTCTTGATCACAAAGACCTGACTCTCGATCCGGATGACCTACTCTCAATTCGAATGACCAGAATCCAGATCCAAATGACCAAAAAATCCGGACCCGGATGACCGGATTCCGGATCCGGATGACCCAAATCTCGATTCAGATGAACTAACTCTTGATGCGAATGACCTAACTTTCGATCCAAATGACCTGACTCTCGACTTGGAAGGTCTCTCGGATTTAGAAAGGTCTGACCGCGCCGATTGTCTGGAGTCACATCCGAGCCACACCGTTTATGGCATTTATGGCGTTTGATCGGGCACTAAACATCAGACTTTGCGATCTTACTTAGGAAAAGTGAAAACTATTGGTGCCGAAGGGGGGACTCGAACCCCCACGAGTTACCTCACACGCCCCTCAAACGTGCGCGTCTACCAATTCCGCCACTTCGGCATGTTTGGGCAGGTCAATCAAAACTACTTCGAGGGTTCAGGCGATGGTGTCACCGTGGTGCTTGTCGGAAGTGCCGCCGGCGCTGCCGGAGTCGGAGTCGGAGTCGCCGGGGGTGGCTGCTCAGGCAAACCCGACTGCAGCACAGAACTCGTGCCGTTAATGAATGGCAGCGACAGGCACAGCGCGAACACCATGAATGCGGCAGCAGCAAAGATGGTGATCTTTGCGAGTAACGTCTGCGTGCCGCGCGGACCGAAAGCAGTACTCGAGACGGAACTCGAGAACAAAGCGCCCGCGTCAGCCTTGCCCGGCTGCAACAACACCGCCACCACCAGAATGACGCACGACAAAATAAATAGTCCGTAAAAAATGTAAGTCAACATGTGTTCGTAAATCGTGAATCGTAAATCGTAAATAGAACCACCGCCGGCATTGGCTCTATTTATAATTCACGAATCACTGCTTCCTATTCATCATAATTAACAATCTTCGCAAAGGTGTCGGCGCTCAAACTCGCCCCGCCGACCAGGGCACCATCGATATCGGCCTTGCTCATTAACCCGCGAATGTTGTCTGGTTTTACCGAACCACCGTACAGAATCCGTAATTGCGCCGCGCCCGATTCTGAAAGCTGTTCAGCAAAAGCGCGCCGGATGAGCCTGTGCATTTCCTGCGCTTGTTCCGGCGTTGCGGCGAGTCCGGTGCCGATGGCCCAAATAGGCTCGTAAGCAACGATGATACGGTCGAGATCAGAGGCTGTCAAACCAGCGAGACAACCGCGTAATTGACCGGCGACGACTTGAACTTCAATGCCGCGGTTGCGCTGCTCAAGACTCTCACCGACGCACAGAATGACTTGCAGACCGGCGCCCAAACCGGCTTGTACCTTCTGAGCGATTGCCTGATCTGTCTCACCGTAAAACTGGCGCCTTTCCGAATGCCCGACTATGACATGGCTGCAACCGGCATCGCGCAACATGAAGGCGGCTACTTCGCCGGTTTGCGCGCCCTCTTCAGCTACCGGCGCACAGTCCTGTCCAGCTACGCGAATATTTGAACCTTCCAAACGATCGGCCACACTCTTGAGCGCTGTGAAAACCGGAGCGATGACAACTTCGCAATGATT
>Ga0207511_100159_pt1 | contig 15430 bp, 10 predicted proteins | sample NitcycUWRSCHO22C_FD_188265 | JGI IMG/M metagenome (GOLD analysis project Ga0207511, IMG submission 188265) | Soil microbial communities from Arlington Agricultural Research Station in Wisconsin, USA - Nitrogen cycling UWRJ-SCHO22-C (SPAdes) | ecosystem: Environmental > Terrestrial > Soil >... | reverse complement strand
CGGATCAGCGTCGGACGCTTCAACCCGATTCGATTATTGAAAAAGTCGTTCGCGGAAAGATTGGTGGGACGGTGAAACCAGAACGCCGAACCATGAAAATCATTCGTGCCGCTCTTGGTAACCACTTCAACCTGGGCGCCGGCGGAACGTCCCTGCGAAGCGTTGGCATTGGTCGTAACTACGCGAAATTCCTGGATCGCTTCCGCGTTCAATCTCAACACGGTGTTGCCCGTCGGTAATTGCGAAGAGGTCGCATTGTCGGTCACTGCGCCGATCGAGTTTGTCTGTTGCTCGTTAATATCAACGCCGTCCAGCGTAATGTTCGATTGGTCGGCGCGCGCACCCGCGACGTAACCTTCTCTGGTAACACCCGGCTGCAAGGTGAGCAGGCTCGGAACACTGCGACCGAGGAGCGGCAGTTCAGTGATCTGCTTGTTCACAAACACATTTCCGAGAGTCGCGTCGTCTCTGTTGACCAGCGCTTCTCCAGAGGCCGCAGAAACGGTCACCGATTCGCTGACACTTCCGACTTCGAGCTTCACGTCAACCGGATTCGGATTGGCGACTGCCGCGTGGATACTCGAGATAACCGATTTCTTGAAGCCCTTTGCTTCGACGGTCAACCGATAATCGCCGACCGGCACCAACTCGAACCGGTAACCGCCATTGTCGTCGGTCGTCGCCGTGCGCGAAGTGTTCTTGCTGGCATCGTTGAGAGTAACCGTGGCTCCGGCAACGACGTTGCCCTGCGGATCAGTAACGGTGCCGCGGACAGTTGAGGTTCCAGCCTGACCGAACGAAGCAACGGCAGCCACAAATAAAAATGTACAAGCGACTACGAACAACGCAATTCTCCTCATGAGTTCCTCCTAAAAAGGTAAGCGAGTCGAAAGGTTTTCAAGCGACAAGACGTCGCTCGCGTCACAAAGGGATCCGCCGGTTCGGCGCAACCAGCGTGACGTGCGGATGACAAATTCTTCCTGTTTTGCAAGTCCTGGCTAACCAAGGATTGATTCAGACCTGCCAGACAATCGGTAACGGTGGGTCAAAGGTTGCACTTATCGTTCCGCTTTAAATAACAAGTGCTCAATTCTTAAAAGCTTAGTCTTTTCGCTCCTGGACTGATCGGCAACGAGAAATTCATCCAAAAGCGCAGGGGGGTCTACAGATTTTTGAATATTAAGTAACGGCGCGAACCTAAGAGCTCAACGCGTCTTGAGACCTTCCATCAGCATCAATGAGAGCTTCGAGATCATGAGGTAACCAGCGTTGTCCACCGACCAATTGACTGGCATGTCATCGGCGGTAATCGCCATCGCGATCCTGCCTTGCTTGGAATAGACGATGCCGACGCAGCTTCGCAGCGCGTCGAGAGCGCCGTACTTTGTCGCTATGGTGTCGGGAATCGTACGGCCAATCGCGAATCGCGCTTGCTCGCGCTTCATCAAATCGATCATCTCCTTCGAAGCGGCGGCGTTGATGATTTGTCCGCGCTCGAGCTTCTCAAGAATGTCGACCATCTCGTGCGGTGTCGTTGCGCCCAGGCCAAAGCGCTTGTTGTCCGCAATCTTCCCTTCCCTCGTATCGCCACCGCTGCCCACGCGTCGCATCAGCCGGGTACTCTTAAATCCCAGCGAGTTCATTCGCTCATTGACCGAATCGGTGCCGAGATAATCGAGGACCATGTTCGTCGCCGTGTTATCACTCAATAACATCATCAACCGAACACAGTCCTGCAGACTCAGGCGCAACCCATCTGACATCTCCGGCAAAATTCCTGAACCGCTGAAGCGCGCCGCTTTCGTCAACACCAATTCATCAGTCCATTTTGCTTTGCCTTCGGCGACCCGAGCCCACGCTTCGATCATGATGGCGATTTTGATAGTACTGGCGGTGCGCACGCGCTCGTCGCCGCTGTAAGAATAGGTTTCGCCGGTATCGAGGTTCCTGGCGAAGAGATAAACCTTCCCTTTGAAGTTCGCGACCTCAGCGCGAATTTGCGTGTCCAGGGGATTGGTTTGAGGGTTCGGCTGCGAAGCTGTGGCAATTGCCGTGGCGGCGCTGACCGTCAGCAGCAGCACCAGTCGAGTCATCATTCTCATGCGGGGCGATATAACAGATTTGGAGGGCGGCGGCAACGATGCCGCTTTGGACCCTTCGCGAATAACGCGCGTTGAGTTAGATCCAAAGCGCCGTCGCCGCTTGCACGAGCGGGGCACTAGCCCGACCGTAAGGGAGGGCTCGCAAAGGCAAACGCGAAAATGGAGCCCTTCCTCACGGTCGGGCTAATGCCCCGGAGGTACCGCGGGCGCGCTCGAAATTAGTACCGAATCCTTACCCGGTAACTCAGGGTCGCCTCGCCATCCTTCGCGACCGGCACATTGAACTGCGCCGCGAACGCTGCGGTCTTCTTCGCTTCGAAGGTCGAGGTCACCATTTCCCAGTCGCCGCCGATCGGTTCATTCACCACGACCGTCACCGGACCATCTTTGTGATTACGAATCTTAATCTCGTAAGCGTATTCGTAGAGATGACCGGACGCCAGAACTTTGTAGTCGGTCTGCTTACGTTCCGCGACGATATCGAACGCATCGCCGACCTTCACGCGCACGTCTTCGTCCTTCGGGGTGTGATCGATTTTGTCTTCGCCGATGAATTGCTGATTGCCCTTGTCGTCTTTCTTGTAGAGCCGAATGGTTCCGGCCGGCAGAGGCATGCCCAGCTTGTTCTGCTGTGAATTGCGAAACTGCATGTACACGCCGACCTTCTCTTTGATTGCCTGGCCCGGATTGTTGTAGCCGGTGTAGTAGTAGCGCTGGCCGTTGAGCACGAATTCCTTTTTCACATCAAAGCCGGCGGTTTCCAGCAAAGAAACCTGTTTCGTTTCGCTATTGCGAATCGTCGCCGGGCGTTGCAGCGTGTACAGGTGATACTCAAAGAAACCCTGCTCCTGGAATTGCGCTTCGGATTTCGTCATCGCGGCAGCTCTCAGCGCGTCGACCGGCCGCTGTTCATATTCGGACACCCGATTCACATCGCCGGCGACTAATTGCAGGCGCGCATCTTCAAACGTGGCGCCGCTCGAATTCGTCAACGTCACCCAGCCCTGCAAATCACCTTTCGTGTCATCCGCGTTGATGAGCAAAACGTAGTCTGCGCGCCAGCTCAGACCGCTGGTCAGGTAACTCGCCTCGATCGTCTGCGCGGCACTGCTGGTGTTCTCTACATCCCAGACCAACGTTGGAGTTGCAACTAAATTCTTCGGCAGATCAGGAAACCGCATTTCGGAAATATTCGTGGGATTGATCACAATCTGACCGTTAATGCGCCAGACCTGGCCGCCATTGTTCGACAGCAAAGTCGCCTGCACCGGCTCAAAACTTTCGGTGTTGTTCTGATAACGGCGCAACACGAGGGTGATTTCGCGGCCGACAAACTTATCGAGCAGCTTCGCCGGATTGAGCAAATCGTATTGATAATTCTGTTCTAAAATCTGCAGAGACGATGGCGCAGTCAGCGACGCCAGGTGAACCGTCTCGGGCCTAATCAGTGCAGTAACGTCAGCAAATCGCAACGCGATTCTTCCGGATGGCAGCGTCAGCCGCCGCGTTTCGCGCACTAATCCAAGATTCGAATTGTAGACTGTGATATTGACCGACTGCCGATCGCGAGCAGTCGTGGTTTGTTCTGAAGCCTGCCCGAATGTGACGGTCGCCAGGGCAGCCAGCACCATCGCCGGCAGAAATTTAGTTAAGCGGAACATTCAATAACCTCCAAATCATTGCGCTATCTCAGCGCTTCATAACCAGAACGGTTTTCGCTCTTTCAACTTGCGTAACTGACTGCCACCCATCTGGTGTAAGGCGAGAAACAAATGGTGTATAGCTTATAATCTCCGCGTCGAGAACAACGAAGTGCCAGAGTCAAGATCACCACGAAGCAAAATCGTCGTCGATACGTCACGCCGAACGCAGACGAACGTGCGGGGCGCCAGTCGAACTCCGCCGCGCAACCCCGAGCCATGGATTGCCATTAGCATCATTGTCGCCGCGGCGCTCGCCACCTTCCTGGCGCTTTTCATCACCAGCCGGCCTTTCGATCCTGAGACCGCGTCATTCGCGCCTCAACAAGCTATACCGGCCGGGCCAGTCTTTTCGCCGTCGCCGAGACAATCGCCTACGGCCTCGCCAACGCCGCAGGCCAAACCTTCCGCTCAAACATCGCCGTTACCTGGCGCCGAAGCAACTCCGCCGGCCGACGATGCGTCAATTCAATCTCATATTGAGTCGGCCCTGGGTGCGGATCCAGCGTTGGCAAAGCTCGATGTCAGCACGTTGGTTGAAAATGGCAAGGTGACGATCGTCGGTTCAGTTAGATCAGCCGAACTAAAGCAGCGCGTTGAGAGAACCATTCGCTCGGTCAAAGGCGTCGCCGCCGTGGACAATCAATTGGTGATAAACGAAGCGACCCCACAACAGACGTAATCAGAAACCCGACCGTCAGGGAGGGTGCCTTCCTGAAAGTGCCTTCCCAAGCGAGCACCCTCCCTGACGGTCGGGTCTCTGACGCTGGCCGCTTCTGTCCAACCGCTGCTATCATAGCCGCATCGAAGTTTCCAACCTCAGTTTATTAAGATAATGAAGGATTTATTAATGAATCGAAAGAAATCTTGCGCGACCGTTACTATTTTACTGGTCGCGCTGGCCACCTTTTTTTGGCCGCAAAATAATCAAGCGCAAATAAATTCCGCCGCTGAAATCGTCCTGGTTCTGCCATTCGAAAACACTTCGGATCATCCCGAATTTAATTGGATCGGCGAAAGCTTTGCCGACTCGCTCGCTTCGCTTTTAGACAAGCCCGGCCTGATCGTCGTCTCGAGTGACGAGCGCGCCGTCGCGTATCAGCGTCTGCGTCTGCCGCAAACCGTAATCCCGTCTCGCGCTACGTCGATCAAAATTGCCCGAGAGCTGAAAGCCTCAATGATCGTTTTCGGCACTTATAAGATTACGATGTCGCCCGCGCCGGCGAGCAGTGATCAATCGAAACCAGCCGAAGCGCCGGTCGCCATGATTATGGGGCAAGCCAAAGTCATTCGCGTGAATGAAGGCCGGTTCGGCGGAGAAAATTTCGACGGCTCATGGGCGCCGCGTCAATACGATTTCGCCGACAGCGTCAAAGAGCTCCAGCGGATTCACGGCGAGCTTGCTTATCAAATTCTTTTTCAGCGCGACAAGGCACTCTCGTTTTCGCGCAACAATCTGATTCAGGAAGCGACCAAGGTCCCGCCCCAGGCATTCGAGGCTTACATGAAGGGCTCGATGATCGCGCCCAGCGATTCGACGCGAGCCATCTACTTCAAGAACGCGCTAAAACTTTATGAGAAGGACAATGGCGGCGCCATCTATCCGGACGCGGCTTTTGAACTGGGACACTTCTATTTCCAACAGACCCAGTGGAAAGAAGCGATCGAGTATTTCATGATGCTTCAGAAAAAGGACCCCCACTACAACGAAGGGCAGTTTTATGCGGGACTCGCCTACTGGAAAACTGGTGACCTGGCCCACGCCGTCAGCACGCTGACACCTTTGGCCGATGAAAAGGCGATGCCTTTGGTCGGCGTCTACAACAACGCCGGCGCCGTCTCGATCGAAGCCGCACGAAATGAAAAGAAACCGGAAGAACGCACGCGACTTTTGAATCAGGGCATCACTCTTTTGTCGCGCGCGGCCGATTCTTCGCCGGATGACACGACGGTGCTTTTCAATCTCGGCTACGCGCTTTTCCTGAATGAGAAATATGCCGACGCCGCTGCGCGTCTGGAAAAGGTCATCGCCGCAAATCAAAAAGACGGCGAAGCTTATTTCCTTTTGGCGAAGGTACAGACCCGCGCAAATCAACCCGAGGCGGCCACCGCCGCCGACAACCTGGCGCGCAAAAACCTGCCCGGTCAATATGGAAAATGGGAGTCGGAATGGCAGAAGTCGCAATCAATTGGGAACCTCAATCTGCGCTCGCGCGACGTCTTGAATCAAGTTGACGTGTCCGACCTAAGTCGCATTCGGCAGATTGAAGCTGTTAACGCCAACGTGGCGCAGGAACAGCTGGTCAAGGTTCGCGATCTGTTTCAGCAAGGCCGGGACGATGAAGCTTTGGTCGAGGTCAGAAAGCTTTTGAATGTCGAGCCCACCAATGCCGAAGCTTTTCTGATAATCGGCCGCATTAACCAACGTCGAGGCGATCAGGCCGCCGCGATCGCATCCCTCAAGACTGCGATTTTTTGGGAAGCCACTCATCCTTTGATTGACGCCCACATCCTGTTGGGTCGTATTTTTCTGGAAAGAGGAGATCTGAACGAAGCGCGGAAGTACGCGACCAGTGCCATCGCCATCGATCCCAATAACCAGGAAGCCATGGCCCTCCAGAGACAAGTGACGATGGGCGGCAAGCCGTAGCGCCAGAAGCAAGGGCAAAGTGTAAAGAGCCAGGTGCACGATTGCGTCTGGCTTTTTCTTTGCTCGCACTACTACCTGCCGGAAGACACGGCGAGTAGTTCATCGCCGATTGTCCCGTCGCCTTCGCTCTTTTCACTCTTTGCACTGTGCCCTTCGGCTTTTGGCCAATGCTTGGCACGGCAAGTGCTGAAGAGCAAGACGGCAAGCACGCAAACAAACGTGCCCCCGCCGCCAACTCATCTCTGAGCGCTGCAAGCCGCTGCGCCAGCCGCCCGCCGAGCGATCCTTCAGTTTAATCCCCCCGAAATGGGACCCAGTCAGAAATGGCTGGGTCCTCCCGCATTTAGGGCCCATTCAAACAAAATCCCAGAAACTCTGATATGCGGCGCGATCCCCAGTCTTTCTCGCATTTTCGATATCGGTCACGTCAACCTGATTCACCCGGATCTCTTTCAATCACACGGACTGTCAAAAAGACGAAATTTGTCACTCTGACGTGCCGCGATTTGTAAGTTGACTGCTCAAATGCGTTATCGAAGACCATGCCGCTGATGGTTTCCAGAAAATTTTTTTGGACGCCACTCCTGGCTTCCATTATTCCAGAATCAGATCCGGGCCAGCGCTTAGGACTGCAAAGCGATGCTGCTACACTCGCGCCGTGAATGACGCGCCCATCACGCGCCAACCAACGCGCACGACACTGCGGCGCGCCATCACTTCCAGTCTCATCAGTCCCGCCGAAGCATCGCTGGTCACAGGATCGGCCTTATTGACCGTACTGTCGTTTCCAGATTTCGATCTATGGTTTCTCGCCTGGGTCAGCCTGGTTCCGTTGTTGATAGTCGTCACGCGTACCGCCGGCTTTCGGAAATCCTTCGTTGCCGGTTGGCTGTGGGGCACTATTTTCTTTTATGGGACGTGCTGGTGGCTCACCTATCCGATGATTCACTACGCGCAAGTGCGCGCCTGGATCGCCTATCCGCTGCTGTTGGTGCCGATCGCTTTCGTCGCTCTTTTCCCTGCACTGGCCTGCGGATTCGCCGGGCGATTAGTTCGCCGGTATGGCGTTACCGCGGTGCTAATCGTTCCATTCACCTGGGCAGCGTTTGATTGGCTGCGATACGTCGTGACGGGACAAGTCTGGAACGCAATCGGCTATTCCCAGGCGTTTCATCCGTGGTTAATTCAAGCAGCAAATAAGGGTGGCGTATATGCAGTCACGTTTCTGATTATCTTGTCGAACGCTGCGGCTGTATTCGGCCTACTCCGTTTTAGCCTTCAATCTGCGACCGTTAGTGCTGCGGTTCTAGTTCTGATCGTTCTATCGATCCTGGTGTTGAGACCACCCGATGATCTTTCCATGCGCATGATTGATTTCCGGCAAGCCACGCTCGTCGCTGGTGTACAGCCGAACGTACCGATGACCGACGCCGGTCTGGACGGTTACGCTCGCTTGCTCGATCGTCACGTAGCGTTAAGCCAAACCGCACTCTTAGGGGATTCCTCGAGAGGTCCGCTGCATCGGCTCATCATCTGGCCTGAGTCGCCGATGAACTTCAGTTATTCGCGCGATCCGCACCTGCGGCAAGTTGTCGGCGACTTTGCGCGCGCGAACCAGGCCTCGATCCTTTTGAACTCTCTGGAACCCGCTAAATCCGGCGGCGATCAAAATTCTGCCATCCTAGTAAATGAAAAGGGTGAAATGTCGGCGCGTTATGATAAAATCCGCCTGATGCCGTTTGGCGAGTACGTGCCGCTGCCCCGCTGGCTACCGGGCGCGAGTTCGGTGCGAGGACTCGTCGGCGAATTTACGCCGGGCAGTTCATATACGCTGATGCCCCTCGGCGCGCTTCGCGCCGGGGTTTTTATTTGCATAGAAGCCGCGCATCCGTCGATCGCGCGCAGCTTCACGAACGAAGGCGCTGACGTGCTGATCAATATTTCGAATGATGGATATCTTGGACCGACTCCCGTGATGCGACAGCATCTCGCGAATGCGGTCTTTCGCGCAGTGGAAAACGATCGCGATTTGCTGCGCGTGACGAATAGCGGAATCACGGCATACGTCAGTTCGACCGGCGACGTCTTCGATCAAACGACTGGGTTTCATGAAGATGTGCGCACCTGGACGATAAGCAAAGGCGGAGGCGGCAGCACGTTTTATTCGCGGCACGGTGACGTGTTCGTTTACGGCTGCGCTTTGATCAGTCTCGGATTTATTTCCGCGAGTTTTATGAAAAGGAGAGTGTCGGCAACCCGACCGTAAGCGAGGGATGCTGACAAAGAAGCCCGCCCGCACGGCCGGCTTTGACACGATAAGGATCGCAACTATTTCAATGCACGAATTCAGAAACACATACGACGATTTAAAGAAGCGAGTAGAACAACTCGGGAGGTTTCTTTGATGTTCCCGCGAAGCGCGCGGAACTAGAAAAGATCGAAGCGCAGGCGTCGGCGCCTGACTTCTGGTCTGATCAGGAAGCCGCGCAGAAGCTCTTGCAGCAGCGCAGCCGCGTGCAACGAACCATCGAGCGGCAAGAGAAATTCGAAAGCGAAATCGCGGACGCGGGCGTGCTCTTTGAATTCGCGGAAGAAGATGAAGCGTCGCTGCCCGAGCTGCGCCAACTCCTCGCCCGGCTGGACCATGAAGTCGTCGCCGCTGAAAGCGAGACGTTGCTCGCCGGCGAAAATGACGCGCGCAACGCCATCTGCACGATTCATCCCGGCGCGGGCGGAACTGAATCGCAGGACTGGGCGCAGATGCTTCTGCGCATGTACATCAGATGGTGCGAACGCCGCGAGTTCAAAACTGAAATCATCGACTATCAACCGGCTGAGGAAGCAGGGATCAAGAGCGTGACTTTCAAAGTTGATGGCGAATACGCATACGGTTTGTTGGCCGCTGAGGCCGGCGTGCACCGGCTTGTGCGCATCTCGCCGTTCGATCAAAACGCGCGCCGGCACACTTCTTTTGCCTCCCTGTTCGTCTATCCCGAAATCGACGAAGAAGTCGAAGTCGAGATCAACGACAAGGATTTACGCGTCGATACTTATCGATCGACCGGCGCGGGCGGTCAGCACATCAACACGACGGATTCGGCCGTGCGCATTACACACCTGCCGACGAACATTGTGGTGCAGTGCCAGAACCAGCGTTCACAACATCAGAACCGGGCAGTCGCCATGCAGGTGCTGCGATCACGTCTCTACGAATTGGAATTGGAAAAGCGGCAGGCAGAGACCAAGGAGCTGGAAGCGAACAAGCAGGACATCAGCTTCGGATCGCAGATTCGGAATTACGTTTTGGCGCCGTATCGCCTGGTTAAGGACGCGCGCACCAAACTCGAGCGCGGCGATGTCGATTCGGTCCTCGACGGCGACATCGACGAGTTCATCAAGGAGTATCTGTTATTACGCCGCGCGGCGTAATCAAGAAGTGATGAGTCATGAGTAATGGGTGATGAGTTTGACGAGCCGTTGCTGAACCCTGATCCTGCTGCTCACTGCTCACAGCTTACTGCTCACTAAATTTTTATGGCGGCAATTCAACAAGACATCGAACTGGAATCGACGGAGCGTAACACCCGCACCAATGAAATCATCGCCATCGGTCTGGTGGCGCTGGCGCTGCTGTTGGGGCTTTGCCTCGCTTCGTACAATCCGAATGACCCTTCGTGGAATGCCGCCGGCGAAACGGCCGCGCGTAATTGGGTCGGCGTGGTGGGCGCGAACGTTGCGGCCGCGCTGTTCCAGGCAATTGGTCTGGCCGGTTACCTGCTTCCCTTTTTGATTATCGCCGCGGCGTGGCGGCGCTTTCGTTCGCGCCGGATCAATGCGCCCATCTCCAGGCTGTCAGGACTTTTCATGTTGGTCCTGGCATCAGCGGCGTTGCTTTCGCTCACCAACATTAAGCCTTTCTTCGACGGCAGCTTCAACGCCGGCGGACTTGTCGGAGCGCTGATTGCCCGCGCGCTGGTAAGCGGTCTGAACACGGTCGGGGCCACCATTCTGTTGGCCGCAGTTGCCGCCACTGGCCTCTTGCTGGCGACAAATTTTTCGTTCGCAAACTTCTATGAAAATTTCGTCTCGGCAATCAGCGATCGGCTCGTCGCCCTTCGCGCGATTCCCGAACGATTTCGTCTGTGGCGATTAGCCCGGCGCGAACGCCGTGCGGAATGGCGCGCTTTGAAACTACAAGCGAAGGCCGGCGGTGAAACCGCTGTGGTTGAGCCCAAAACTGCCGAGGCCAGGACCGAGATTCGCTCAAATAACGAAGAACTCGATCAGGCTTTCGCGTCGTTCACGGGAGCGACGACCGCGCCGCCCAAGACAATGTCCGCTGCTGCCGGAGCAGCCACGGCGCCCACGAAGCGCGGCGGTTGGTCTACCCGCGGAAAGACTGCGGTCGCCGAATCCGCCGTCATCGAAGACATGGTGCGCGAGGCCGCGGTCAAACGTAAGACTGAGAGCCCGGCGAATGGCCAGTTGGATTTCGAGGGCCGTCGCAAAGTTGGGGCGAAGACGGCGGCGACCGACTACCAGCTGCCTTCCGTCAATTTATTGAACGAGCCGCAGATGCGGCGCGAACAAGCCGACGACGAATTGCTCCAGATGGCGACGAAGCTGGCGGAAAAATGCCGCGAATTCAATGTCACCGGCCAAATCAAATTCATCTGCCCCGGCCCCGTGGTTACGACTTATGAATTCAAACCCGATCCCGGCGTGAAATATTCGCGCGTGACCGGTCTGGTCGACGATCTCTGTCTCGCGCTCAAAGCCGAATCGATTCGCATCGATCGCATGCCCGGCAAGCCGCACGTCGGCATCGAAGTTCCCAACCCGAGACGCGAAACAATTTTCCTGCGCGAAGTCATCGAATCAAGGGCATTCAAAGAGTCGCCTTCAAAACTAACCATCGCGATCGGCAAGACAATTGACGGGTTGAATTACATTAATGACCTGACCAAGATGCCGCACCTTTTGATCGCCGGAACGACGGGCGCCGGTAAATCCGTCGGCGTTAATTCCCTGCTGGTGTCGATTCTTTATCGCGCACGCCCCGACGAAGTGAAATTGATTCTGATCGATCCCAAGCGGCTGGAACTCGGTCTTTACGAAGACATTCCGCATCTGGCCACTCCGATCATCGTCGATCCGAAGCCGGCCGCGCGCGCACTGCGTTGGGCGGTGGGCGAGATGGAACGGCGCTACAAAGAACTGGCCGGTTGGGGCGTTCGCAATATCGACGGCTACAACGCTGAGCGCGAGCGTCGCAACACCGTCAAGGATTTCGACGAGAATGGCGAGCCATGGACGCGCATGCCTTACATCGTCATCATCATTGATGAACTCGCCGACTTGATGATGACCTCCGGTCACGAAGTCGAAGATTCGATCACGCGCCTGGCGCAGATGGCCCGCGCCGTGGGCATTCACCTGGTGCTGGCCACGCAACGTCCCTCGGTTGATGTGATCACCGGATTGATTAAGGCGAACTTCCCTTCGCGCATGTCTTATCGCGTCTCTTCCAAGATCGATTCACGAACGATTCTCGACACGAATGGCGCCGAACATTTGTTGGGACGCGGCGACATGCTGTTCCTGCCGCCGGGTTCGTCCCGTCTTCTGCGCGTGCACGGCGCCTACGTCGACGAAACTGAAATCAATAAGATCGTGGCCCACGTCAAAGCTCAGTGGCAGCCCGACTACGACGAAACCATCACGCAATCAGACGAAGAAGCGATGGGCCTGGAAGATTCCGGCGGCGAGCGCGACGAACTTTTCGAAGACGCCCTCCGCATCTGCGTCGATATGAAACGAGCCTCAACTTCCGTCCTGCAACGCCGCCTGCGCATCGGCTACGGCCGCGCCGCCGCGGTGCTAGATCAGATGGAACGCGAAGGCTTAATCGGCAAAGCCGACGGCGCGCGACCACGACCCGTCTTGCAGAAAGCTTATGAACTAGTCGGCGAGTGGGACGAGCAGGAAGCTGCGCTCGTCTAGATCATCGTCTTCCACAGCTTCTGTGGAAAAGTCTGTGAAGATCGCACAGTTCCGTGTTACAACTTTCTTACGCACAACACTTCCATCGAAATGCACTCTTGAGCGGCAATTGATCATTCCCTCTCTTTTCAGTAACTTGCATTCGTGAAACACGGTGTTGCCGGAACAACGCGCAGACTTCGGCGCACCTTCTTGTATGCCACGCTGACGATTGTGCTGAGTTCCCTCGCCGCCGGGTGCGCGCGGCGCTCCTACCACAGCGAAATCCGCCAAACACCAAGCGCCTCAGCCCCGGCTATGTCAACCCGACCGCAAGCGGAAACGCCATCCGCACCGCGAATCAACGTCAATACTGCCTCAGCGGATGAACTGGAGAAATTACCGGGAATCGGCAAAGGGCTGGCCGAGCGAATCATTGAACATCGCGAAAAGTACGGTCCGTTCCGCAAGCCTGCGCACTTGATCATTGTGCGCGGGATCAGCGACAAACGATTTCACGCGCTGCAAGACCTGATCACGGTCGAATGAACAATCTCGAACAACTTCAAATCGCCGCTCGGGAAATCTTTGACGAGGCCCTCAGCGGGGTCGCCCCGGACGACGCTGTGCGGCGTGCCGTACAACTTAGCGGATCGCATTTCTCAGTGTGCGACATCGCTGTTGACGCGCAAGCGATTTATGCAGTCGCCATCGGCAAAGCTGCGCTGTCGATGAGTGAAGCCCTCGAACAATCGCTCGGTCAATTTCTTAACGGCGGCGTTTTGACCGGTCCGTCACCCAATCTGGCGCAAGCCGAGTGGCTGTCGAAGAGCCGTTGGGCCTGGTATGTGGGCGGGCATCCGCTGCCCAACCGCGAAAGTCTCTCGGCCGCGGCTGACGCAGTCGGGCTGCTGCAAAGAGCTAATCGCGAGCGGGCCTTGGTTCTGTTCCTGATTTCGGGCGGCGGTTCCGCCATGATGGAATGGCCGGCGGCGGCCAACGTGACTCTGGCCAATCTACAGCAGGCGCATAAAGCTCTCGTCAGTTGCGGCGCTTCCATTTCGGAAATTAATTCCGTGCGTCGCGCTTTCTCGGCCGTCAAAGGTGGGAAGCTGGCCGCGCGCGCTCCGCACTGCGATCAAATCACTCTAATCGTTTCGGATGTTCGCAGCGGCGAGGAATACAACGTCGCGTCCGGCCCGACGCTACCGCCCGGCGCAGACGCGCCCGACGCTCTTGAGATCATTGACCGCTACGATTTGCGATCGCAATTGCCGGCGGAAATCCTTAACGCCGTCGAAACTGCTCGCGATTTTCCGTCTGATTCGCTTTCGCTGCGAAAACATTTTGTCCTCTTGAACAACCAGGACGCTTTACGAATTGCCGCTGCCGCAGCTCAAGCTCGTGGTTACCTCGTTGAGACGGCGGACGATATTTCCGATCAGCAAATCGATGACGGATGCGCCCAACTTATGAATCGCCTGCGACAACTTCGGTCTCAAAACCGGGGCGGGGCGCCAGTCTGTCTGATCTCCGGCGGCGAGTTCGCCTGTGGCGTCCGGGGCGATGGAACCGGCGGGCGCAATCTCGAAACGGCTTTGCGGCTCGCGATGTTGAGCGCGAACACTGACGATGAATTCGTGGCCCTCTGTGCCGGCACTGATGGCATCGACGGTAACAGCCGCGCGGCTGGAGCCGTAATCGACAGCACCACCATCGAGCGCGCAAAGGCCATCGGCCTCGATGCTAATGATTTCCTGCAGCGCAGCGATGCGTTTTCATTTTTCGAGGGGCTGGGTGATGCCGTCATCACCGGACCGACGGGCACAAACGTGCGCGATCTGCGGATACTTCTGACCGGGTGAAATGCTCGCGCGTGGCTGGCCTACCGTGTCAGTACCGGGAGCGGTAGCGACCGGATCAAGAAGTCCCAGTGGGTTTCTGAGGTTCCTCCTTGATCCGGTCGCTACCGCTCTCGGTACTGACACCCAGCACTACTTCATCCTGATCCCGTCTTGACTATGTTGTCAGGGGCCGGATATAAACCCTAGCGACAGGAGCACGAGTGGCAACCCAATTTCAGCAACCCCAGGAAGCATCTTTTCCCGGTTCCAAACTTTCATTCAACGATCTTGCCGACAGACTAAAGTCGCTGACTGAAATCCCTTCCCTCGCAGAGCTTAATGAATTAGTCGAGCGGACGGCGATCACCGATGACGAAGTGCAGCCGTATCTCGGCTTCAAAGAAGGCAACTACTCGCGGCATCGGGTGATGAAGAACGAGTTTGTCGAGATGCTGGTGCTGTGCTGGAAACCGGGACAGCGCACCCCGATTCACGATCACAACGGTTCGCACGGCGCAGTGTTCGTGCAGCAGGGGATCCTCTGGGAGACGATGTTCGATTATGAAGTGGACAGCGGGCTCAACTACAGATCGCACCGTGAGCTGCGCACCGGCGGTCTGACCGGATCAGAATTGCCGGACATTCACCAGCTCGGCAACCCCGACGTGAGCGGCCGCGACCTCGTCACCATTCACATCTACGCGCCGCCGCTCGGCGTGCTCAAGACCTACAAACTCGGCAGCGCGACGATCGACCTCTACACTCCAGCCGAACCTGATTTTGTTTAGGTGTCAGAAGCCCGACCATTAGGGAGGGCAACTCGGGCAATAGACTTCTTAAATCGCAGACCATCGTCCTACCTAAGCCGGCTGGCTCTGCCACGCTGATGCGCGGCAAGTCTTGGACTCGCCGACACGTGGCCGATTAACGGTCTTTGACCGTTGCGGGTCGAAGGAAAGAGAAGGATTAGCAGCCGGCAAGTCCAAGACTTGCCGCGCATCAAAGTGGCAGAGCCATTACGACAGTCCGCTTCGCGCTTCGACGGAACCAACCGCTGACTCAAGTACGTCGCCTCCGACTGTTACCAATGTCTTGCACCCTTGCAGGGTGCTGCTCTTATTTACATGCTTTCCGGTGGTCTTCGCTTTGCTC
>Ga0207511_100158_pt1 | contig 15523 bp, 7 predicted proteins | sample NitcycUWRSCHO22C_FD_188265 | JGI IMG/M metagenome (GOLD analysis project Ga0207511, IMG submission 188265) | Soil microbial communities from Arlington Agricultural Research Station in Wisconsin, USA - Nitrogen cycling UWRJ-SCHO22-C (SPAdes) | ecosystem: Environmental > Terrestrial > Soil >... | reverse complement strand
CGCCAGCCCGGAGATACGCCAACATCGCCGGCCAGGCGCGTTTGGGAAAAGCTGAGCCGTAAGGCGTGACCAATAAATCGCAGCGATCGATCTTCAGTTGCTCAATCAGCTCAGGCTCAGAGAGGTAACTGACATCGAAATGCTCGAGCGCCACCTGCAAGAGATTTCGATCCACGCTGCACCCATTTACCTGCGGAAAGCCATCGTCCCAAGAGACGATCGCTCTAGCGCGCGGCCCGCCTTGCGGCGGTGAATCCGCCAGCACGACGCGCAGCACATCAGGAAACGAAGCGGCTGCCGCCGCGCCGCCGATGCCTTTAATAAATCGTCTTCTCGAAAAGTTTGGGAACACTTACTCGATGATGATCTCGTCCACAAAAATGAAAGCGTCATCGCCGGCGCCGGGATGCCACACGGGAATTTTGCCGTAGTTGTGCGCGGTGATCTTCACATAGCGCGCAGTGCGCGGCGTGATCGTGCCGGCCAGGTCTTTCACTATCGCGCCATACTCTTTGTCCGAAACATCGTTGGTGAGCGACAGAACTCGCACGAAATTAACGCCGTCGCTCGAGAGCTCGAACACGACATCCCGCGGCATCCAGATCCATGATTCAACGTTCTGTAGAAAGCCCGCGCCAAGTTTCGAAACTTTCTGCGGCGTTCCCAAATCAACCACCGCCACGAGGTCCTGCGATTGATATCCCTGCCAGGCGCCGTCACCGAAGTTAGTCGAGCCGCGCACGCCGTCAATCAATCCTGCGTCTCCACCCGCGGTGTACTGGCGGTTGTATTTTGAGAGCAGCTTGATGGTCCAGTTCTTTTGAATCTTATGAAAGGTCGCGTTCGCGACCAGACTGTTCATCGACAAATTAAAGGCCCGCGCCTTGATTGTCGTGGTGCGATCGATGAACCAGGGGCGCGCGTACAGCGGCGAGTTACGGTCGGGTTCGCTGCCGTCCGTCGTATATCTGATTTGCTCATCGGGGCGGACGCTTTCGACGGTGACTTCCAGACGATCCTTGAAAGTCTTGCCCGCGGCTTTGATTACCGGCACGGCCACGAATGAGGAATCATCGAGTTTCGAAACCGGCACATCACCGGCGCGGCTGCCCCAGTTCAGATTCGGGCGCGCGCCCATCTTAAAGACGAGTTGCCCTCCCGCCATCAAATCGCGATGCGCGAGAAACGACTTGCGATACGGCCGCCCGTTCAGGCTCGCAGACTGAACATAGAAGTTTTTATCAGAGACGCCGTTCGCTTTAATCACGAACTGCTTACCGTTCTCGAAGCGCAGCCGAATCTCGGGAAAGAGCGGTGTGCCGAGGGCATAAATCGGCAAGCCCGGAGTCACCGGATAGATTCCGGCCGCGCTCAGGACATACCACGCAGACATCTGTCCACAGTCTTCGTTGCCGATCAGGCCGTCAGGTTGCGGCGTGTAGAACTTGTCCATGATCTGGCGCAGACGAAACTGCGTCTTCCACGGTTGACCGACGTAGTCATATAGATAAGCCACGTGATGACTGGGCTCGTTGCCGTGGGCATACTGGCCGATTAGGCCGGTGATGTCCGCTTGATCGCGGCCGGTGGTTTTGCTTTCCGCGGTGAACAGCTCGTCGAGTTTCCGCGCAAAGTTTTGCTGGCCGCCCATCAACCGAATCAGTCCGCTGATGTCCTGCGGCGCGAAGAAAGTGTATTGCCACGAATTGGCTTCCGTGAAATTGAAACTGACTTCACGCGGATCGAAGCGAGCGAGCCAGCCGCCGTTGCTGCGCGGACGCATGAAACCGGAATTGCGATCGAACAGGTTTTGATAGAACTGCGCGCGGCCCAGGTACCGCCGGTAATCATCCGACCGGCCGAGCAGGCGCGCGACCTGCGCGATGCACCAGTCGTCGTAGGAATATTCGAGCGTCTTCGAAACCGACTCTTTTTCATCTTCGAGCTCGATGAAGCCTTTCGTTGTATATGCTCGCAAACCGTAATGACTGAGTTCGGCGCTGTGCTTCATCGCCTCGAACGCCAGCTTGAGATCGAAGCCGTCAATTCCTTTCGCCGCCGCATCGGCAATCACCGAGACCGCGTGATAGCCAATCATCGTGTCAGTTTCATTGGCGGCGAGTTCCCACACCGGCAGGCGGCCGCCTTGCTGGTATTGCGCCAGGAACGTTTGAATAAAATCTCGCGTGCGCTTTTGATCGATGATGGCGTAAAGCGGATGGGCCGCGCGAAAAGTGTCCCAGAGCGAAAAGACAGTGTAGTTCTCGAAGCCGCGCGCGGTGTGCGTCTGAAAGTCGCGGCCGCGATACTGCCCGTCAACGTCCATGAACAGATTCGGCGCGAGCATCGAGTGATAGAGCGCCGTGTAGAAGGTCTTCAGTTGGGCGTCGGTGCCACCGGTGACCTGAATCTTGTTCAGTTCTTTCTGCCACGCGCGGCCGGCATCTTCTCTGACTTTCGCGAAGTCCCACTGCGGAATCTCAGCGTGCAGATTCTTTTGCGCGCCGGCGATACTAACGGACGAGATTCCTATTTTCACCAGCACCGGCGAGCCGCCGGGCGCGAAGCTGAGGAACGCTTTGACGTTTGCGCCCTTCGCTTCTTGCATCGGTTGCGGGAGGCCGTCGTCTTGCGAAATGCCCCAGCCCTCGAAGCTCCGCGAAAGCTCGCCGGCAAAATAGACGATTTGATCTTTGGCCCACGCTTGCGATCGGCGCCAGCCGACGAACGTGGTGCCGCCGGTAATTCTCAAATAGGAATCGAGGACACGATCGCGATGAGTCAGATCGAGAATGATGTTGGCTTGACCGTTGGCGGGGTAAGTGTAGCGATGAAAGCCGGCCCGCAGCGTCGCCGTCAATTCGACCAGCACGCCGTTGTCGAGTTTGACTGAGTAATAACCGGGGCGCGCAGATTCATTGCTGTGGCTAAAGCCGTTTGCATACCTGGTGTTCGTCAGCGCGACATCACCCACGGTGGGCATTAACAGAATGTCGCCGTAATCGGAGATGCCTGTGCCGCTCAGGTGCGTGTGGCTGAAGCCGTAGATGACGTGGTCCGAATAGTGATAACCCGAGCAACCATCCCAACCAGTCAGACGCGTATCGGGACTGAGCTGGACCATCCCAAACGGCATCGACGCGCCGGGGAACGTGTGGCCATGTCCGCCGGTGCCGATGAAGGGATCGACATAGCGAGTCAGATCCTGCTGCGCCGCGATCGGGAATGATACGAGCAGCAGCAGAAACAGAGTCCCCAGCGTTTTCAATTTGAGTTCGCGAAACATTTCGTAACTTCGAGCTAGCTTCAGCTAACTTGCCACTAGCTTCAGCTAACTTGCCACTAGCTTCAGCTAGTGGACAGATTAGAAAGAGAAGCCTGGCTTCAGCCAAACAAAGATAATCGAATTTCATTTTCGCTTTAGCCTGAGAATTCGGCTAAAGCCGATGTGTAATTCAAAATTGCTGTCCACTAGCTGAAGCTAGTGGCAAGTTAGCTGAAGCTAGTGGCAAGTTAGCTGAAGCTAGTGGCAAGTTAGCTGAAGCCAGTGGCAAGCTAGCTGAAGCTAGTGGCAAGTTAGCTGAAGCCAGTGGCAAGTTAGCCGGGGCCAGATGCTCACAGCTTCAAACCCATGCGCTGCAACAGGTCGGCATACCGCGGGTCGTCGCGAATAGCTGCAAACTGGGGTTGCCATCTGATTGAGACCAGCCGCCCACTATGAACCTGAAAGTCTTTTTCTAACCAGGCGAACGCCTGGTCCTTGTCACGAAGTCCCGCGAATATCGGCGCAATATCAAAACCAATCGCTTCCCGCTTCGCATACTTATCTTTGAGTTCGTTTAGAATTGCCAAAGCTTCGGCGCGCTTGCCGGTTGCCGCGTAAGCATATCCCAGAAAACTCAACGCCTGGTTTGCCTTGTTTGACAACGCCACACTCTTTTGGAGTTCAGCCAGCGCATCGTCACTACGTCCCTGCACCAGATAGGTGATCCCCAACCAAAGGTGTCCGTGCCAAAAATTCGGATCGAGTTCGATCGCTGTTCGGAAATGATCAATGGCCGCGTCGGGTTCACCCATCGACAGATACTTGCAGCCCAGATTAATCCCGATCGGAATTGAAAGCGGATCCAGTTCCTGCGCTCGCTTGATCTCAGTCAACGCCTGGTCCTTTTGTCCCATGTCCTGGAGATAGATCGAATACCAGTGATGCACAGTGGGATAATTGGAATTCAAGTCGATGGCTGTCCGGAATTCTTTGTCAGCCTCAGCCCAGTTCCAGGATAAATTATTAATCAAAGCCAGTGACGCGTGGGCCTCGCCCAACTGCGGGTCAATTTGCAGCGCGCGTTCGGCGAATGTCCTGGCCTGTCGCAAAGTTTCGCTTGAAGGGTAACCGAAGATTTGTTCCTGCAGCACGTAGCAATCAGCCAGGCCGGCGTAACCCAGCGCGTAGTTCGGATCTCTGTCCGTCGACGCTTTGAATTGTTCAATCGCTTTCGTGAGGCTTTCCGCAGTGCGTTTGTTCCAGTAGAAACGTCCTTGCAGGTAAAACCGGTAGGCTTCCGGATTGCTGGTGAAGGTCCTGGCGAGCTTCTGTTCATCTGTGCCGGAAAGCTTCGTCTTCAGTTTGCTCGATACGTCGCGGGCAATTTCGGTTTGCAAATTCACCAGGTCTGCCTGCTTACGAACGTATTGATCGGTCCAGATAATGTTTTCAGTCTGGGCATTGACTAATTCCAAACTGAGCGTCAGTTGGTCTCCGCGTTCCAGCACGCGTCCATTCAGGATTGCTTCGACGTTCAGTTCTTTGCCAACTGTCTTCGCGTCAGTTGGTTTGCCTTTATAGCGAAAGACAGACGAACGGGCTTTGACGTTCAGACTCGGCAGTTGTGACAAACTGCTGATCAGCGTCTCAGTCATGCCGTCGGAGAGATAGTCGAAGTCTGCATTGCCGCTTTCATTGACGAAGGGCATCACCGCAATCGAGTGGATAGCAGGGCTGGCGACCGGGCGCGAGCGCCAATAGATTCCACCGACCACGCCACCGGCGGCGACTAAAACCAGAACCAGAAGTGCGGCGAGTTTGAGGCGCTTGATTTCCCCGAATAGGTTCCCGGCGCTTCTTACTTGAGTGCCGGCCGTCTTTCTCTCGGTGGCGGAAAGTGGCAGGCCTGATGCTTCGCTCGAGAATCGCCCCACATTCGGCGGCGGCGGCCCGGTCGTATTGATGCCGCTGCTTTCCAGTTCACGGCGCAGTTCGCGTAACTCAATCGCCACGTCCTTGATCGTTTGGTAGCGCTCGTCGGGATCTTTAGCGAGACAGCGCCGCACGGTTCTCTGCAAATGATCAGGCGCGTCAGGCAGGAAGTCGGTGAGCGGCCTAATTGGTTCGCGAATGATCTTGTTAAGCGAATCGATCGCGTCCTCTCCCTTGAATGCACGCTGACCCGTTACCGATTCAAACAGGATGCAGCCAAACGAAAAGATGTCTGATCGATGATCGACTTCTTTGGTTTTGCCCTGGGCTTGTTCGGGCGACATATAACCAACAGTGCCCATGATGACGCCTGAGGTTGAGCGGTGGGCCATTGGCACGGTAGCGATTTCGCTGGAATCTCCGCTGGGCAGCGGCGGCTGCTCGATCAGCTTTGCCAAACCAAAATCGAGAATCTTCGCATGCCCGTCACGCGTGACCATGATGTTGGCGGGTTTCAAATCACGATGAACTATTCCGGCTGCATGCGCTTTGGCGAGCCCTTCGGCCACGTGCTGCAGGTAGCGCAGGGTTTTGGACAGTTCGGTTTGCCGTTCCCGAATAAGCTGCCGCAAGGTAAAGCCATCGATGAATTCCATGGCGATGAAACTGACGCCATCGCTTTCGTCGACTTCGTAGATGTGCGCGATGTTGGGATGATTGAGCGCCGCGGCGGCCCTGGCTTCCTGCGCGAAGCGCCGCAGACGGTCCTGGTCACCAGCGAATTCCGGCGGCAGAATCTTCAACGCGACCTTCCTATCAAGCTTAGTGTCCTGCGCCAGGTACACTTCACCCATGCCGCCTTCACCAATCTTCGAGCGGATCTCGTAACGGCTGAGTCGTGACCCGGCGTCAATCGTCATCGAGCTAATTTGCAATCCATCTGAGCTCGCAGGTCAAGTATTGAGTGATTGTGACTGGCACGCGCATCTGGCGCGTGACGCACGAAGGAGACGCCAACAGCGTAAAGCCGGGTGATTGTATCCGAGTAATTGTATGAACGGTAAGGTTTTTGCCGCGTGTCGGAAGCGCGCGGAGTGGACGGGGGCGTAAAGCCTGGGGTGGAGCAGCGGAACCCCAGGTAGATGGAACCCAAATTAGTGCTAGCGCACGAAGCGGTCGACAGCCGTGCGATGCAAATTAAACCTCATCGTAAAGCGATCAACTCCCACCGGTTTGTCGCCCGCACCGCGGGCCGGCGTTTCTTTTTGCACCTGATCCGGGGGCTTACGCGCCAGCCTTTATGCCGCCGTCCGCTCCGCGGACTAGATCATCTGCCTGCCCTTATTGATCCTTCCACTCGGGAATCCGGCCCGGCGTCCAGGGCGCGCCCGCGGCTTCCATCTGCTTCTCGAGCCTGGCGAGATCGACTTCGATCAGTTGACGCAAGCTGTTGAGCGTTCCTTCGAATTCCGCCGCCGCGTGCGCGTAGAGATCGATTTGCGTCTGCGTCGGACGAGCAGTCGACATGCGCTGCCCACCGACGATTTCGCCGACGCGTTCGTTAATCGAAGCCGGCAGATTCAGGTTGCGTCCGCGCAGGGTGGCGTCTCCGCTGAGCGACTTCAGGATCTCGTTCTTGCGCTTCTCGAGACCGGCCGTCTCAGCCAAAAGTTTCTCGGCGTTCGGTGTATCGAGCAACGCCCGACGAATGGCCGCGAACCTGGGCGTCAACGCATTGGCCGCCTGGGTCGCTCCGGAAACTGCGCGTTGCAAGCGAGCAACCTTGGTTTGGAAATCAACCAGCGCCTGCCGATCGGCCACGTTCATCTTGTCCTGGCCTTCGACGACGATCTGAAATTCCTGCGTCTGCCCGAAAGGAGTTAAGACCCCGTTGACTCTCTTCGCCACTGAGACTTTATAAGTGCCCGGCATGACCAGAGGGCCAACGGGAGGCGGGCCAAATGTATCGTCACCGTCCGGATTCGGTGGCGGCGCGAGGTTGGGCGCCGGATATCGCAGGTCCCAGGTTACGCGTTGAATGCCGGCCGTGGTTGGCCCGGTAAGGCGACGCACTACTTTGCCTGCCGAGTCGGTCACCGTGAAGATGATGCTGGGCGGTTCCTCTTCTTCTTCGGCGCTCAGTTCCGCCATGCTGGGCAAGGCGACGTTGCCGCCGCTTCTCGCCGCCGCGCGCTCGGCTTCCTGACGCCGCGCCTTCTTCGTCTTCAATTCTTCCTTCAGGTAATAAGTAAACGTGGCGCCAAACGCCGGGTTCTCAGCAGTGAAGAAACCTTCACCCTGGAAACTCTTCCCGCCACCGCCGAGCGGCTGGGCCTGGATATACATCAACGCGTCCTTCACCGGCAGCAGCCCGTCGTCCTTCAGCATATCGGGCGTGATCGAACGCAGCGGCGTATAGTTGTCGAGAATGTAAATGCCGCGTCCGAAGGTCCCGACCACGAGATCGTTTTCGCGTTTCTGAATAACGAGATCGCGAATCTGAATCGTGGGCAGACCACCGCGCATCTGAATCCACTTCGCACCGCCATCGACGCTGAAGAACAGACCGAACTCAGTGCCGGCGAAGATCAGATTCTTATTCACGTGATCTTCGGCGATGGACCAGACGGGCCAGTTCGCCGGCAGATTAGATTTGATCGAAGTCCACGTGCGCCCCGCATCGGTGCTCTTGAAAAGATAAGGCTTGAAGTCTGCGTTCTGGTGGTTCTCGAACGCGACGTAAACCGTGTTGGCGTCATGATTCGAAGTAACGATGCGGCTGACGTAGGCGAGTTCGGGAACATCGCCGATCTTCTCCACTTTGCGCCAGCTCTTGCCGCCGTCTTCGGTAATCTGAATCAAACCATCGTCGGTGCCGACATAAATCAGGCCTTCTTTCTTCTGCGACTCAGCCAACGCTGAGGCGTTGCCAAAGAAAGCCGTCGATTGATTCTTGGCGACCGCATCCATGCTCCAGATTTTGCCCATCACCGGCAGCTTGTCGCGATCGAGCGCCCGCGAAAGCTCGCCGCTGATCACTTTCCAACTGTCGCCGCGATCGTCGCTGCGATAAAGCTTGTTCGACGCGAAATAGAGTCGCGTGTGCAGGTGCGGACTGATGATGAAAGGCGAGTCCCAGTTCCAACGAACCGGATCTTCGCCGCGGGCGGGTTGCGGCTGAATGCCCATGCGCTCGCCGGTGCGCTTGTCGTCGCGCACGATGTTGCCGTTCTGCAGTTCGGCGTAGATCACATTCGGATCTTCCGGATCGACTTGGGTGCGGAATCCGTCGCCGCCCTGCGTCACGAACCAATCTGAATTGACGATGCCCGAAGCGTTGCGCGTGCGCGAGGGACCGCCAAACGCGTAATTGTCCTGCGCGCCGCCGAACACGTTATAGAACGGCGTCGCGTTGTCGGTGGTGATGTCATAAAACTGCGTCACCGGGAGGTTGGCTTTGAAGTACCAGTTCGTGCCGCGGTCCCAGCTTTCATAAACACCGCCGTCGCAGCCGACCAGATAATGATCGTTGTTCGCCGGATCAACCCAGATGTCGTGATTGTCGACGTGCTTCGATCGTTCGCCGAGCCGGCGCAGCGTCCGGCCACCGTCATCGGAAACCATGAGAAAAACGTTCATCACGTAAATTCGATCGACGTCTTTCGGATCGGCCACGACGCGCGCGTAGTACATCGCGCCGGCGTCAAACTCATTGCGGCGTTCCCAGCTGCCACCGCGATCCGCGGAACGAAAGATGCCGCCACGGCGATCACCAGATTCGATCGTCGCGTAAATCACGTTCGAATCGACCGGCGAAATCGCCAAACCGATGCGCCCCATATCACCGGCGGGCAAACCCGCGCGCAATCTGTTCCAGGTCGCGCCGGCATCGGTTGATTTGTAAATCGCGCTCTCCGGCCCACCGTCGATCAGCGTCCACATGTGCCGGCGTCTTTGGTACGAAGCGCAGTACACCGTGTTCGGATCGTTGGGATCGATCGCGACGTCAGTCACGCCCGTGTTTTCGCTGATCTTCAGAATCTGGTTCCACGTCTTGCCGCCGTCGGTCGTTTTGTAAAGACCGCGATCTCCGCCGGGCCCCCACAGTGGTCCCTGCGCCGCGACGTAAACGATGTTCGAATCTTTCGGATCGATGGCAATGCGGCCGATGTGCTCGGACGTCCGCAAGCCGACGTTGCGCCACGTCTTGCCGCCATCATCCGATTTATAAAGCCCGTTGCCGTACGAGACGCTACGCTGGCTGTTGTTCTCGCCCGTGCCCACCCAAACCGTGAGCGGATTTTTCTTATCGAGTTCGATCGCGCCAATCGAATACGAACCTTCACGATCGAAAACCGGCGTCCAGGTGTTCCCGTTATTGATCGTCCGCCAAACGCCGCCCGAGGCCGAAGCCACGAAATACTTCGCAGCATTGTTCGGATCGACCGCGAAGCCAATCACGCGTCCCGACGTAAACGCCGGCCCCAACGATCGAAACCTGAGTCCGTTGAATGTCGGCGACGACATCGGATCACGCGGCCCCCGCGCCTCGTCTTCCGACGGAGTCTGCGCCGGCCGCGCCGTCGGTGAAGCTTGCGGCGTCGCAGTCGGTGTCGCTTGCGGTGGATTCTCTGGTTGAGCGAGCGCGAGCGACGCACAGGCAAAGCATAAAATGATTGTGAAAATGGCGATTAGACGGTGCTGAAGGTAAACGGGGCGCATCTGATGGACTCCTCGATCAAAATTTTCTTATTGCCACTGCGATGTGAGATCAAACCAACGGCGGGAGAATGGACCAACCAGCTTTTAGCTAAGCGGCAGCGCATTCGCGTTCGGACATCAACCGGTGCACAGTTTCGATGAGTGCTTCGACGTCGGGCTTAGGAACGTAAGCGCGGGCGCCGGCGACCAACGCTTCCTGGCGATGAATCTCATACGTATCGCCGGTATAGAAGATACACGGCACCCCGGGCGTAACCAGGTTCAGCCTGCGGCACAGGTCGGTGCCTGATCCATCGGGCAGACGCTTATCCAAAATATACAGATCGAACTGTTGCGCTTGCGCCTTCGTCAAAGCCTCTTCAACTGATGAGGCGATCTGAACCTCGTAATCTTCCGATGACAACATCAGCTTTAACATCTCGGCGCTGTCTTCATGATCGTCGACATACAGAATACTGCAGTTGCTCATGGACATACTTCCCTCCGGCCGGAGAAATTCAAACGGAGCCTTGTTCGGTGATGTCGGGTAAAGATCAACTGTCAAAGGCGGCGCGATTATAATGTAAGGACGTGTCACGCGCCAGAAGCTTAATCCATCCTGAGCGGGTTGGCCCGGTCCGCTCGCGATTGAGCAATTTTTCTCGAAACCACGTCACGCCCGCGAACAATCGCGCACCTGGTCATTTTGAACCTAACCAAATCGCGGGTTTGCTCCGCCTCACACAATTCCGACCGGTGGCGTTCGGTTTGCTATTAGCGAACTCTGCCCTCCGCCTGAACAGCGGCGGCTCGAATCGGATGAACTCACAAACCCTCAATTACCCTCGATTATATGAAGCGGTGAACCATCGTCTGCGGACACTGGCCGGCGGCCGGCTGGCGAGTTTCTGCCGGCCCACGTCAATCGCGCTGCTGATGACCGAGCGCTGCAACGCGCGCTGCATCCATTGTGACATCTGGAAGAACCGCGGCCGCGAAGATCGTCCGACGTGCGATCAATGGAAGACTGTCTTAAGCGATCTGCGGCGGTGGCTCGGGCCGGTGCACGTAGTCCTGACCGGAGGCGAAGCTTTGTTGAATCCGGACACGGTCGAGTTGGTCTCGCACGGCAGCTCAATCGGCCTCGTGGTTGAAGTGCTGAGTCACGGCTTCTGGCGAGATCAATCGGTGCTGGAGCGACTCGCGCTGGCGCGACCGGCGCGCATCACGATATCGTTCGACGGCGTTGGTGCGGCGCACGATCGCGTTCGCGGCCGCGAGAGTTTCGGCGCAACGACTGAGACTTCCATCCTGATACTGAACCGAATCCGGCGCGAGCATTCGCTGCCCATGAAACTTCGCCTGAAGACCGTGATCATGCAACAGAATCTTGACGATGTTTGCGAAGTCGCGTGGTTTGCGCAACGAAACGGCCTCGAAGTTTTCTATCAACCGATCGAACAAACCTATAACACGGTCGAAGACTCGGCGTGGTTCGAGCACAGCGACAATTGGCCCACTGATTCAGCCAAAGCCGTTGCCGTAATAAATGAATTGCGTGAATTAAAGCGACGCGGTCTGCCCGTCGCGAACACTTTCAACCAACTCGAAGTGATGATTCCCTACTTCAACGATCCGCGTCAGTCGGGTCTGGCCGTCCGCTCACACACGGCGCATGAAAAGCGGATGTCATGCGCCGCAATGACTTTGCTTCAGATTCAAGCTAACGGGGACGTGCGTGCCTGTCTCGCGAGAGGCCCGGTGGGAAACATCAGGGAACGCTCAGTTAGAGAAATCTGGGATTCGCGGCCGCATTGGTGGTTGGGTGATTGTTGTCTACCCGAACGCGCCGCCGTGTAGGGGCAGGGCTTGTCCCTGCCCGGTTTTATTTTTTCGTCGCGAAGAAAAATAAGAGCGGGCAGGGACCAGCCCTGCCCCTACTGTGTGGGACGCTTGCGCGCGCGCAGGTAAACGCGCACGTCATCGTTTCTCGGATTCACGACATAAACTGAAACGCGGCCGTCGCGCAGCGTCTCGATGGTCGCCGGCGATGCCAGACCGGTGAGATACCAACCGGCCGGCAACACGACGGTGTTACGTAAGCGACCGAAAGTGCGATCCCAAACCAACTCTTCACCGTCGATAAAATAGCTTTTGGGATCCGCGTACGTTTCCATCAAACGGATGCGATTGGTGGCGCCGGCTGCGACCGGACGCGCGAGATACGTGACGACAATCTCGCTCTCGTCCGTGAGCTGTTCAGTGATCGGAAGCTTGCGCTCCTTCACCTGCTTGCCGCTGATGATTTCGAATTTCAGCTTCTCACCGGTGTCGAGATCGATGCTTTCCGGATTGGTTACATGACTGCCGGCGCGCACGACGTTGAAGTAATACTTCTCGCCGGTTCGCCGGACCGTGTAATCGTGCGTGATGCGAAAAGCGTGCGAGTCGGGCGCCTGCAATTCATAGAGAATCTCACGATCCTGATAAGCACGCTCCGTCAGCGGATTCTGATTCTGGATGAAACGAACCGGCGCAATCGTCGCGCCTGATTTCAGCTTCTTCGCGCGAATCGTGACCTCTAACTGTCCGCCGCTGCCAGGATTCACAAAGGCCAGCTTCCACCGGCCGTCCGCTTCGCGTAGAACCTGTGTGGCCACCGAACACGAAACGATTTCGTATCCAACGGGCAGCACGACGCTGTCGCGCGGAATGCCGAGCGGCCGCTTGTAAACGATCTGATCGCCCTCGGTGTAATAACTCTTGTCGTCTTTGTAAGTCTTGATAATTGCCAGCCGATATTCGCCGCCGTTCGGGACCGGATGCTCCAGCGAAACCCGGATGTAATGCGCGTTCGGTGGAAAATTCAGGTTCGGCGAATCAGCTTTCGCCTGGGCGCCGGTGACAACTTCAAATTTCAACGGCTTGCCCGTCGCCAAATCAACTACGGACTCATCTGAGGCTTCGCTGCCTTCGCGAATTTCATTGAAGTGATAACGCGCGCCGGCCCGCGTCTCAGTCACTTCATAATAGATCTTGAATTGATGAGTCTCCGGCGCCAGCAACTCGTAGCGCGTGTAAGTGTCACCCGAGATGAACTGGGCCGGCGCTGTCGCCGAGAGCGTCAAGATGACGAACAGCAAGCTCGTCGCATAGAATGTCGGGCGCTCGTTCCGCATCAAGGGCCGCTATGCTAGCACCGAACGCAGATCGTTTCGAGGTAAATATGAAAAGGATTCTCAAGCTGATTGCCGTATCGCTGTTCGTCACGTCTTCAGTCATCGCCCAACAACCTGCCGCGATTACCGCGCAGGACTACCAACGCGCCGAAAAATGGATGGGCTACAACACGAACCCGCTCGCCTTTCGCACGGGTGTGCGGCCGAACTGGCAGGGCGATGCGCGATTTTGGTATCGCGTTACGACGGCTGAAGGCACCGACTTCATCATGGTCGACACGGCCACCGGAACCAAGTCACCCGCATTCGATCAGGCGAAGCTGGCGGCCGCGCTTTCGAGTGCCGCCGGCGCGACGTTCGATGCGCATCGCTTACCGTTCACCGATTTCGAACTGTCAGACGATCAGAAATCGATTTCACTGACCGCGCAACGCCGGCGATTCAAGTGCGACGTCATCGCTTACCAATGTACGGCTGACAGTCCGCCGCAACCTGCCGGTCAACGTCCCCCGGGCGGCCGCGGCGGCGCGCCGGCGGAAGTTCTTTCACCCGACAAGAAGCGCGCGGCTTTCATCCGGGATTACAACCTCTGGGTGCGCGACGCCGCGACCGGCAAGGAGACGCAACTTACGACCGACGGCGTGAAGGATTTTGGCTATGCGACCGACAACGCCGGTTGGACGCACAGCGATCGGCCGGTGCTCACCTGGTCACCCGATTCAAAAAAGATCGCGACTTTTCAGCAGGACCAACGCGGTGTCGGTGAAATGTATCTCGTCGACACTCGCGTGGGTCATCCGCAACTTCAGGCCTGGAAATACCCACTGCCTGGCGACGAAAAGGTGACGATGATTCAGCGCGTGATCATCGAACTCGACACGCCGCGCGTCGTCAGATTAAAGCTGGAACCCGATCAGCATCGCTCGACTCTATGCGACGACGTGCAATGCCGGGGCGGAGAATGGGCGGATGTCGAATGGACCCCGGACGCGAAGCAACTCGCGTTTGTTTCAACTTCGCGCGATCACAAGCGCGCGCAACTGCGCGTCGCCGATGCGGCCACGGGAGCAATTCGCGACGTGCTGGAAGAGACCGCCACGACGCAATATGAATCGGGCCAGGGCCGGGTGAATTGGCATTACCTGCCGGCATCAAACGAAGTCATCTGGTATTCCGAGCGCGATAATTGGGGCCAGCTTTACCTCTACGACGCGACGACCGGCAAGTTGAAAAATCAAATCACCACCGGCGACGGACCGGTAACGCAATTGCTGAAAGTTGACGAGAAGAACCAGCTGCTTTACTTCCTCGCCAACGGCAAAGAAAAAGGCCGCGATCCCTACTTCGCTCATTTCTATCGCATCGGCTTCGACGGAAAGAACATGACGTTGCTGACGCCCGAGGATGCGAATCATTCGATCGTTCTGTCACCCACGGGCCGTTTATTCTTCGACGATTTCTCGAAACCTGACGTGCCGCCCACGACCGTTTTGCGTGCCGCTGACGGCAAACTGATCGCGACGGTCGAGAAGGCCGACATCTCGAAATTGTTGGCGGCTGGTTGGAAGCCGCCGCAGCCCATCACGGTCAAAGCGCGCGACGGTCAAACCGATCTCTACGGCTTGATGTACAAGCCGACGAACTTCGACGAAAAGAAAAAATATCCGATCATCAATAACATCTATCCCGGGCCACAGGGTGGCAGCGTCGGCAGCCGTTCGTTCTCAGCGGCGCGCGGCGACTCGCAGGCGCTGGCCGAACTCGGGTTTATCGTCGTGCAGATCGACGGCATGGGCAACCCGCTGCGCTCAAAGAAATTTCACGACTTTTATTACGCCAACATGGGCGATAACACTCTGCCCGATCAGATCGCCGGCATGAAGGAACTCGCTGCGCGCTATCCGTGGATTGATATCGATCGGGTTGGGATTTGGGGTCACTCCGGCGGAGGGTTTGCGACGGCGGACGCGATGTTTCGTTATCCGGACTTCTTTAAAGTCGGCATTTCCGAGTCAGGCAATCACGATAATCGCGTCTATGAAGACGACTGGGGCGAGCGCTACCAGGGACTGCTGACTAAAGACGGCGCCGGCAAGACAAACTACGACGATCAGGCGAATCAAAATCTCGCGAAGAACCTGAAAGGCCACCTGCTGCTGGCGCACGGCACGATGGATGACAACGTGCCGCCTTACAACACGCTGCTGGTGGTTGATGCTTTGATCAAAGCGAACAAGGATTTCGATCTGTTGCTGCTGCCGAATCAACGACACGGTTACGGCACCGCCGGCAACTACATGACTCGCAGGCGTTGGGATTATTTCGTGCGGTATTTGATGGGAGCAGAGCCGCCGAAGAATTACGAGTTGCGTCCACCGCCCACACCGGCGATCGGGCAATAATTCGACAGTAGATATGGAAAAGGTAATCGAGCTGCTCAATCGAA
>Ga0207511_100157_pt1 | contig 15553 bp, 14 predicted proteins | sample NitcycUWRSCHO22C_FD_188265 | JGI IMG/M metagenome (GOLD analysis project Ga0207511, IMG submission 188265) | Soil microbial communities from Arlington Agricultural Research Station in Wisconsin, USA - Nitrogen cycling UWRJ-SCHO22-C (SPAdes) | ecosystem: Environmental > Terrestrial > Soil >... | reverse complement strand
GACGACCCCCACGCTAATCGCGGCCACTTCGCTCACGATCGGAGACTTCGGGATCTTCTTTTCTTTCATTAAACGCTTGCAGGCAATCGCCAGCGCGACGTACGCCCCGGTGATAGCCGCCGTGCGCGTGCCGCCGTCGGCTTGCAGCACGTCGCAATCAAGCGTGATAGTGCGTTCGCCGAGCAGCTTGCGATTGACAATTGCGCGCATCGACCGGCCAATCAGTCTTTGAATCTCATGGGTGCGGCCCGATGGTCCGCCCCGCCCCAGTTCGCGTTGCGTGCGTGTGTGAGTCGAACGCGGCAGCATTGCATACTCCGCGGTGACCCAGCCCTCGATGCGCTGGCCGCGCAAATGGAAAGGCAATTTGTCTTCAACGGACGCCGCACAAATCACGCGCGTGTTGCCCATTTCAATCAGCGCCGACCCTTCGGCGTGAGGCAGAAAGTTCGGGGTGATCTTCACGGCGCGAAGTTGATCCGACGCGCGACTATCTGTGCGAGTAAATGTCATAAGCAGGAATCATCCGCAGATTACACAGATTACGCAGAAAAAGCATTCTGGCAGAAACCCGACCGTGAGGGAGGGTGCCGCGGCAGGTATCTGCACCCTCCCTCACGGTGGCAATAATATATTTCACGAATCAACGGGGTTCTCAACCCGAAGGGTTGATAGAAAGTAGCCGGGGGTCGAAGCGTAGCGCAGACCCCCGGAGCGATCGATCAATGATTCGCACCCTGAAGGGGTGCTAGTCCAACTCTTTGACCCTTTCAGGGTCAAAATCCAATTGCCGTCTGATCCGGGGGTATCGCTACGCTCAACCCCCGGCTACTATCTCACAGCCCTACGGGCTGTTTGGTCTTATCCTGGGAATGTAATTACTTGATTCGTCAAGTATGTCACAGCCCTCACGGTCGGGTTTTCGGCGGCATCGTCATCAGGAGATCTTCAACCGATCCTCACCCCAAACCTCCACGGCTTCCAGGCGTGAAGGCTTCGCGCCCAGAAAGCGCTCGGCCACCCGCGCAAATCTTTCCGCCGCGTCAGTCACATAAAAATGATCCAGGTCATCGCAAAGATGGCGTTCGAGCGCCCCGGTGGGCATCGTCAAACGGGCGAGACTCTTGGCCGTCAACAACTCTTTGACTTCGCGCGCCGTGGCTTCGCCCGAATCGATCAATGACACGTCTGCGCCGATCGTCTGCTGAATCACTTCGCGCAGAATCGGATAATGCGTGCACCCGAGCACCAGAGTATCAACCTTCGCACGCAGATCGGCGAGATAAGTCGCCGCGATGGTGCGCGTGACTTCATTGTCCGCCCAACCCTCTTCCGCAAGCGGCACGAACATCGGGCACGCTCGCTCGATTACCTCGGCGTCTTCATTTGCTTTCTTAATTGCTGCCGTATAGGCGCCGCTCTGCACAGTTGATTCAGTCGCAATGACACCGATCGCGCGCGCGTCTTCGGTACCGGCGGCCCCGGATTCGCGAGCAGTCTGCCCGCTTCTGGCGACCGCGGCTCTCGCGCCCGGCCCAATCACTCCGACGACATCGATATTCAACGCTGAGCGGATTGCCGGCAGCGCCAGCGCCGAAGCTGTGTTGCACGCGACCACCAACATCTTGATTCCATGGGCCGCCAGGAAGCGCGCATTCTCAACCGCGTAACGCTCAACCGTCGCGAGCGATTTTGTTCCGTAAGGCACCCGCGCTGTGTCGCCGAGATAAACGAACCGCTCATTCGGCAGGTATTCGTGCAGCGCCCGATACACCGTGAGCCCGCCCACGCCGCTGTCGAAAATGCCGACAGGCAAGGATGAGGGATGAGGGCTGAAGGATGAATCACCTTTAACTGCGTTCATCTCTTCGTCAATTGAATCTGCTTATTTGGAATCAAGAACAAGTGGTTTGGCAAGGTTTTCATTCATCCTTCCGCCTTCATCCCTCATCCTTGCATTTTGGTGGAGGCGCCGGGAATTGAACCCGGATCCAAAAGCCAACGCCGAAGGAATCTACATGCTTAGCTGCTTCTCTTTTTGCTCGCACCTTGCGGCCCGAGCAATTTTCGCCCAACTCCAACTAAGTGAATCAGCAAGACGTTGGTGCGGGCTAGTCCGGCTTTGGTCTCACCCACCGCCACGGACCGAAGCGTTGGGCCAGCTCAACTAAGTGACATCTCCATCCGCGCGCTTGAGCAACTTGCGGCGGAGACGCTCGGAGCTTATTAGGCTGCGAGAGCTAACTCGTTAGAGTTGGCAATTGTGTTTCCCTGCAATTTGATAACGGTCCCTACAAGAAAGAGGCCCGGCATGCATCGCGACGGACGTTACGGCCCCTGTCGAAGCCTGTCGCCCCCGTTCGTGAAGCTGGGATGATTATAAGGGAACCTGACGCAAGTTAGTAACCGGTGCCGACGCGTCTAACCGCCCAGCGCCCGGCTCACAGTGTGTTCGAGCAGGAAGTACACCGCCCCGCCGGCGGGACTACTAGTAAGCATTACCGCAAGAAACTCCCATTTCGGGAAGTAGGGTGCATGCTCTTTCAGCTTGGCATTTATCTCCGCACGCTGAAGACCTTCATAGGGCTTGAGAACTTCTTCGTGCAGTCTTGACTGGCCAATAATGTACGGAAGATGGTTGAAAACAAACGTGGCCATTACAAACACGATCACCAAGAGAATCTTGTTTTCAGCACCCCACCCCAAGGCAATGGCGGCACACGCCACTAACAGAATGACGCTGTGCGAGGAATCAAACAAATAAACCTTGCGCAGATCAACTACCATCATCGCCAGGTCCAGGACTCTGCGCGTACCTTGTCTCGTCGTGCCCGATGCTTTTAGTCTGAATTTCTTTCGTCCGCCTTTCGCGCTGGTACCTTCAGGTGCCGGCAATTGTCGATCGTCGAGCAAAGGATCCGCCATTCGCACAAAACTGATCGCAAGGAAAATGAGCAGCGTTGCTGAGGCTCCCCAGAGAATCAATTGCACGCAAAGATGAATCGTCTCTGTCGGGCCGAGGTCCTTAACGAATCCCCAAATCGTTCCCGCGATCAGTCCCAGTGGCAGCGGCACATAAAGCAATTTCTCGTATTGAAACATTCTTTCTAGCGCTTTTGTTTCTGACTGAATATTCGTAAACAGTTTGCTTTCCGACAGCCGCTTAAGCGTCCTTTCCTTGTTCCATTCAACCAAATGTCCACCAGCTTCAACGATCAGGATTAACGTGACTGGATAAACAATCCAATGGTTCAAACCCTCGTTTCCCCACAACCACAAGTAGAATGAGACCACTATCACGTTGAACAGCAGGATCTCCAGAATCGCCCGGGTCAATCTACCCCACCGTCTGGTTAAGTAATACGAGACAGTAGGAGTCAGACATACCGACGCGGTCAAAGACAACATCTGCGCAGCGAACAAGACACCGTGCCACCTCAAGAACATTCCGGCGATGGCCAGTCCGAGAGCGACCAGAATAAGTAACGCCACCGCCAGCGCCAAGAGCTTCAGCGCCGGTGCCGGCACGGTCCCTGGGGGAGGTGGGCATGCCACTGGGGGCGGCGAGCCGGCCATCGAAATTCGCGCAAATGGAGGTGGGGGAGCTGCTAATCGAGCCATGATGGGTAACGCATATATGACAAACTCTTCGATTCGTCAATAGCTACGCAGGAACAATCGTTTGCTATGGCTTGAGGCGCGGTCTGATATTCTCAACTGCTTAGACTGGGCCAAGTGCGTTCGAGGATCGATCAAATCCTTACACGTAAAGATGCGAACAGAAAACGCCGAAGGCGTTTACCAACCCACAGCCCAGGGTTGCGCGCGCCAGCGCGCTACCCTGGGGAGTAGCGCCACATGGATTTGTACCAACCCTGAAAGGGTTGTGATTAAACATCACATGGCCCGGTGAAGTCGCGAACTCTTTCAGAGTTTCATTTATCAAAGGTCCTTCGTTTCCCAGGGCTGGAATTTGCAAACGCCTTCGGCGTTAACACCGCCACCAACCGAAGGTGCGCAAACTGCGTCAAGTAGATAGCACACCGATTCATCGGTGGAACCGCGTGGCGTATGAATTCGCAGTCCGTGAAACGGACGGCTGAATATTCGAGCCTTGGATGAACACGACGATTTCAACCGTCCGTTTCACGGACTCTGAATCAATTTGCTTTTACGTAACGGAAAAACGCACTCTGAGTAGCTTGACGGGCGCGGGGCATCAGCGAGGTGCATAGGCTCGGCGCCCATGGTTCGGGGTCCATCAGCCCCTGTTAACGCCTAGCCGGTTCTCTTCGCGTGCTGATGCAACGCGCCCGCCTGTCATGAGCGGTGGCTCATGAAGTCTCTGCGCGTGCTGAAGGCGCGGAACACATCAATCCCGAAAACTTGTCTCGCCCTTTCAGGGCGAGCGTTATTTTGCGGATGCGATCCAGGGGGTGCTGCCCCTGGCTATTAGATTTCACGCCTTCAGCGTGAACACCCGGTCGCTACCGCTCGCGGTACTGACACGTGCTCCCACGCCTCGCTACGCCGCCGGTGTTGTTGGCGGCAGTGCCTCACTCTTTCTTCGCGGCGCTCGCTCCGCATGACTGGCGCTGATCCATTCGGCGAGGACGCCGACGTTGTTGGCGTACTTGTTGCGCACGATCGCGTCGAGCTTGCGCACGATGTCGTTGCCACGCTCGATGGCGGCGTCGATCGCAGCGTTGGCGGCGACGTGATCGCCGACGGCGCTTGATTGATCGGTCATTGCCTTTTCGAACGCGGCGATGTCGGCATTAAGGTCTTCAAGAAAATCCGGCCGCAGCTCGTGCGCGATGAATTGCGCTTTTAAAGGTTCGGCGTTCGCTCGGACGGCGCGGGCCGCATTCAGCAGAGCCCGGTCGTTTCCTTTTGGCGGCACCCGAAACATCTCGCTGATTGAATTTCCAGGTGCGTCCATCGCCCGCGCCGTGCGATAGATCGCTTCAAGGTCCTCGCGCAGTTCGCGCCGCGTTTCAGCACGCATGTCGGTTTCCTGGCGCGCCGAGCCGCGACCGGAAACTTCGGCGGCTGCATGCGCGTTAAGCTCGGCGATTACCGCCTTCAGATCGACGAACAAGTTTCTGCCGATGCTGGTCGCCGCGAAATCAGCAATGTGCGCGTCGCCGAAGACATCGACCCGCACGAACATCTGGATTCTTCTCGATTCTCGGTCGTTCACAGGTGTGACCTCCTTATGAGATAGGGCCGTTTAAGAAGTTCACTTCGACGATCGTGGAAGATCGTGAGGTGACTGGTTCTATTATGAGAGCGGCCGTTGGCGACTGGGTGTGGCCGCTGATTCCCTGCTTGATGGGCGCGGATTTTATCGCGAGCGTTCACGGCATGCAAGATTTTTAGCGGGCTGGCAGCGAAGATTTTGGCAGATAAACCGGATTAACCGATTTTATTGAGGAAATCCGCTAGTCTGACCAGGTTGGGACGGCGTCTGACGGGCTCGGAATGGCATCTGACACGCCTGGAATCGCACCTGACACGGCTGGAACCGAGTCTGACACGCCTGGAACGGCTCCTGACACGGATGGAATTGCATCTGACTCTGGCGGAATCGCTCCCGACATTGAGGGAATGGCACATTCCGCCGGGCGAACGGGACGTGAAAGCCCTGGAACTGGATGTGCGCGAGTTGGAATGAAGGCTCGCACATTGAGATTGGTGGCTTACAAAGCTTGATTGAGAACGGCCGGCTAATTCTGCAGGAGCTGAGCGAGTTGTTGCAGTTCCGCCAGATTCAGATCGGAGATGGCCCACCACTCCATCCCGGCACTGGTCCAACGAATCAGGTTGTAACCCTGACTTACTGAAGCCCGCGTCGTGGGCTTCGATCCGCTCTTCGCCGGCCAGACAAAAATGTTGATGAGATGTTGCCGCCGCTGATAGATGAGCGCGGCGACCGGACGATTATCAATATAGTCGAGTCGCCCACCCTTCAATTCGAATCCCTGCTCTTTCAAATCTTTGACCGGCGGCGAAAAGTCGAGCTTGCCATCGAACCATGGCTTGACCGTGTGCTGGTCGGACGACGGCACGTCGGTGAGATGCTGGGCCATCAGCGAACGCACATGACTCGAGACTACTTCCTGGGCAGTCAATGTTTCTGCAGCAGGGCGATTGAGAATTAGCATGACGGCCAGGGCTGCTAACACCACCACCGCGAGCGGTGCGGCAGCGAGCGTCCATCGCCACCAACTTTCCGTTACCGGTTTTTCCTGCGCTTCGCGCCGCACGGCTGAACGCAGACGTTTTTCGAAACCTGTCGACGGCGTGAAACGAAGCGACGAGTCTTTCATCAACGTGGACAAACCACGAATCTGCTCCTGAGCGGTCGCGCACGATTCGCACTCCCGCAGATGCGCTTCCAGCTCAAGACTCTTCGCGGGATCCAATTCGCGATCAACGAACGCGTGAATCAGCAGCCCATTTTCCTGACAGGTCATGCCGCGCCTCCTTTCGTTCCGACTCTCATTCGAGGTGCCAGGAGCGAATGCAATCGCTTGCGGCCGCGCGCCAGCCTCGACATCACCGTGCCAATCGGCAGCTCGGCGATCATCGCGATCTCTTTATAGGAAAGCTCTTCCAGTTCGCGCATCACCATCACCTCGCGAAACTCAAGCGGCAACGCGGCCAGACACTCCCGAACCATTTGCGCGTCGGCGTCCTGCACCAGACGCAATTCAGGATTACTAAAGTCGTCCGTCGAAGCTTCGGGCGCATCGTCTATCGAATCGGTCAGCTCGCGACTGCGGTTTCGTTGCAGCCATGAATAGCAAGTATTGCGGACAATGGTGAGCAGCCACGTTCGGCTTTCGCCGCCGCGATACCCGTCGAAGAACTTGAAGGCCCGCAGGTACGCTTCCTGAACAACGTCCTCCGCATCCGCATTGTTGCGCACCAGCCAGCGCGCCAGATTGTACGCGGCGGGCAGATGTGGCAACACCACCGCTTCAAAGCGACCCGCGCTGGTCTGTTCCGGCAAAAATGCACCTCGCTCCTGAAACTAAAGACTCAGGCTCAAACGATTTTATTCCCGCGAAATTGTTGGTCCGGGCGCAGGAATATTCACACACGGAAGTTGGTCTGTACAGATGAAAGCAAGATTCGAAAGGAGATTTAGAAATGAAAGATCAAATTAGTTGGCTATTGCATCCACCCATTGACGGCCCGCGGGCCACGATTCTGATTCGCGTGATGGCGGGAACGGTTTTTCTTTGGGAAGGGATCATGAAGTTTGTGTTTGCGAATCAGGGCGTCGGACGATTTACCAAACTCGGATTTCCCGCTCCCCACTTCACCGCGACGGCTGATGCGTGGTTCGAAATCATCGGCGGCATTCTGATCGTTTCGGGATTATTGACGCGAGCGATCGCGATTCCCTTCATCATCGAAATGTTGGTGGCGATGGCTTCGACCAAGATTCCAATGTATCTCGGCACGTCTCCGCTGCCGTTGCCGCCGGTGCCGCCACAGGTTGGTTTCTGGGCCGTACTGCATGAGATTCGCTCAGAGTATGCGCAACTCGCATCGTGCGCATTCTTGTTGTGGGCAGGGCCAGGCCCCTGGTCAGTCGATGCGATTCTTTCGAGGCAAAGAACGGATCAGGCGTTGAGCATTTCCGCATCTCGCCTGCGCACAGCTGCGTGAACGTGAAAGGAGCTGCGGCGGTCAAGCCGGCGCCTGACCGCCTTTTGTGTGAGGACCGCGAGCGGTAGCGACTCTTTTGTGTCAGTGCCGTGAGCGGCAGCGACTCTTTGTGTCAGTACCGCGAGCGGTAGCGACTCTTTTGTGTCAGTACCGCGAGCGGTAGCGACCGGATCAAGAAGTCCCGCCGGGGTTCTGACGTTTCCTCATGATCCGGTCGCTACCGCTCGCGGTACTGACACGGTTACATTCGCCTTCCGCCTATCTGGGTAATCTGTGTAATCTGTGGTTTGCATCATCTACCGATTGCCATGCCACGTTTACGAAAAAGCGCTGCGCCGCTTTGGCGGTGTCCCGAATGCGGCCGCGGGTTCGCTAATCGCAATCAAAGTCACTCGTGCAGCGATGTCAGTTTGGATTTACATTTCACTGGCAAGAGCGAGCACGTTCGTGAATTGTTTGAGGCGCTGGTGAAGGTGATCAAGGCGTGCGGACCGGTCAAGGTGCTGCCTGAGAAAACGCGAATTGCCTTTCAGGTGCGCATGTCTTTCATCGCGGTTCAGGTGCGGCGGAACTATCTCATCGGTCACTTTGTTTTTGCGCGCCGCGTCGAGCACGCTCGTTTCACCCGCGTCGAAACTTTCTCTCCGCGAAATCATTTGCATGCTTTCCGTTTGGACGGCCGCGCGGAACTTGATGATGAGTTCGCGGCCTGGGTGCGCGAAGCTTATGCGGTCGGCGAGCAGAAGCACCTCATTAGAAAGTCAGCACCCTCTGCGTAAGCGGACGGGATCGCAATCTTCTCGTTACGATTTCGCGGCCCAATCCGTGTAATCTGTGGACAACTCAAAGGAGACTGAGATGAACATCAAAGATTTGTTACTCGCCGAATTGAATCGTGAAGTCGAGCGTTCGCGCAGCGCGCTGGCCCAGGTGCCGGAAGATAAATCTGATTGGAAGCCGCATGAAAGATCGATGGCCTTTGGTTACCTCGCCAACATGGTCGCGACGATTCCCATGTGGATTACGATGCAGATCAATCAGGATGACCTCGACATCGCGCCGAAGGATGGCCCAAAGTTCGAGATGAAACCGCTCAACACCAGCGCTGAATACATCGAAGCGCTCGACAAGGCTGCGGCCGGCGCGCGCGATGCGTTTGCGAAAACTTCAGACGAACATTTGCAGACGAATTGGCAGTTGAAAGCCGCCGGAAACGTGGTGATGGAAGCGCCGCGTTACGAGATGATTCAGGATTCGCTGTTGCACCTGGCGCATCATCGCGGACAGATGACTGTGTATCTGCGGCTGATGGGTGCGAAGGTGCCGGCGATTTATGGCCCTTCGGCGGACGATAAAAGTTTTGGGTAACTCAGTCTCTCGTCACCGGTCTTAAGAACGTCCGCTCATAACTGGTGAAGCACTGCGTGTCGTTGCGGTGACGCGTCTCAGCGAGACAATCAGGATCGCCGGCGACATCACGCCGATACTCGTCGTAAGCCTCAGCATTAGGAAAGCTGAACAAAGCCACGGCGATATTTGGCGGACCTTCCTCACCAATGCCGGCAAAACTGAAAGATGAATTTGGCGGAGTCTGGCCTGGCACGAAGTAGCCGTGATGCGTACCACCATATTTCTCAATCAGGCGCATCCACGTCCGAGCATATTGCTCGAAGTCCGCCAGTTTTTCCGGATTCATCGTGTAGCGAATGAAGCAAGTGATCAATTTGCGTCTCCTTTAACCATAGTACCAACTGATAATACCCCAGGCCTGTGAAGCGACTTGCGAGTCGAACTTCAGCCAATCGCTGGGTTATAATCCATTTCGTCAGAACGTCAGGTTTGCCCACTGTGGGAATCCACGTTGTTCATAATTCGCATCATAAAGCATCGTTGAGCGGGAAGATTCAGGGGGAACTATGGCCGCGAAACCACCAATGAACCGTTTGAAGTCGTACACGCCGGGCGCAATTGTCGGCGCTCCGCCGGGCGAGCGCAAACACATTCTGCGCCGCTTCTGGTTACCGGCGGTGATCCTTCTGGCGCTGGCCGCTGGTGGATTGACGGGCATCATCGCCGCGTATCAGCTCAACTATTCGCAGGCGGCGAGCGAGGTCGCGGCCCTCGCCACATATCGGCCCAGCATCGTCACCCGTATCTACGCTGACGACGGCAAGACAGTCATCGGCGAATTCGCGTTGGAGAAACGCATCCCGCTGAAGTACGACGAGATTCCGCCGGTGATGAAGAATGCGATCCTCGCCGTCGAAGACGCGCGCTTCTACGATCACGTGGGCATCGATCCGATTCGCATCGTCGGTGCGGTCTGGAAAAATCTCACCAGCAAAAAAGTTGAAGGCGGCTCGACGCTGACGCAGCAGCTGGCCAAGAACCTGTTTCTGACCCGCGAGCAGACGTACACGCGCAAGGTCAACGAATGGGTGTTGGCGCTGCAAATCGAACGCTATTACACCAAGAACCAGATCATGGAGCTGTACGCGAACCACATCTTCGTGGGCGCGAACGCCTACGGTGTGGAGGCCGGCGCGGAAACCTACTTTGGGAAGCCGGCCAAAGAGCTGACCATTGAAGAAGCCGCGTTGCTGGCCGCGATTCCGAAAGCGCCGGGCGAATACTCGCCCACGGCAAACATGGCCAAGGCAAAGGAGCGCCGCGATCTCGTCCTGCAACTGATGGCCAACAACGGATTTGCGTCACAGTCGGAAGTCGATGCCGCCAAGTCGCGGCCCATTCAGTTGGCCGACTCGGCTTATTACCAGGCGCCGCAGGCGACTGAACCTGCGTTCGATTATCCGGTCGAATTCATTCGTCAGGATCTCGAAGACAAATACACCACGCGCGTCGCACAGACCGGCCTCGCGGTTTACTCGACGATCAATATTGCCGCGCAGCGCAAAGCGTACGAGACGGTGCGTGCGGGGCTGCGCCGTTATGCGTCGGGCCACAACGCCTGGCGTCCCGGCTACGAAGCGATTCCCACCTCCAGCGGCAACGGCATCCCGACACCACAGGAATTGAGCGCCTATAAATATCCTGACTGGTATCGCAACGAGTATGAAACGGGCCGCTACCTCAGGGGTCTCGTCACCAAAGTTGAAACGGGCCGGGACGAAGCGACGGTTCGCTTCGGCAATTACACGGCGACCGTGACCGCTGCCGACATGGGTAGCAGCAAACGCTCGCCGCGTAGCGAGTTCAAGCCGGGCTATCTGGTCGATTTTCAAATCAAGGAAGTCGATAAGAAAAACAAACGGCTCAAAGTTGAGATGCAACCGGTGCCTTCGGTTGAAGGCTCGTTGATGACGCTGAACGCGAAGACCGGCGAGATCATCGCGATGCAGGGCGGCTATGATTTTTTGACCAACAAATTCAATAACGCCGTGCAGGCGTATCGGCAGACCGGCTCGGCCTTCAAGCCTTTCATTTATAGCGCCGCAATCGAATGGGGCATGACGCCGGACACGGTCGTCAGTGGCGCACCCATCAACATCGGCGGCTGGCAGCCACACAACTACAACGGCTCGACCAGCAATGGCGACATGCCTTTGAAAACTGCGCTGGCCCAATCGATGAACATTCCGGCAGTGCATTTGCTGCAAACCGTCGGCATTCAAACCGGCGCGCAAATGGTCCGCCGTTTCGGCATCAAAGTGCCGATGGCTCCATATCTTCCGTCCGCTTTGGGAGCGACCGAGGTGCCGCTCGATCAAATGGTGTCTGCCTATTCCGCGTTTCCGAACAAAGGCATTCGCGTCGAGCCGCACATGATGCGCCGGGTCCTGGATCGCGACGGCGCGGTGTTGGACGAGTGGGAAAAGACGACGTACAAAGTTTTCAGTGAATACGTGGCCCTGACCATGGTTTCGATGATGCGTGGCGTCGTCCAGGGCGGGACCGCATCAGCCGCGCAGGCCCTCGGAGTACCACTCGCAGGTAAGACGGGAACGGTTAACGATCACACGGACGTTTGGTTCATCGGCTACACCCCGACCTATGTGACCGGCGTGTGGATGGGCTATCCCGGGCGCAAAAAGAACCTCGGCAACGAGATGACGGGCGCTCACGGCGCGCTGCCATTCTTCATGGACTTCATGAAAGACTTTCTGAAGGACAAGCCGAAGGAAGATTTCCCGAAGGCGCCGAACATGCCCGAAGACATGAAGGAGATGTACAAGCAGCGCCAGCGTGAACTGCAACTCGAGCGCGCGCAGATGGCTGTCGACGACAACGAAGAGAAGACGGACACGATCACCACGCCCAGCACGGTTACCGAACCGCGACTCGAAGACAAGACGCTGCCTCCGGCGCCGAAGAGCGATGAGCCACGCCCGGCGACCGACGCCACGAAGAAACCCGCGGTTCCGGCTGCGACTCCGGCCGAGAGTCGCCCACGCGAAGTCGATCCGAATAAGAAGAAGGGCAAGAAGGGTGACGACGGGCCGCCGGGATGAAGAGCAAGGATGAAGGCGGGAGGATGAAGGATGAAAACGCGGCGCTCACTCGCCGCGTTTTTTTAGCCAAGAACCGTTTTCCTTCAAAGCGCGAACGATGGGTTGCCAGTTGTTCATTCGCGCGCGATCTGCATCCGTGAAATTGACTTCATCGAACCATCGAAATCCCGGATCTTTGCGCGTCTGCCCGCTTCGCTTGGGTTTCGACATGTACTTTTCGAATACGTCTCTGACTCTGGCGGCGAACTCAGAGAATGGATAGATGAAGAAATCTGGTTGGGATTCTTCGTGAAGGTTGACCAGCACAACAAAAGGAACGCCGGGAGTTTCATCAGCCGAAACCTGCTTGTTCAGTTTCCATCCCTGCTTATTATGCGCAGAACGTGTTTTGACTTGAATTGATACTGAGGTCGTACCGTCAACGTTCGTCGCGACTACGTCAAACAACGGATTGTTCTTTGGCGTGAGTAAGGCCAAATACCCCCTTCGGCAGAGCTCCGCGCACACGTAGTATTCGCCGGCCGTTCCGACGAGAGTGTTACCGTTAGAGCGGCGTAAGTCACCGCCCCCTTTCGTTGTTGATCCCAACACGCGCAGTTGCTTTCCGGAGTGTTTGCCTCTCACCCCACCGCTGAAGTCATATTCAGGTCGCATTGCTAATCTCTTCGTAAGTCTCACGCTCACTCTTGGTAGGTTTTCGCGCGCTAATTAATCGAATTCGCATGCCGCGCTCTGTAAATGATACTACGAGCAACCGATTGCCAGAAGAATGCCCGATGGATAAGTAACGGTGCTCAGCAACTGAGTGGTCTGGATCAGGAATCGTTAACTCAAGCGGATCCGCGAAAACGGTCGCCGCTTCTTCGAACGAGACGTTATGGTTCTTCTTATTGAGAGTGTTCTTCTTTTCATCCCATTCAACATTAATATAGCCGGAACTTGGCATTTTTCGATCCGATCGCGTGAGCTCTTCACTTGATGAGTCACCGGCTTATTAACTTTTCGGAGACTATCCTCGAAAGGTGACGTCAACTGTTCATCTCAGCCGCCTACCATCCTGCCCAAAACATGCGGCAGCATCTTGCGCCACCAGGGCCAGTCGTGATTTACGTCGGCGCCCCACAACTCCAAATTGTGCGGGATGTCTTTGCCCTTGAGAATGTTTGAGAGTTGGCGGCTGCGTTCGGGATCTTCGTAAGAGCCCTGGCCGGACAGGATGTAGATCGAATCTGCCTGCTGCAAAATCGGCAGGTGATGCTCGTCGTTCAAGTTCGGCAGGTAATCCATCGGGTTGTTGAAGTAGACGTTGTCGTCGTAGTAACCGTCGAGAAACGAGCGCACGTCATAACTGCCGCTCATCGGGATCGTGCCGCGAAACAAATCGGGATGTTTGAAGTATTCATTCGCCGCGAGATAGGCGCCGAGACTGGCCCCGGTGGTAACCGGTTTCGCGTACTCCGGCGGATTTTCATTTCGGATCAGCGGCAGCACTTCATCGACGATGTAACGGTCGTAACGTGTCAACAACTCAGCTTTGAGACGGGACGGCATCTCTTTATTCAGCAGGCTCCAGCGATTGACGCTGTTGATTGAGTAGGCGCGAATCTTGCCGTGCTCGATGAACGGTTTAATTGAATCGACCAGATAAAAGCGTTCGTACTCGAGATAATCAGCCGCGGCCGTGGGCAGCATTAACAGGGTCTGGCCGGCGTGACCGTAGGCGACCAGCGGCATTTCCATTTGCAGGTTCGGGCTGAACCAACTCGTTATTCGACGTTCCATGTGTCCAAGCAAACCTCAGAAAGTGTGATTTGTGAGCGCAGTATTGTCGCACTTATGGCGCGAGAAGCAAGTCGTGCCCATGGCGGCAGCGGAGCGATGCGGCGGCAGGCGGCACTGCGGTGTCGAGCGGGAATCTACGGCACCTTTCGCCCTATTCGGATTGGGAATCGTAATCACCGCCTAACGATCGTGGGGTCCAACGACGGTCCTACGGACCTGACAACCTGCGTCTTACTTTCCTTTGCCGGCGATCTTGCAAAAAACTTGACGGGTCAGAGGACTTGCGATATTTTGCGGCCCGCGATAGTTCGTTAGTCACTGAAGATTAGTTCGAACGAAGCTGTCGCACAGGCCCCTTTGGTCCAACTGACCGTTGCCAGTGGATCGCCTCGCATAACTGTTTAGCTGTCGCCACGCGAAAGTTGCCAGAATTTTCGAAAGGGAGAACGCTCATGCCTTCGAATTCCGACTCGTCAACCGACATTACATTTTTATTCAAAGGAACCATTCGGGAAGTCAAAGCCGCAACCATGACGGATGTGCCGGTCGACAAAAATACCGTCGTGGCCATGGTGGACCAGGTGCTCGAGGCGCCCGCCAATCTCGCCAAGATGGGCGGCCATCGCGTCACCGTAAGGCTTAGCGGGCGGACCAAGGTCGCGGTCGGCGACGAACTGATCTTCCATGCGCACGGCTGGATCTTCGGCGCGAGCGTGGCGGTCATCTCGATTAAGGAAGAGCGCGTCAGAGATACGCGAGCGCACGCCGCGCTGTTGAGCCGCGGTGGCGATCCCGTGGCGCATCGTCAAAATCGCCGCGTCAAGCACCGCTTCAACAAGGCCGACGTAGTCGTCTCTGGCCGAGTCACAATGATCAGAATTCCGACGGAAGCCAACAGCGCCAGGCGCGCGGCGACCAATGCCGATTCTGCGAGCAGTACGCCCGAACCGATGGGACCAATCAGCGAACACACGCCGCATTGGCGCGAGGCGCACCTGGAAATTGACGACGTGCATAAAGGCGAACACAGCAGCAGCATCGCGGTGATTCGATTCCCCGCGAGCACCGACGTGCGCTGGTACAAGGCGCCGAAATTCGAACCGGGGCACCAGGGCTTCTTCATGCTACGCAAACACACTTCGTCCAGCGCGCCGGCGTCAAAGGGCGGGCGACGAGCTGCGAAGAAGAAAGCCGGCGACGCGACCACCTCTCATTTCACCGCACTTCACCCGGCTGACTTTCAGCCTTACACGCAGCCCGGCGGGGTCAGGCGCATCATCGAAAGCGCGAATGAAGATGAATAGTCGAAGCGGTAAACGTTGATTGAAGCCCTCTCAGGAGAAACATGATGCCAACGAAAAAGAAGCGCGCGAGCAAAGCCAAAGCGACGAAGCAAAGTACTAAGAAGGCGGGTCAGGTTTTGATCGTCAACATGATCCCGAAGTCTCTCAGCGGCGAGACCCATCAGGACAGCGAACCGACGATCGCGGTCAATCCAAAGAATCCCTTGCAGATAGCCGCATCGGCCTTCACTCCTGACCCTTCGCATGGACCGCGCGCGCCCATCTACATCTCGACGGATGGCGGCGCCACCTGGACGCTGAACTCGATCGTCCCCA
>Ga0207511_100156_pt1 | contig 15554 bp, 14 predicted proteins | sample NitcycUWRSCHO22C_FD_188265 | JGI IMG/M metagenome (GOLD analysis project Ga0207511, IMG submission 188265) | Soil microbial communities from Arlington Agricultural Research Station in Wisconsin, USA - Nitrogen cycling UWRJ-SCHO22-C (SPAdes) | ecosystem: Environmental > Terrestrial > Soil >... | reverse complement strand
GAATTAGCCACAGATTTACACAGATAAACGCAGATCAGAACAGTCTGCTTATCTGTGTAAATCCGTGTTCATCTGTGGCTGATTGTTTCGTGAGTTGCCCTCCCTCACGGTCGGGCTTCTGACACGCTACGTGGTGGGATATCCCTGAGGGTGAGCCTGTAACCAATCCCAGGCCGACTGAATGATCAATTTCAAATCCTGAAATTTGGGCGACCATCCAAGCTCGTGTTTGATTTTGTCTGAACTCGCAATCAGCACGGCCGGGTCACCGGCGCGGCGCTTCACCGTGCGGGTCTCTATCTCGCGACCGGTGACTTCACGCGCGGTCTCAATCACCTCGGTCACCGTGTAACCGTCACCGCCGCAACCCAGGTTATAGATCGCGCTCCGCTCTCCGAGAATGTCTAAGGCCAGGATGTGGGCCCGCGCCAGATCGATTACGTGAATGTAATCGCGGACGCAGGTACCGTCGCGGGTCGAATAATCGTCGCCGAAGATTTGCACGTCGGCGCGCGTGCCGTTCGCCGCTTGCAGCACCAGCGGAATCAGATGCGTTTCCGGATCGTGCTGCTCACCGAATTGTTTGCTGGCGCCGGCGGCGTTGAAGTAACGCAGACTCGCATAGCGCAAGCCGTACGCCTTTTCATACCAGTGCAGCGCCCGTTCAAACGCGAGTTTTGATTCACCGTAAGGGTTCGTCGGCTCAGTCGGATCACTCTCTTCGATCGGTTGCTTCTCGGGCTCGCCATAGGTCGCGGCCGTTGAAGAGAACACCAGCTTGTTTACTCCGCAGTCGCGCATCGCATCGATCAACTTCAATCCAGCGACGACGTTGTTCTCGAAATACTTCGCCGGCTGCTCGACTGATTCACCCACCAGTGAGTGCGCGGCCATGTGAATTACCGCTTCGACAGAGTTGTCTCTGAGCGCGTGCCGCAACGCATCACCGTTCATCAAATCTGCTTCCATGAACTTCGCCCGGGCATCTACGGCCGCGCGATGACCTTTGATGAGATTGTCGTACACGACCACCTCGTGGCCGTCGCTCAATAACTCTTCAGTGACCACGCTGCCGATGTAACCAGCACCACCGGTAACCAGCACTCTCATCTACTTAACGAACCCTTTCTTGACCAGCCATTCATGCACGACGATTTTCTTGTCCCGCTTGGCGCCGTCGACTTCGTAATTCAGTTTGCGCATCTCGTCAGTCGAGATCGCTCCTGCGAGTTGCTTCAGAATTTGTGTGAACGGTGTTTCTAACTGACGAGAACTGACAATTTCCGGATCGATGAATTGCTTGAATGCGCTTGGACTAACTATAAACACCGCTTCATAAGGCGGAAAGTAATGTCGATCATCCTCGAGTTGCACCAGATCGAGCGCCCCAATTCGTCCGTCGGTTGAGTTACCCGCGATCATATCCACCTTGCGTGACGCCAGCGCGGTGTAAGTCAGGTCCAGCGCCATATCGCTGACACCAGCAAATCTCAAACCGTAAGCGCGCGAAAATCCCTGATAGCCGTCCGCCCGCACCATAAAATCATGACCAAACCCAGCGCGCCATTGCGGTGTCTGCTTAGAACTTTCTGAGACGGTTTTCAGATTCAGCCGGCGGGCATCTTCGCCACGCACCAGGATCGCAAACGTGTTGTCAAAGCCGAGCGGATCGCTCACCCAAAGATTGAATTGGTTTGAGTATTCGGCCCGCACCTGATCAAAAACCGCCTTGGGATCGCTGATCGGCTGATGATGAAGAATTGCCGTGAATGCAGTGCCGGTGTACTCGGGGTAAAGATCGATATCGCCTTTGAGTAAGGCTGAGTGCGCCAGATTGCCGCCGAGATCAAAACGACGATCGACTTCGACGTTCTGCGCTTCCAGCATTTGTGCAACGATTTCAGCCAGCAGATTCGATTCAGTGAAGTCTTTCGAGCCAACTGTCACATGAGCGCGATTCGCTGACTCGCTGGATCGCGCACGCCGCACCAGCCGCCAACTCGTGAAGCCGATAAACGCTACCAGGATAATTGCTGCGAATGCCACGATGGCGCGCATCGATTTTCCGCGCCGCCGTTGAATCGAGGTATCGAAACGCTTTTCGATCAATCCAAATCCGAAATCAGCGACCAGCGCCATCAACGCCGAAGGGACCGCGCCCGCCAGCAGCAGGTTGTTATCGTTGAGTCGCAGGCCGCGAAAGATGTATTCGCCCAGGCCGCCGGCGCCGACTTCGGCAGCGATGATCGCGACACCGATCGTGATCACGACGGCCACGCGCACGCCGGTGAGGATGACGCTCATCGCCAATGGCAGTTCGACTTGAAAGAGAACTTGTCGATCAGTCATGCCCATCGCGACCGCGGCTTCACGCACTGCTGGATCGATCCCGAGAATTCCCGTGACCGTGTTGCGGATAATCGGCAGCAGCGCGTAGAAGACCAGCGCCACGATCGCGGTGCGTGGACCAATGCCGCCGATGAACGGCAAAGGGATCAAGAATCCAAACAACGCGAGACTGGGGATGGTCTGCATCACGTTCGCGATTCCCAGCACCGGCGTGCGCAGCCGCTTGCGGCGCGTAATCAAAATACCAACCGGCAGCGCGATGAGCACGGCGATCGCGATCGAGATGAAAACCAACCAGACATGCTGCGCGATGTGCGCGAGTATGTCCGACCAGTTGGCTCTGAGGAATTCGAGCATAAGGAAGTGCCGTTCGCGGCTCCGCCGCAGCACACTGCGGTAAGGCTCCGCCTTACCGTCTACCCTTGAGATTAATTAAGAGGCTGCGCCTCCGCGCGAGGCATAGCCTCGCTCTTAATTGAATACCGTCCCGGAAAGGCTGAGCCTTTCCGCACTGTGCGGCGGCTGAGCCGCAGATTCACTTGCTGATATCGCGCACCGTTTCCAGGTAAGCTCGCGCCAACTCATTCGTTGATTTCACAAATCCTTCCGGCGTCTCCAACAAAACGATCTTGCCTTTATCCATCAGCGCGATGCGCGTTCCCAGCGTCAACGCCTCCCGCACATCGTGAGTCACGAAGATGACAGTCTTGCCCAGACGTGATTTCAATTCCGCAAATTCTTTCTGCAGAGATGCGCGCGTCAGCGGATCGAGCGCGCCGAACGGTTCATCCATCAGCAGCAGCGGCGGATCAGCCGCCAACGCCCGCGCCACGCCCACGCGCTGGCGCTGACCGCCCGATAATTCACGTGGATAGCGATCGGAAAATTGACTTGGATTGAGACCGACGAGATCCAACAATTCATCTGTCCGCTGTTGCGTTCGCACCCGGTCCCATCGCTCGAGCGAAGGTACGAGCGCTACGTTCTCGGCCACCGTGAAATGCGGAAACAGGCCCGCCTCCTGGATCACGTAACCGGTCCGCCGCCGCAACTGAATTACGTCCCAGGCGCTGGTGGCCTTGCCTTCAACCACGACCTCGCCACTGGTGGGCGTCAACAATTTATTGACGAGTCGCAGGGTCGTCGTCTTGCCACACCCCGATTCGCCGAGCAACACCAGCGTCTCGCCGCGCGAGACGTCGAGAGACAAACCGTCAATGATGTTCCGCGAACTATCGATCGTAAAACTGACGCTGCGAAACTCCACCAACGCTCGTGAATTGTCACTGGCTGCATCGGACATGTTCGCGGCGAGTTTATCAAAAGCGACGAAGCGATGATAAAGTTTGTCTCCCCCGTTCCATTGTATGAATCAAATTGATCACATTCATGCGCGTGAGATTCTCGACTCGCGCGGCAATCCTACAGTTGAGGCCGACGTGATCCTGGCGAGCGGTGAACGCGGACGCGCGGCAGTTCCTTCGGGCGCTTCGACGGGCGAGCACGAAGCCGTCGAATTACGCGATGGCGATTCAAAGCGCTACGGCGGCAAGGGTGTGCTAAAGGCCGTCGCGAACGTCAACCAAACGATCGCGGTTGCACTCAAGGGCATGGATGCGCTGGACCAGCGCGCGATCGATCGCAAACTGATCGATCTCGACGGCACGCCGAATAAGGCGAAGCTGGGAGCGAACGCCTTGCTCGCCGTCTCGATGGCCAACGCGCGCGCGGCCGCGGGCGTTCGCCGGCTGCCGCTCTATCGACATCTCGGCGGTGACGCGGCCAGAACTTTGCCGGTGCCGATGATGAATATCATCAACGGCGGGGCCCACGCCGACAACAACGTCGACTTCCAGGAATTCATGATCGTGCCGGTAGGCGCGCCGTCGTTCGTTGAAGCCCTGCGCACCGGTGCCGAGATCTTTCACACGCTGAGATCGATCCTGAAAAAGAAAGGATATGCGACGGGCGTCGGCGACGAGGGCGGCTTTGCGCCCAACCTCAAATCGAATGAGGAAGCGATCGAAACGATTCTTGAAGCGATCGATCAGGCCGGTTACCAGGCAGGTGAGGGCGTGCTGTTGGCGCTCGACCCCGCGGCCAGCGAGTTCTTCGATGGCCAATCCTACGTCTTCAAAAAATCAGACGGCCGGAAACTGTCGACTGATCAGATGATCGACTTTTGGAAAAGTTGGGTTGAGAAATATCCGATCATCTCGATCGAAGACGGCATGTCCGAAAACGATTGGGACGGTTGGAAAACTTTGACGAACGAAATCGGCCAAACAGTCCAGTTGGTGGGTGACGATCTGTTCGTCACCAACACAAAGTTTCTGCAAAAAGGAATCGACCTCGGCGTCGCCAATTCGATCCTGATCAAGGTCAATCAGATCGGCACGCTGACCGAGACGCTTGATTGCATCGAGCTGGCAAAATCAAACGCGCGTACGGCGATCATCTCGCACCGCTCCGGCGAGACCGAGGATGCGTTCATCGCCGACCTGGCCGTGGCCACGAATGCGGGCCAAATCAAGACCGGATCGATTTCGCGCAGCGATCGAATTGCGAAGTACAACCAGCTGCTGCGCATTGAGGAAGAGCTGGGCGGCGCGGCGAAGTATCCGGGACGCGGAGCGTTTGAAGTGAAGTCCTAACGCAAACTTTAGTTTTCGCCTTCTTGTTCCCTCCCCCCCTGGGAGAGGGTTAGGGTGAGGGTGTTAGCGACGCTGGGTTAAGCCCTCACCCCGACCCTCTCCCAGGGGGAGAGGGAGAAACGAAAAACAATCCTTATGGACCTGGCAGACATTCGACATCTCTTCGATTACACCGAGTGGGCCAACGACCTCGCGATGGATGCGGCCAACAGTCTCAACGACGAACAACTGCAAAGGGACTTTGGCATCAGTCACCAGTCGATTTTCGGCACGTTGACGCACATGGCCGGCGCGGAATGGATTTGGCTCCAGCGGTGGAATGGCCGTTCGCCGTTGAAAGTTGAAGCCTGGACGATGTGGACGCCGGAAGCGTGCGGCGATCTGGCGACGCTGAACGATCGCTGGAGCGAAGTGGTTGATGGTCGCGCGCAATACATGTCGCAACTGGATGAAGCGAAGCTGGCGGCCGAGTTGTCATTCACTCTGCTCAGCGGTGATGCGAGTTCGATGCGGCTCGTCGATCAGATGCGGCACGTCGCCAATCACGCAACGATGCATCGCGGTCAGGTCGTCGGAATGATTCGGCAGCTGGGCCTCGAACCGCCATCGACTGATTTATTGTTCTACCTGCGGAACGATATATCACCGAAGTAAGTAGCATAGACTTTAGTCTGTGTTCCTGGGTGACAACCGACAATGCCATGGAAGAGAATCATTACTACCGCAGGAACCTTCCTCACTGGCATCCGTCAGGAGCAGCTATCTTTCTCACTTGTCGGCTATACGGCTCACTGCCAAAAAAGGTTACGCAACAGTTGATTGAGACGCAGCGATTAGTTGCTCGCGAAATCGATTTCGCCGGCAGGTCGAACGGGCAAGTGGCGGAACTAAAGCTCAAGCAGCACAAAAAGCTTTTCGCTAAGATTGACGCGATTCTCGATAAGGCTGAAAGTGGCCCGCGATGGTTTGCTGTGGATAAAATCGCCGACATGGTTGAAGAGGTGTTGCTTGGGCGTTGCGCAGAAATGTACATGCTCTGGGCTTACGTGATTATGGTCAATCATCTTCATCTGTTGCTTCGTCCACGCGCGCTTGTTTCGTCGCAGCCCACTGACGTTGATGGGTTCTGGCCGTTGAGTACCATTACTAAACGGATAAAGGGATACACCGCTCGAGAAGGTAACCTTATTTTAGAGAGAACCGGCCAGCCTTTTTGGCAACCGGAATCGTTCGATCATTGGCCACGAGACGAAGGTGAATTTTTTCGGATCGTTACGTATATCGAAGACAATCCGGTAAAAGCCGGTCTCGTGCAGTGCGCTGAAGAGTGGCGCTGGTCGTCCGCCGCAGAAAGAAAAAGGCGCGGCTGGAGCGAGATTCGATCGTTGACGTAGCCTATCTGTCTATTGCTGGAAATCACAGACTGAAGTCTATGCTACCCGGAGATAACTGGCAGCGCGACGAATATTCAATCAGCACAGACCGTGCGCGTCTCGATCTCGACGTCATTCACAACTACCTCAGCAATGAAGCGTACTGGGCCACCGGCCGATCGCGTGAAGTGGTTGCGCGATCGATCGAAAATTCTCTGCCCTTCGGCATCTATCATGGAAACGAGCAGGTCGGCTTCGCGCGCATCGTGACTGATTATGCGACCTTTGCCTGGATCGCCGACGTTTTCGTTTTACCGGAACATCGCGGCCGCGGATTGTCGAAGTGGTTGATGGAAGTCATCATTGCCCATCCCGAGTTGCAGGGATTTCGGCGCTGGGTTTTATCAACCAAAGATGCGCACGGTTTGTATGAGCGGTTTGGGTTTATTCCGTTGCACCGGCCGGAGCGTTGGATGGAACGTCCCGATCCCAACATGAAAGAGAGTCCTGATTACTGGCGATGAGTGTCAGAACCGCGAGCGGTGCGGGGACCCGCGCGGGCATCTCGCGCGGGGTGCAGGATGCGACCGGATCAATTGATCCTTCACGCCGCCTTGATCCCATCGCTACCGCTCCGGGTTCTGCCACGAAACGCATGGCGGCCGGCTCCAAACTGATGAAACAAAAGACCCCACTTACCCTGATCATTCTCGATGGCTTCGGCTATCGCGCCGAGCGCGAAGGCAACGCGATCGCTTTGGCGCAGATGCCTTTCTATGACGAGATTCGCGAGAAGTATCCGCACACGTTGCTGGAAGCCTCCGGCGAATGCGTCGGACTGCCGCACGGCATCATGGGCAATTCCAACGTCGGCCATTTATGCCTCGGCGCCGGTCGGGTGCTGCGCACCGACGTCGAACGCATCAACCATGAGATTGAGAGCGGCGGGTTCTCTCACAACCTGGCGCTGAATGCCGCCATCGATAATGCCGTCAAACACGATCGCGCGCTGCACCTCATGGGTCTGGTCTCGGACGGCATGGTCCATTCATCGCAGGAGCACGCGTATGCGCTCTTGCGACTCGCAAAAGAGAAAGGTGTCCCACGCGTCTTCGTGCATTGCTTCCTCGACGGGCGCGATACGCCGCCGGCTTCGGCGGTGAAATATGTCGAAGCGATGCAGCAAAAATGTCGAGAGATTGGCGTGGGCGAAGTCGCCACCGTCGTCGGACGCTACTATGCGATGGACCGCGACAAGCGCTGGGAGCGGACCGAGAAAGCCTACAAGTTGTTAGTCAATGGTGAAGGCGAGCGGACTAACGATCCCGTGGCGGCGATTAAGAAGTCGTACGAACGAAAGGTGACCGACGAATTTGTCGAACCAATCGTTTGCCTGCGCGACGATGGTAATCCGGTAGGAAAGATCGAGGACGGCGACTCAATAATTTTCTTCAACTTCCGCGCCGACCGCGCCCGCCAAATCACCAGCGCCATCGCGGTTCCCGGCTTCGCCGACTTCCCCACATCGAATCGCCCGCACACACACTTTGTCTGCTTCGCCGTTTACGACAAGACTTATCCGTTGCCGGTCGCCTTTCCGCCGACGGTACCGCGCCACATTCTTGCGGGCGTCTTCGCCGTGAATGAAGTGGAAAACTATCGCATGGCGGAAACTGAAAAGTACGCGCACGTGACCTACTTCTTCAACGGCGGGGCTGAGCAGGAATTCCCGCACGAAAAGCGCCTGCTGGTCCCTTCGCCGAAAGTGGCGACCTACGATCTCGCTCCGGATATGTCTGCCTTCAAAATCACCGACAAGTTGTTGCGGGCCATCGAAGGAAGCGAAGCCGACGTGTTCATCGTGAATTTTGCGAATGCCGACATGGTTGGTCACACCGGCAAGCTCGACAAGACCATCGAGGCAGTTCAATACGTCGACACCTGTCTCGGGTGGATTACGAAAGCGATGCGCACGGCCAAAGGCACGACCCTGGTAACCGCCGATCACGGTAACGCCGAACAGATGATCGATCCGAAAACGGGCCAGCCGCACACGGCGCACACAACCAATCCGGTGCCGTTTCATCTCATCGATGAGGGATCGATCGGCGTGAAGCTGCGTGACGGCGGCGCGTTGGAAGACGTCGCGCCGACGATGCTGGGACTGCTGGAGATTGAAAAACCCGTCGAGATGACCGGCAGAGATTTGCGAGAAATGTGAAGTTGTCACTGTCCGCGTAGTGGACAAATTTAATAGCCGGTGGCAACGCCACCGGATGCGAAGCAGAGCAGAGCGCGACCCTGAAAGCACCATTCTCCGTGGGCGATGCCCACGGCTATGAAATTCGACCGCTGCGCGGTCGCGTTATCCATGGCCGCTACTACGGAAACGTTAGACCAACCGCGTGCGCGGGCTTTATCCCTGCGCTGGATCATCAACGCGCGCGAAGATCTCGTCTGGTTCATTGGATCAGTCGCCTCGAGCTATGCATTGTTGATTCTGTACGTCACCGGCGTCCTGCCGCTGATTCCCATGGTCGCCGGTTGGGCCATCCTCATCGACGCGCCGCATGTCTTCGGCACTTTCTCGCGCACTTACTTCGACAAATCAGAATGGAAGACGCGCAAGGGTCTGCTGCTCGGCTCGCTGCTCTTCTTCCTTCTGGGTCCGGCGCTGGTGTTACTCGGCGCCGGTTTCACTTTCTTTTTTGTCGCCGCGCTGTGGGCCTATTACCATCTCGTCAAACAGCACTACGGCTTTATGGTGCTGTACAAGAAAAAGAACGGTGATCTCGCTCCGATTGATAACGCTCTGGATCGTTGGCTCCTGATGTTCGCCTTCAACTATCCGTTCGTGGCTTTTATCGCGAATGACCCGGCGGCCATGGCGCGCGTCCCGCCGCTGCTGCGAGGTGGCGTGAAAGCAGTCGCATTGGTTCTCTTGATCGGCACGATTGTGCTCGGCCTCGGCTGGTTAATTCGCCAGGTGCAGCGCCTGGTAATGCGCGAGCCGCTCAATGTTCCAAAATATCTTTTGCTGGCGGCGGCGATCCCGATGCACTGGGTGGCTTTATTCACGCCGATGCCGGCGAAGCCAATCGCGCTGGTAGCCATTCTGACGATTTATCACAACCTGCAATATCAACGTCTGATCTGGTTTCATAATCAGAAATACAGCAGTGAGCCCACCAACAACCGTTTAGAGGCGGGACTTGTCCCGGCCGGCGGCACAAGTGCCGCCTCTAAACGATCGAGGGAAACCTGGGGCCCGGCAGCTTTGATTTCACGGCGGCTCGTTTATTACCTCGCGTTCGGAATTCTTTTCGGCATCATCTATCAAGGTCCACGCCAGTACCTCGGTTACCTGAACCTGCACACCGGCGATTCACCCGCGGCGTTAACCAGGCCGGTTCAACTCGGCATCGCGTTTCTGTGGGGCTACGCTTTCATTCATTACTATCTCGATTCGAAAATCTGGCGCGTCCGCCGAGATCCTTCCGTCGGTCAGGCGCTGAAAATGTCGTAAGCCACAGGTTGGTTGCGTGTCTCAGGTAAGAGTTTTAGAATCCCAATGCGATTGACAACGAAATAGTTTCGGGGGAGCCGGGCGATTGCGGATTGGCGATTGCGGAATGCGGATTGAATCGACAATCTACGTTCATCCTACGGCTGAGAGTCCGACGATGTAATTGACGGGATCAGATGCGGAGTAAATCCGCAATCCGAATTCCGCAATCCACAATCTCCGGAGACCCCTTGAACCTGATGCGGTTAAGACCGTCGAAGGGAGAAACAGTTATCCGTTGACCGTTCCATCCTTTCTCGGGCTGGGACGGTTTTCGTTTGTCGGCAGGTACTCGATCAAGATGAAAGCAATCGATCTTCGAAATCTCGGCGCGTGGATTTTGGCAGCATCGATGCTGGCCCCGGCCGCCATTGGCCGAACCAATCTCGTCGCGCTCGTCCCGGCTGAAGGCCTGATGCACGTCGACGTGACTTACACCGAAGAAGCGAACATCACCGATAAGACGAAAAACGATAACGGCGCCGAAGACGAAACCATTTCGAACTTCAGGTTGCGCGCCACCGCCGCATTTGAACAGCGCGTGATGATGCAAACGATCGCCGGCGCCGGCGTCAATTTCTATCCCGCCGAAAATGCCACGCAATCGCGCAGCGGCGGCGTGAGTTATCTCGGCGAACTAAAACGGACGGCGCTCGACACCGAACATCACCCCAGCCTGGAAGAGAAGACCACCATCAGTTTTGCCGGCGTGCTCTCAGATGATTCCGCCTCAGGCGTGCCCGACGACAATGCTGCCGGCATCCAGTTTGGCATCGTGTCGGATCTGACGGGCGGCTGTCAGGGCAAGCGAACAATCTACGGGTACGGCAAAGAAAAGAAGACCCAAACCATTGAGATCAATTCGTGCGGAAATTCTGATGAGTTGCACGAGGCCGCGATAATCACGCGCGAGCCACTCAATCTCGATCTGCGGCAAAAGTCCGCCGACAAGGAATTCGTACACTATGCCGCTCAGTTTCATGTGACATCATGTAATCTGAACCCGCAATATTGCGTGGAGTTGAAAGCCGCTGAGGCCGCAGCCAACTCGAGCGGAGGACCGAACAGTGAAGCGACGTCCGACAACTGGATCGGCGCCACGACTACGGGGAGCGTGACCGCAGGATTCAAAATTAATCTGACGATGTTCAAGGAATTGAAAGTCGACGGCACGTGGAAACGTTATCTGCAGCTGACGGCGTCCGTTACGCCGGTGACAAAGTCCCACGCCGCGCTGGCAGGAACATTGCCGAGTAGCGTTGAGACCGCGGATCGTTTGCGCGAACTTGAAGAATGATCTCTCAGGTAGGGAAGAGTGGCTGGCGCGCTGTCTGATTCGAAGGAAGCGGCGGTAAACCGGCCTCCCAACCTGAGAGTTAATAAGCTGCCTCGTTCCCCGAACGCTTTTCTGTGAGGCGAATTTCCCCGTTTCGTTTCCGTAACCACGGTCGATCAGGCATCATGCTTTCCGTCGCCAATTCAAACCGGAGGTAAGCACAAATTGGTAGACGATCGAATTTGTTTTCGCTGCGCAAAGACATTTGCGCCGGACCAGCTGCAGCAATCGACTTCAGGTAACCGTTTCTGTTCCGAGTGTTGGATGAAAGTGAACGCGCTCGGCGAAGCGCCGCGCAAGTGTCCCGTCGACGGCCTGGACCTGATGAAACGTCGCGTCGCCGACGCCGTCGTCATCGATGCCTGTCAGAAATGCGGCGGTCTCTGGTTTGACAAAGGCGAGCTTGAAATCATCGAACGAAAGTCGCGCGACATGGGCTGGCAGGGAGGGTTCTTCACCAGCATCATGCTGCTGTAGTTTGAAGTTGGCCGCTCATTCGCAACCGTGCGACGAGCCAACAACTCGCGCCACAAGATCGACGCGGTCATCGCCAAATGTTGATGACCGGCTCGCGCAACGAGCCTGCGAAGCAGGCGGCAGATAGTAGCCCCGGGTGAAGCGAGCGCAGCGAGCGAAACCCAGGGATCAGATTGTGTTGATTTAAGAGCCCGCGGAGCGGGCGACAGAAGTGTCAGTACCGGGAGCGGTAGCGACCGGATCAAGGTCGTCTCGAGGCTTCGCCCGGACTCGCTGACATGATCAATTCAGGAGACATGATGAGCACCGCATTCAAACCACAAATCGATCCGGATCAATCGCTTCCCAACTCGCGCCGCGTCTACATCGACGGCCATCAACCCGGCGTGCGCGTCCCTTTTCGCGAGATCGATCAAAATCCAACGCGCAACTTCAAAAATGAATTGGAAGAGAATCCGGCAGTGCGCGTCTACGAAACCGCGGGGCCATATGGAGACCCGTCGATCAAGACAGACGTGCGCGAAGGCCTCGCGCAGCTGCGGCGTGATTGGATCGTCGGCCGCGGCGATGTCGAGGAATATGAAGGCCGCTCTTTGCAACCAATCGACGACGGCTATCTAACCTTCGAAGCTGCGCAGACTGCGCGTGACAAAGGCCGTCTCGAAGATTTCCCGACGCTGCGCCGCACGCCTCTGCGGGCCAAAGCAGGTTCATGTGTGACGCAAATGCATTACGCCAAGCGCGGCATCATCACGCCCGAGATGGAATTCATCGCGATCAGAGAGAACCTCGGACGTTCTTTGGAGTGCGGCGACTCGTCGCCGCTTTCCGTTGGTAAAGGAAAAGCGCTGACAAGTCAGCGCACTCCAAATGACGATCGCTCATCAATCGATCATCAACATCGCGGGGAGTCATTTGGCGCTTCCATTCCTTCTTTCGTCACGCCCGAATTCGTCCGCGACGAAGTCGCCCGCGGCCGAGCGATCATCCCCGCGAACATCAATCACCCGGAAGCCGAACCGATGATCATCGGCCGCAACTTCCTGGTGAAGATCAACGCGAACATCGGCAACTCTGCCGTGCTGTCTTCGATCGACGACGAAGTCGAAAAGATGCGCTGGTCGATCAAATGCGGCTCAGACACCGTGATGGATCTGTCGACCGGCAAGAACATCCACGCCACGCGCGAATGGATCATACGCAACTCGCCCGTGCCCATCGGCACTGTGCCGATCTACCAGGCCTTAGAAAAGGTCGGAGGCAAAGCCGAAGAACTGACCTGGGAGATCTTCCGCGACACCTTAATCGAACAAGCCGAACAGGGCGTCGACTATTTCACGATTCACGCCGGCGTGCGGCTGCCTTACATTCCGATGACTGCGAAACGCACCACCGGCATCGTGTCGCGTGGCGGCTCGATCATGGCCAAGTGGTGTCTCGCGCATCACGAAGAAAGTTTTCTCTACACGCGCTTCCGCGACATCTGCGAAATCATGGCCGCTTACGACGTCTCGTTTAGCCTGGGCGACGGCCTGCGTCCCGGTTCAATCGCCGACGCGAATGACGAAGCGCAATTCGCTGAACTCGAAACGCTCGGCGAGCTGACACAGATCGCCTGGGAATACGATTGCCAGGTGATGATCGAAGGCCCCGGCCACGTGCCCATGCACTTGATCAAAGAGAACATGGACAAGCAGCTCGAGACCTGCGGCGAAGCGCCGTTCTACACGCTCGGCCCGCTGACGACTGACATCGCGCCCGGATACGACCACATTACTTCGGCCATCGGCGCGGCGATGATTGGCTGGTACGGCACCGCGATGCTCTGCTACGTCACCCCGAAAGAACACCTCGGCCTGCCGAACAAGAAAGACGTGAAAGACGGCGTCATCGCCTATAAGATCGCCGCCCACGCCGCCGACCTGGCGAAGGGCCATCCCGGCGCCCAATACCGCGACAACGCTCTATCGAAAGCAAGATTCGAATTCCGCTGGGAGGATCAATTCAACCTCTCCCTCGACCCCGAAGTCGCCCGCGAATACCACGACGAGACCCTGCCCCAGGAAGGCGCCAAGCTCGCGCACTTCTGCTCAATGTGCGGTCCGCATTTTTGTTCGATGAAGATTACGCAGGATGTGAGGGAGTACGCGGCGCAAAAAGAGATCGATGAACAGGCAGCGTTGGGTTTGGGGATGAAAGAGAAGGCGGAAGAGTTTGTGGCGTCGGGTGGGGAGATATATAAAACCGCGGTCGCGGACTGAACTTCAGAAGTTGAACCTTAATCAAAGCACCGTAGGCGCGGCATGTAATAGCCCATGGCGTAAGCCCGGGGATCGCGTCCCCCAGAGGGATCAGAGCCCGCGAAGTGGGCGATAGAAGTCTGAACAAAACCACCTGTTGGTGTTAGTATTTCACCATGGAATCCCAGAAGATCATTATCGAAAAGCACCCGGACGGATACGTCTCTTATCCTCTCGGCCTCAAAGGCGTCGTTGTGGGCGAAGGAGATAGCTACGAAGAGGCGCTGGCCGACGTGCAATCAGCGATTCGTTTTCATCTCGAGACTTTTGGTAACTGGATTTAGGAATAAACTGCGTTCATGAGCAGCCCGGATCTCATCACGATTGATCCCGATATCCTTGGCGGCGCGCCGGTGTTCAAAGGAACGCGCGTACCCGTGAAGACTCTGTTTGAATATATCGAAAACGACTACTCGCTGGAAGAGTTTCTTGAATGTTTCCCGTCGGTCTCTCGCGAGTTGGCGCTTCGCGTATTAGAACGTTCCGAGCAGAGCTTGATTTCTCCCGCAGCATGAGAATTCTCCTGGACGAATGCGTCCCGTGGCCGATGCACCGGCTGCTGAGCAATCACTCATGCCCGAATGTTTGTGGCGCGGGGCTGGGCCGGCATCAAGAACGGCGAGTTGCTACGACTGGCTGAAACTGATTTCGATCTCTTCATCACTTCTGATCAGAATATTCGTTATCAACAGAACCTGGCAGCGCGCAAGATTGCTGTTCGACAATAGCCCAGCGATTTATCGCTGGGATCAGGATCACAAAACATTTCGCAGTCCGTGGAACGGACGGATGAATCTGTCGCCCGCTAAAGCGGGCTTTGGTTTTTCCTGGTTGCATACCCAGCACTGAAGTGCTGGGCTATTATCAAAGGTCCGCTACGCGGACGAAATTGGCTTGTGACAGGACATCCGAAGCGAGTAGTCTTTCAAGATGGCCATATCTGAAGAAATCTTCCGTCAAGCGATGACGCTCTCGCCCGACGTTCGCGCTGAGTTGGCGGAACGATTGATTGGCAGCCTCGCCGAAGATGTCTCGCCAGAAATCACCAAAGCGCAACTTGCCGAAGTGCAGCGAAGAATCGCTGAAGTTGAGTCCGGGGAAGTCGAATTGATTCCTGGTGATGAAGTGTTGGCACGCGCACGTCGACTGTTAGCAGATAGAACTCCTACGAGCTGATGGCTAGTTACGGTTTTCATCCCGAAGCTGCCGAAGAATATCTCGCCGCCACACGCCTTGCCTCATCAAAAGTCAGAATTTCCCTGACGACCACGACAGGTTCTCGGTTATGCCCCAAGGGGGCAACGGCCTCCAGCCCAGGGTTGCCGCTTCGGCTACCCTGGGTGATGAAGGAAATTTGTCTTCAACCGCGATGCGGTTGTGCCTGCTGAGTGCATTTTTCTCGGAGAAAACGACGCAACCGCGTTGCGGTTGAATATCTTCTTACTAGTTTCCCAGGGTAGCCGAAGCGGCAACCCTGGGCTGGAGGCCGCAGTCCCGTTG
>Ga0207511_100155_pt1 | contig 15568 bp, 11 predicted proteins | sample NitcycUWRSCHO22C_FD_188265 | JGI IMG/M metagenome (GOLD analysis project Ga0207511, IMG submission 188265) | Soil microbial communities from Arlington Agricultural Research Station in Wisconsin, USA - Nitrogen cycling UWRJ-SCHO22-C (SPAdes) | ecosystem: Environmental > Terrestrial > Soil >... | reverse complement strand
AGAGGGAGAGGGCAAAACATGTCGGCCCTTCGGGCCTCGGATCCTCTTATTGAAACTTTTACCCCGACCTGACGGTCGGGGCTATTACATCTCGGTGCTTCGCGCCTTGCCGGCGCACTCCAAAATAACTCTTTCACCCGCTTCGCCGGCTTTGGGAAATAAGATGACTTGATCCCTGCACTTCGCGCCTCATCGGACATCACATGAAATTCGGGGTGTGCAGTTCTGAGATGATTTTGGCCTGTGCTGCCGTGAAACCAGCGTTGCCTAATCTTCTGACGCGGTTAAGGTGCATAGTTTCCAGCAGCTGACGAAAGGCCTCATGTCCTTTCGCGACAGCTCGCTCTTGCGTGCTTCCGGCAGCCAGAATCGTGAGCGCGTCCTGAAGCGGGGCCGGTACTCCGTCGATACCGTGCAGCGCGGCGGCGCGTCTGCGGACCGCGGCCTCGAGTCTGCCATAGAGGTTTGGATCGGCAGCCAGGCCTGAGCGCACATGAGCCAATCCAAAATGGACGTGTCGCGACTCATCATTTCTGGCGCGGCTCACCAGTTCCGCGGTAGCTTCGTCCGGCGCATAGCGCTCGATGAAACTTAAAAGATCCAGAAAAGTGCCCTCGCCCAGGATTGATAATAGAAAAGCTGCCTCGGTGAAATCGTCTGTCTGCAGTAGCGATAGGAGCGAGCGGGATGTCGTCACCGACGAGATGCCCAACCCTCGCCCGCACAGACGGGCCCGCTTTAAGAAAACATCGATGTGACGAGCTTCGTCGGCCAGTTGGGTGGCGAGGAACATGGCGACCTCGGCATACGCCGGATGAATCCTGGCGATGAAACGTGAAGGCAAATAAAGAGCGGACAATTCGTTCTCGGCGAGAAACGTCATCACCTGGATTAGCGCTCGTTCCAACTCTGCCGGCAGCGGTCTGACCTTGGACCAGGGGATGTCTGTCGTCGCGTCCCATTGTGCGCTAACGGCTTGATCGTAAAGGACAGCGACTTCCGGCGGCGCCACACGATCACGTTCGTTAAGCGTGAAAGGATATGAAGGACCACCTGGTTCGATGTGCGCGCCGCGCGGGGCAAAGCCGCTGATTGGATCAGCGCTTGGCGGCATGGGCGCGGCCTTTAGCGCATCTGCCGCTGTTAGTCTGCCATCGTGCGACTCTAACGCGCTCTTTGCTTCGGTGGGTTTCAAGGGGACCGAAAAGCGACCGCGACTAATCAGGTGCCGATCCGAACCATCCGCAATTTCTTCAACGCCCAGATATTCGTGACGTTGCGCGCGGCACCAGCTGGGAAGATCCTCGCGCACCGCACGGGACTTTGAAAGCACCGCCAGCACGCCGCCAGGCTCGATCCGGTCGAGGGCGGGACGCACGAGTGCCAGCAGGCCACCTCCGAGCGGCAGTTCTCCACCGTCAACTGCGATCACTCCAACTTCCGTAATCATTCTGAGCTAGTTTGTTTTGAGGGCCTCTTCCAGACTGCGATAACCTTCTTCGCGCGGCGGCAGCCATTCCCGCAACCCTTCGAGCTCCAGCAGCCGGCGATGTTTCGGATTCTCCCAGCTCATCGCAAACAGGGCGCGCTTGAAAGCTTCGATCTTCTCAGGTGAAAGATGCGGATGCGCGTCGAACATGCAGTGATCAAAACCTGGCGTGGTCCACAAGACTTCAACTCGCGCGGAATCAACATGGCCGGCTGACTGTTCATTTACCCAGACGAGATCGCCCAACGTGCCGGCGTCCGCTTGTCCTTCATGCAACGCCCTCAATACGTCGATTTCACTTGTGCCGGTGTCGCCATGTTTACCCAGGTCCGTGTCGAAGGTGACAACCTTCACGCGGCTGATGTCGATACCTTCCTGCGCCAGAAAATACAGCGGCAAGATACGAGCCTGGGTTGAGTCCGAACTGCCGACAGCTACGGTCTTACCTTCCAAATCCTTTAGTGAGGTGATCCCGGCGCCGCGCCTCACGATCACCTTCGCGTGGAAGTCTCGATCGCTGTCGCGCATTCCCAGAGATATTGACTCGCCATTTGTACGCTGCTTTACCTGCACATGCGCCAGCGGCGTATTCCAGGCAATGTCGATATGCCCCTTTAGAAGTTCTTCGACCTGACGTTCGTAGTTCGAGAAGAGAGCAAAATCCATTGGCACGCCCTCACTCTGGAAGTGCTCTCGAATTCCCTCCCAGATCGTAACCACCTTTGGATCGTAGGCGACCGCGCCCAACAGTATGGACTTATCGTTACTCATTTTGATCTTTCCTGCTTCGAGATTATCTACGAAATTAGAACAACGGTAATCCGGTCAGAGCCTTCCCAATGAAGTCGTTCAGGTGGTCCACGGTCGGCGCCATGACCCAACCTGCACGGGCATCGCGAAAGAGACGTTCAATTCCGAGGTGGCGCGAGAATGCCGCGCCGCCACAAGCCTTCATCGCCAGGTCCGTAACTTCGACGGCAGCTTCGAGCGCTGCCAGCCTGCTCTGCAAAACCAATAGAGGCGTCGAGGCGTCGGGTTCTTCCAGATGATTCAGGGTGTAACCGAGCAAACTTCGTGATGATTCTGTGCGGACGCTCATCTGGGCCAGGCGAGCGCGCAAAATCGGCAAATCGCGCAAACTGGATCCATCGTGAGCAAACCCGGTCCCGACGAGATGTTCCGTGGTTCGCTGCACGGCGGCGCGGCACAAACCGTTCGCCATCGCCGCGGTGCCCACGGCAAACCAGGGCAGGACGACTTCGAGAATCACCTTTGGCCCTTCGCCCAAAGCGGAAATCAGATCGCTTCGCGGTACGGTGATCTTGTCTAACGTTACGGGAGCCGATTCATTTCCACGCAGACCCAATCCATTGAAAGCTGAAGTCACTGCCACTCCCGGCGCCTTACTTCGCACCAGATAGACCGTTGATTCAAGCGGCGAAACTGCGTTTGGTTTCTGCGCGGTGGAAACGTAAGAATCCGCATGACCGGCCGCGGTGACCCAGGACTTTGAAGCTGAAGTGACAAAGTGGCCGTTGTTCTCTTCCAGTTTTGAAACCGGCGCCCAAAATTGCGAACGCGATCCCGATTCAGAGAATGCCAGCGTGGTGAGATGCCGGCCGGCCGCAATCTCTGTAAGCATCGCGTCACGATCGACAAGAGTGTCAGAAGTGGCGATGGCTTGCGCGGCACTCACGTGCATCACATAAACCATCGCGCTTGATCCGCACGCGGCGGCCAACTCTTCGACGGCACCGGCAAAGGCCCGCATTCCTTCGCCCTTGCCTCCGACAGATTTCGGAAGACAAAGTCCGTAGAGACCAGCCGCGGCCAAGGCATTCATACTCTCTACGGGAAATCGCCCGGCGGTATCGACTTCGTTTGCATTCGGCAACGCAACTTCGTTTGCGATCGTGGACGCGGCCGACGCGTTCTCTCGTGCACTTTCCGACAGGCCGTAAACATGAACCGTCATTGATTCTCCTACCCGTGAGTTATGAGAAAGGGTATCTATTCACGGTACCCTTTCAGCAGCTAATCTCAAAAGTCTCGAAAGTCTTGTCTGTAGTCATGCGATTATAAACGTAGATCGACGCTGACACTCAAACCTCATGGGTTGAGAGCTTAATCGGATCGACGACCGCGCAATGATTAATTTGAAACAAAACGCAATTGGGTCAGGCCTCGGCTCTGCGATTCGCCGACAAAGTTGAGACACGCATCGCGGGGCCCGAAGGGCCGTCATTCAATAGCCACGACCGTGAGGTCGTGGTGAGGATTGAGAATGATTGAAGAGGTCCGAAGGACCGGCATGATTGCCACTAGCTTTAGCTAGTGGATCCAGAGCGTGTATACAATCCGGCTTTAGCCGAATTATTTTAGGTTTCGAGAGAATGCGGCTAAAACCGATATTTATTTTTAATTAGAGATCCACTAGCTAAAGCTAGTGGCAATTCAAAAGTGAGGTGAGAATGATTTGAAGAGGTCCGAAGGACCGGCATGATTGCCACTAGCTTTAGCTAGTCGATCCAGAGCAGGTATACAATCCGGTTTTAGCCGAATTATTTTAGGTTTCGAGAGAATGCGGCTAAAGCCGATATTTATTTTTAATTAGAGATCCACTAGCTAAAGCTAGTGGCAAGTCAAAAGTGAGGATTGAGAATGATTTGAAGAGGTCCGAAGGACCGGCATGATTGCCACTAGCTTTAGCTAGTGGATCCGGAGCATGTATACAATCCGGCTTTAGCCGAATTATTTAAGGTTTACAGAGAATGCGGCTAAAGCCGATATTTATTTTTAATTAGAGATCCACTAGCTAAAGCTAGTGGCAATTCAAAAGTGAGGGATTGAGAATGATTTGAAGAGGTCCGAAGGACCGGCATGTATGCTTCGCACCCTCACCTAACCTCTCCCAAAAGGGATTCATATAGTTGATTCGCCTGAAACGCGCAGCCCGAAGGGCTGATAGAGAGTAGCCGGTGGTCGTATCCCGACGTGTCGGGAGAAGACCACCGGAAAGCATGGAAATAACAGCAGCACCCTGGGGTGCAAGATTCTCAGGGATGTCTGGCACCCTTTCAGGGTGCATGTCGGGATCACTCGGCACCGGTGGTCTTCGCTGCGCTCCGACCACCGGCTACTCTCTCGCAACCCTTCGGGTTGCATGGCAGATCCCTCATCACCCTTGACTGAGGTGAGTCAACTATATGATCGCCCATCACCCATCGCCCATCACTCATCACCCATCGCCCATCACTCATCACCCATCGCCCATCACTCATCACCCATCACGCATCACTCATCACTCATCACCCATCACCCATCACTCATCACCCTCTCTTTATTTGCATCTTCCCCGCGCTGATGAAAAAATGCGCGCCGCTTCATCATCTCCAATACGACCGACTAGAGGGTGAGCATGAAGACCTTCGGAAGAAAGCTGATTCATACGCGGTTGAGGTGGGTGATTCTATTCGTTCTCTCGATCACTTTCAGTGCGTCAAGACTTGACGTCGCTGCGTCTGCCGAGGCCCGGTTAACCGGCGATTGGGACCTTTACGTCATGGTCGGCGCGGCGCCGAACGGGGGCTTTGAAGCGCGCCGGCGCATGGGCTTCGCCCACTTTGACGGGCCGTCTGCAAATGGCGCGTGGTTCAAGCGTCGCAGCGGCGCTCCTCTTTTTACGATCAAGAATCTGACGGTGACGGGAGACAACATCACCGTGTCACTCGATAACGGCAGTGAAATCCGAGGGACCCTGAAAGGCGACAACTTCGAAGGCCGAACCTATCGCGACGGCAAGCCCATCGATCGTATCTGGCTCGTCAAACGAACGGAGCCAATTGCCTGGGAGTCGAACTATGCGCTCTGGCCCGGCAACAACTCGCGCCCTACGTTTCAAGTCACAGTCGATCCGGCAGTGCCGATGAAGGCGCGCGACGGCACGACGCTAATGAACTATGTGGCGCGGCCGATAGACCCCGGGGGGGCCGGGCCGTTCGGCGTCGTGCTCGAACGCACACCGTACCTGCGCATCGACAAAGCCAACGGTGAGTTCTGGGCGTCACGCGGTTTCATCTATGTGAAGCAGGACCAGCGTGGCCGCGGAGGATCAGGTGGGACTCTCGACGTAAACGCGATGCAGGAACAGGACGGTTACGACGCTGTCGAATGGGCCGCGAAGCTGCCGGGCAGCAACGGCAAGGTTGGAGTGATTGGCGGATCGAATCCGGGACTCAACGCTTGGTACGCGGCAATCGCGGCGCCGCCTCATCTGGCTACGATCGCCCCGACGGTCGCGACCGCGGATCCTTTGCGCATCCTGCCGTACATCGACATGGTCTTCTCGCCGACCGTCGTGCCGTGGCTTTGCCTGACGCAGGTGAAAGACAAGATGTCGGACATCAGCAATGTGAAAGACTCTGAGGCGTTTGCGCACCTCCCCGTGATCGCTGCGGCAGAATCGGCCGGCTGCGGGCGCCCCCAGTATTGGAACGATTGGTTCGATCACCAGAAGGACGATGCTTACTGGCGCGCGCTCAGCATTGAACGGCGGCTCGACCGGGTCAAAGTGCCGGTGCTCGGCATCGCCGGCTGGCACGACGATGCGCGAGGAACGATCCGGAACTACGAAGTGATGAGCCGCTTACGCGATCTTCAAGGGGCGCCGCTGTACCACGTGGTGATGGATGCCAGCGCGCACAAGGGCATCGACTATGTGAACGGCTACTTCGGGCCACAAGCACGAATCGATCGCCGCGAGCTGCAACTGCGTTGGATGGACCACTACCTGAAGGGCGTCGACAACGGCGTTGATAAGGAGCCCGCCCTCGACATCTTCGTCATCGGAGACAACACGTGGCGGAAAGAACGTGAGTGGCCGCTCGCGCGAACGGTATGGACGAACTTCTACCTGCGCCAGAATGGCAAACTCGAGACCACCGCGCCCGGCAGCGAACGCGCGGATGAATACACATACGACCCCGGCAATCCCACTCCGTTCCTCGTGAACTCGCGCGAACTCGAGTTGAGCCTCAACGAAGACTATCGAACTGTCGACAACGAGCGGAAGGATCTTTTGATCTATACGACGGCGCCACTCGCGAAGGACACTGAGATCACTGGATCAATGACCGCGACACTCTGGGCGGCCACTGAGGGGAAGGACACGGACTGGAATGTCATGTTACAGCACGTCTATCCGGACGGGAGGGCAGAGCGCATTCAGGACGGCGTCATGAGGGCGCGTTTCCGCGACGGCTTCGACCGGCCGTCGCTCCTCAAGCCAGGCCGTGTCTACAAGTACGACATCGATCTATGGTTCACCTCGCGGGTGATCCCCGCCGGCCATCGCTTGCGCGTCGTCGTCGCCTCGGCGGCGTTCCCGAAATACGATCGCAATCTGAACACCGGTGGGGATAATGAGCGGGACACACGCTACATCGTGGTCAGGCAGCGGCTTCTGCACGACCGGGCGCATCCGTCGTTCGTGCGCCTGCCGATCATTCCTCGTTGAGCCGGATATCTGATGTCTATCAAAAATACAAACCGATGCCGGCGTGCGCCCCGGATTGACCCGGTCGCTACCCACTCCCGGTACTGACTCGGTAGCTGCATTGAGTGACGATGGTTACGAGGTCAGTACCGGGAGCGATAGCGACCGGGTCGGTCATAGTCTTGTACGACTTTCAAAATAATGTTCTTGTCCCGTTAACGGATCCTCAAATGAAAGCGACTTTGCCAGCAGCTTTAATGGGTTGGAAAAATCGTCATCTTCTGAACGGCTGATCGCGGGATAGAGTTTGTCATTGATGATAGGAATGCCTAAACCTGCGAGGTGCAGGCGTAGCTGGTGCTTCCGGCCGGTAACGGGAACCAATTGATAGAGAGTGTGGCGGCCCAGATTGCGTATGGCGCTGACGTGAGTCTCGGAATTGGCCTCACCCGAGACTTCCTTCATGCGAAAGAATGGTTCGCCCTGCACAATGCGACTCCGCCGAATCGTGGGGAACTGAGCAGTGTCCAATGTTGGCGCCAGTGCTTCGTATACTTTTCGAACCTTCCGATTCCGAAAGAGTGACGTGTAGTGGCCCCTCGTTCGCGGGTTGACGGAAAACAAGACCACTCCCGTAGTTTCCCGATCGAGACGGTGAATGGGAACCAGGTCTTGCAGTTGGTGGTTCTTTCGCAGTCTGACCAAAAGCGTCTGGTGAAGAAATTTTCCCGAGGGAATCACCGGCAGAAAGTGCGGCTTGTCAGCAGCCAGGATGTGTTCATCCTGATAGAGCACCTGCTCAACATACGGAATGATCTTTTCATCTTCCAGCTCGCGGTAATAATAAATGCAGGCGCCGGCTCGATACGCAGTCTGTTGATCTACGCGTCGTCCGGTTTCATCCCTCACCTCGCCCCTGGCCATGCGCGCAGTCCACGTTTCAAACTCAACCCGGGGGTACTTTTCTTTGAAGAAGTCGAGGACAGTCTTCCAGGCACCAGCCGGAAGCCATTGACGGCTGGGACCAACTCCTGCAACGGTGGGAAGCGGTGGCCTCATAGCACGAAATGTAACACGCAATGCGGTGAGATGAGGTCAGTACCGGGAGCGATAGCGACCGGGTCAATCCGACAGCAATTATGGACGAGATTGCTACTATTGTTACCCGGTCGCTACCGCTCCCGGTACTGACTACATGACACAACAGGCGACTCACAGCAGTGAGGTATGATGAAGATCCGTGATCAAATTGCCTGAAACAGATGAAGAGCTGTTGCGGGAGTGCGAAGTGGACACTAAATTGCCAGTAGCTTCAGCTAGTGGATCGCGAGTAAATAGACCTCTGGCTTTAGCCGAATTCTGAAGGTCTTCGGGAGAATTCGGCTAAAGCCGCTCCTCTTTTTAATTGGAGATCCACTAGCTAAAGCTAGTGGCAAATGATTTGAATTTCTGTGATCAAATTGCCTGAATCAGATGAAGAGCTGTTGCGGGAGTGCGAAGTGGACACGTTTCGTTCAAGTGGACCCGGAGGACAGCACGTGAACAAAACGGAAAGCGCCGTTCGTCTCAGGCACCTGCCTTCAGGCGAGGTCGTTACTTCGCAGGAGGAACGCAGCCAACATCGAAATAAGGCAATCTGTCTGCAGAAGCTCCGCCAGAAGATCGAGCGTTTGAACTACCGGCCCGCCAAACGGGTACCGACACGCAAATCGCGCAGCGCCAGGAATCGCACGCTCGAGGAGAAGTCGCGTCGCTCACAGATTAAGCGTTTGCGCACGAAACCGTCGCGGGACGAGTAAATTGCCAAGTGGGATTAATGAAGCAGATCGGCGTGATGTAAGAAAAGTACACTCATTCACGTCGGGTCAGGAGTATGCAAATGGCGAATCCGATGCCGGCCATTTTCTTTGGGCACGGCAACCCGTTGAACGCGCTGCAAAAGAATGTCTGGACTGAAGGGTGGGCGGCTATCGGCAACGGTATTCCAAAGCCGAAGGCAATAGTCTGTGTCTCGGCGCACTGGTACTTGCCGGCGACGTTGGTGACCGCGACGGAGCAACCGCGCACGATTCACGACTTCGGTGGCTTTCCGCGCGATCTGTACGAAGTTGAGTATCCCGCGCCAGGCAAACCGGAGCTGGCCGCCCGCGTGCGAGATTTGCTTGCTCCGGTCTCGGCTGGTCTGGACGAACGTTGGGGATTGGATCATGGCACGTGGTCTGTGCTCCACCACGTCTTTCCGGAAGCGGACGTGCCCGTGATACAGCTCAGCATAGACGAGACCCAATCCGCCGAGTTTCATTACGAACTCGCAAAGCGTCTCGCGCCACTGCGAGAGGACGGCGTGCTGGTCATGGGAAGCGGCAACCTTATTCATAACCTGCACGCCTATGCCTGGGGTCGCAAACAGGTCGAGCCGCTCGACTGGGCAGTGCGCTTTGAAGATCGGGCGCGTGGGCTATTGATCGCGGGTGACCACGCGCCTCTAGTCCATTACGAATCATTAGGCAAGGATGCAATGCTGTCCGCCCCGACACCCGATCACTATCTGCCGCTGCTTTATGTGATCGCACTGCGGAGAGAGAATGATGAGGTTAGTTTCCCGGTCGAAGGATTCGACGGCGGCTCAATCTCGATGCTCTCGGTCAAAATCGGCTGAGTCGTCACGATTTTGGATATGCGTTGTTCTCACGAACGTATTGATTGATCGGCCAGGCATATGCCGCGAGATCCTTTCCCGAATTGACCACGAGCGAGCGTTTTCGTGGAGGCAAAGTGCTAAGATTGACGGTGGCAATCGACAAGTGATCGGAAGAGCGAAGCGGGTTATATGTCGCTGACTAGCAAGACAGCTGCTTTTGTGGGTCTCCAAAGTTTGCGGGACCTGGTGTCTGATTCGATGGCCATCGACATGGGATCGTCGGCAACGGTCATTTACGTCCGTGGCAGGGGAATAGTTGTAGACGAGCCATCGCTGGTGGCGGTGAATATGATCAATGGCGAAGTGGTCGCCATCGGTAAAGAAGCACAACAGATGTCTGGTCGTGAGGCGCGTGAGGTTACCGTGATTGCACCTTTGCTCAACGGCGTGGTCGCCGATTTTGAAAGAACCAGACAAATGCTGGCGCACTTTGTGCACTTAGCGCGAAGCGGTATTTCACATTTCAGCCGGCGGGCCCTGATGAGCGTGATGAGTGGAATCACTCAGGTTGAACAGCGCGCACTGTTCAATGCCGCCAAAGAGGCAAGTATCGGGCGCGTTTGTATGATCGAAGGTGGGGTGGCTGCGGCGCTCGGAGCGGGCGTCAAAATTGACGATGACCGCGCCTCTGGAATAGTTGATATCGGCGGCGCCACTACTAACGTATCCATCGTCGCCAACGGCGCCATTGTGCACGCGCGCACTCATCCGCTGGGAGGCTGGAGTATCAACGAGGCGATTATGAATCACGTGCGCCGTCACCGCGGGCTGGAGATTGGGTCGCATACTGCCGAGCGTTTGAAAATAGAGCTGGGTTCGGCCACTCCTCCGATCGATCTTGCCCAGGAGATTGAGATAAGCGGGCGCGATGTGCTAACCGGAAGTCCGGCGGCCATCGAGATTTCGGCAGGTGAGATTTATCCGATTGTGCACGAACTGATTCGTAAGCTCGAAGAGCTCATCTCGACCGCCTTGACGGAGGTCCCGCCGGAAGTGGCCGGCGATATCCACGCGCGGGGAATCATTCTAACCGGTGGTGGCGCCCTGCTTACTGGTATGGACGATTGCCTGTCCGAACTGACGAGCTTAGCCGTACGCGTCGCCGACGAACCTCGTTATGCGATGGTGCGGGGCCTGGAAAAAATGTTTGACGAGCCGCTTTCTTTCCGGCGGGTCATGCGTAGCGGACCAAGCCAGCTGATGGATCCGATCGCGATCTCATACTAAGACGTGCAAACCTCACGGTCCGAATCGCTGATGATATTCGCCTGAAGTGATGAACGCTTTCACCATCTCAGCCTGGACAAAGTCTCCATTGAACTGATTGAGCTTCGTCAGCCAAAAATCAAAACCGCTGTGGTCGGTGTCCTGGGCGTCATCCGGATTTCTTCTCAGGTAGCCGAAGAATTGCATCAGCACGAATGCGCGATTGAACTCGCGTTGCTGCAAGACGCTGTTATCAGCCACCTGCCGCAGTACCAGGGCGCGCTTCGTGGCGTCATTTGAAGAAGCTGACGCGCCCCCAAAGAATCCCATGAGCTGGGTTTTATCAGTGTCGGTCAGCACCTGCCCGGCGTTGTGATCAAGTTGAGTGACAAACTGTTGGGCGTTCAACGACAGGGGAAACGCGTCTGTGAATCGCTGCCGTGAAACGAACCCTGCGCAGAATGCTTGCTTGTTTGTTTCCAGTAGCTGTTCCCATCCGCTCGCACCAACCACCACGCCCTGGCCGATCTCCTGCGTATCCCGCAGGAACTCACGCAGGCGCACGACCGGGACGGGCAACGTGTGCGGGGGGCCAAAGTTTGAGTTGCCGGTCGCGTCACCGTACGCCACTTTATAAAGTCGTTCGACCAGGTAACCCGTCTCCTGGAATTCGATCGAAAGGAAGAATGCCGCACTGTCGTGAATGCGATGAACGTTACGACAGTCGTCATCGGATCCGCATGAGATGATGTTGCCGGTCCAGAAGTCCAGGCCGGACTGATCAGGCTCGCGATTCAGAAAATCATGGTAGAGCTGGCGAATAAAGAAGGACGGATCATCGAGGGGATTACCCGACGACTCAGGCGAGTCATCAGTGATCTGCAAGGTGGCTGTTGACTGCTGGCCCAGTACGCCCCCCGCCGGATTAGAGAGCACGAGTTGCAGGGTTTCCGCGCCTTCCGCGTACGAGTCGTCATTCACCAGCACGATGAAAGATTTCTGCGTCTCGCCGGGCGCGAAGGAAAGCGTGCCGGCTGAACGCGTGTAGTCGCAGCGTTCTGAAGCCTTGCCGCTCACCGTCGAGCATGGTGTCGCGACTGTCGGGATGCTGCCGTCATCGGTAGCGAAGTCGACACTGGCTGCGACCGAGGTTTCGCCCGTGCGGGTGACGGCGATTTGAATGCTGCCTCCACGTTCCGTCACTGTGTAGTTCGGTTGGCTGAATTGAATGCTCGCCGGCTGAGTAATACCGAAGTCCACACCGCTCTGGTTCATTCCGCTGGTGGCGACGATATCGGCAGGATTGGCCGTGGTCTGCGTGAAGCCTGTCTGAACGACTTCACGAACTCGGTACGTACCACGGGTTTGAATGGAGAGAGTGTAACTGCCGTCCGCGGCGGTGATCTGTGAAGCAATAACCTGATCGGCGTTGTTTATTAACTGAACGGTCGAGCCGCCCAGTCCTGGTTCGCCAGCATCTCTCGAGCCGTTGCCGTTGTGATCGTTATAGACAGTCCCGTTGACCGAGCCAAATTTGAATTGCCCCAGATTCGCAATGATGTTCGACCCGCTGACGACAGTGATAAGAGATAGGTGATAAGACGCCGACCAGCCTGACGGTGACTTCACCTGCAACACAGTGTTTCCGAATGGTATTGACTGGGGTGGGAAGAAGTCGAAGTGGTAGTTTCCGTTAGCGTCGGTGGACGTGGTTCTCTCGCCCGCGTCGAGAATGCCGTTGGCGTTCCTATCGATATAGACGGTAAAGCCCGGCAGCCCTGGCTCGCCAGGGTCTAACGTGGTGTTCGCGTTAGTGTCGTCGAACACATTTCCGCTGACCGTGGCCGTAAGGAAGTTCCCGAGGTTCAACCCCGGATTAGTCGTTGCGTCAACGTTTGTTCCGCTGCGGGCCGCAACGGTTACGAAAGTGGCGGTCGTCTGCGTCCAACCGGCCGGTAACTGCTCCCGCACCCTGTACGTACCGGGGCCGACACTGGCGAAGGTATAGACGCCCTGCGAGTTGGTCACCACGGAAGGCTCGCCGTTGTCGAGCGTGCTGTTGTTGTTGGCGTCAAGGAAGACGGTCCAGCCCACCAGGCCTTGGTCGCCCGTGTCTATCGCCCCGTTCATGTTTAGATCGTTATAGACCTGACCGCTGATTGAGATCGTTTGGAAGTTTCCGAAGTCCCTGCCTATAAAAGCCTCTCCACTGAAAACCAAGGTAATGTCTTGTGGGTTGCTCGTCGTCTGCAGCCAACCGGCCGGTACGACTTCACGAATCCTGTAGGAGCCAGGCCCAAACGAATTTCCGAAATCATAACTGCCGTCCGCAGCCGTTTTTATGAAGGCGCGAAGTTGTCCGCTGGTGTTAAATAATTGAACCGTCACGCCGCTCTGGGGTAGGTCACCCGCGTCTCTCACCCCGTTGCCATTTTGGTCGATGTACACAGTCCCGTTAAAAGTAAGGTTTTTGAATTCCCCCAGATTCAAAACGGTGTTCGACCCGCTCAGAGGAATGAATAATTGTTGAGTGTGAGTTCGCGTCCAGCCGATCCGGAACTCTCCCAACACACCGATCCCGCCGGGACCGAGATTGGTGAAGCTATAGTTGCCCTGCGAGTCGGTCACCGTTGAAAACTGGACGTTGTTTGAGCCTAGAGCAACAGTCCAGCCCGATAATCCCGGTTCGCCTGCGTCTAACACTCCGTTTGCGTTAGTGTCTTCAAATATCTTTCCGCTGACGCTGACATTCTGGAAATTCCCGAAGTTCAGTCCCTGATTGGACGTTGGGTCAATGTTTAATCCGTTGCTGGCCACGATGTCTGAGGGATTGGCGGAGGTGTGCGTCCAGCCGATCTGGACGACCTCGCGCACTTTGTACCTGCCGGGACCGAGATTGGTGAAGCTGTAGTTGCCCTGCGGATCAGTCACAGCGGAAGGCTCGCCGTTGTCGAGTGCGCCGTTGCCGTTTGTATCGAGGAAGACCGTCCAGCCCACTACACCAGGCTCGCCAGCACTCGGGAAACCGCTACCATTTAGATCGTTATAGACCTGACCGCTGATTGAGATCCTTTGGAAGTTGCCGAAGTTGAGTCCTGAATTAATGTTCCCATCAACGTTTGTTCCGCTCACGGCCGTGATGTCTGCGGGATTACCGGTGGTCTGGAGCGAGCCGGCTGGGACGACTATGCGCACTTTGTATGTGCCGGGCCCGAGATTGGTGAAGCTGTAGTTGCCCTGCGCGTCGGTCGCCGTGAAAGGCTCGCCGTTGTCGAACGCGCCGCTGCTGTTTGTATCGAGGAAGACCGTCCGGCCTTGTAAGTTTGGATCGCCCGCGTCTCTCGACCCATTACCGTTCATATCAATAAAGGCCTGACCGCTAATTGAGATCTTTTGAAAATTCCCAAAGTCCCGGCCCGAAAATGTCCCCCCGGTGGAAGTCACTACGATGTCTGCCGGATTCGATGTCGTTTGCACCCACCCGGCCTGAACTACCTCACGCACTTTGACTGTGATACTTCCTACTGGCACGGGCGGCAAGGTGATGCTGTAGTTGCCGTTCGCATCGGTGGTCTGGGCAGCGAGAACCTGATTGTTGGTATCCAACACCTGGACCGTCCAGCCGGTCAGTCCTGATTCACCCGCCTCTTTCACCGCGTTTCCGTTCTTATCATTGAAGACCTGGCCGCTAATCGTGGCGCTATTAGCAGCGGTAGCTTTCGTCGATGGCCAAAGAAATGTGACGATCGCGGCGGTCAGGACTAACGTCAAGACAAGCAGTTGTTTTGATCGCCGAGATGAATTAATGATCCGTTTCATGGCCACTTCTCCTTTGGTCCCGCCTTGAACATGCGAATGGTCCATTCGCGATTCACTAAGCCTTTTTGACCTCTACTGATAACGCCGGAAAACCGGGCGGTCTCCATCAGGCTGGTTGAAATTTCTTTCGCTTTTTTGCCGACCCACGTGATAATGGACGGCGACTCGCCGAGGGTGGCGATCAAAAGGCATGGGCGATGTGACGCAAATGCTTGTTTCGTACGGCAACGGCGACCGCGCGGTTTTGGACGCTCTACTGCCCCTGGTTTACGACGAGCTGCGCGTTATTGCCCGAAGTTACTTGAGGAACGAACGTGCGAACCACACGCTGCAACCTACCGGTTTGGTCCATGAAGCTTATCTGCGACTGATAAACCAGCAGCGGGTTGACTGGCGCAATCGAGCTCAATTCTTCGGACTTGCGGCCAACATGATGCGCCGGATTCTGGTGAATCACGCCGAGTCCAGGGGAGCTCAAAAACGTGGCGGTGGAATTAACAAAGTGCCGCTCGACGAGGTGGCAGTGGTCTTCGAAGAAGAGCCGCTCGATTTGCTGGCCCTCAATGAAGCGCTGCTGCGGCTGGAGACCATCGACAAAATCAAGAGTGAGATTGTCGAAATGAAATTCTTTGGCGGGCTGACGATCGATGAAATCGCGGAGGTAACTAAGATTTCAACTGCCTCGGTCGAACGTGAATGGGCCTTTGCCCGAGGCTGGCTTTTCAAGACGCTTACTGAAAACCAGGAAAGCCGATGAGCACAAACCCGGAAAGCACAAATTCCGATCAATGGCAGCGCTTGAATGAGATTTTCGCTGCCGCGATCGAGTTGGAGCCGGATCGGCAGAGTCAATTTCTGC
>Ga0207511_100154_pt1 | contig 15586 bp, 10 predicted proteins | sample NitcycUWRSCHO22C_FD_188265 | JGI IMG/M metagenome (GOLD analysis project Ga0207511, IMG submission 188265) | Soil microbial communities from Arlington Agricultural Research Station in Wisconsin, USA - Nitrogen cycling UWRJ-SCHO22-C (SPAdes) | ecosystem: Environmental > Terrestrial > Soil >... | reverse complement strand
AACTTTCCGTAGAAAGTTTCCCAAAGGATTTTGCTTACGATGGGATCGTGTTTGACTGGAAGGACAGGCGCGACACAGCCAAGGGCCCCCTTGTTGATAAGCCTCGAGGTTAATTCCTCAATAGCGGTCCAAGCTCCCACGCCTCGATCATTACTAGAGGCATCCAGCACGAGCAGCGAACCGTTCAGCACCTGGAAAAGGGATTCGTCCCGGAGCACCTGACTATCTAAGAATAAATGCTCGCCCGAGAACTGCCCGCTAAAATGTACAATGCTACAATCACTAAGGCGACCATCCCACTGATATCTCGAAATAATATCCCTGATTTGGTCAGAGGTACTGGCATCTTGTACCTTAAAAGCAGGTTCGCTCCGCCGGGGTTCTTCGAGCAGAAGACTTTTGATCGAACTCAACTCCTCATCGAGAAATTGAAGGGTGGATGAGCCCTTGATTAAGAGGGCCTCATACGTTCTGTATTCATCATCGTGCCGCTTATCGGAGACTTCGCTAGGACGACCCACAGCTGAGAGCTGGAGCAGGCCCAGAGGACACGCTTCGCACAGGAAACGGCCGACAAACTGCTCACGCTTAAGCCAGAACCAGGGAATCCCGAAGTCATTCGTAATTATTGTGACCGGATCAGGGCGGACTGAGCGCTGAAGCAGGTCTGTCAACCAAACCCGCACTGGGTTGCCATCAGGAAAGAGTTCGAAAATCAGTCTTCCGATGTTTGCTATCTGCCCCATCACTCTATTCTGCTGATCACTGGTATACGTTTGCGGTCCGTTAAGAAAGCCGACATCTCCGTAGAATAGCTCTGAGACTTTTTGAAATCCTTCCAAGATAGCATTGTATACATCGAGTCTATCGTCGCTGAGGGGTATTCCCGTGATCGGTACGCTAGTTGATCGTTGACGCGGATCGATGACTCCCGCGAGAAGCCAGTAACGTTTCCCCTTCTCCAAAAGCTGTGCCTCGCTGCCGCGCGGCCCGGCGCCCGCACGGAGCGGATTCGCCTGATCATTCAGGTCCAGACGCATCAAGACAAGTATTACATTTTGGTCCACGGCTACTCTCGCTCTTGAGTGCAAGAAACGCAAAACGACCGGTGCAGATTAAGTAGAAGGGTCGTGAAGTCGATTTATTTCCACTGCGATTCTGTAATAGTCCTCCGCGGCACGGTCTCTCCGAGCCGCTGCATCGAATACCAGGATACGTTCCTCTCCTCTCAGGTACAGACTATCGTGAATACATAATCGGTTAGCTGATCCATCTGGCCCGGCCCAAAAATATCCGGCGCTCGTCCATTTGCCCTGCTCGTTCGACACTGTATTATTTCGTTCAGCATAATCGTTGAGCTTTGACTCTTTCGGAATCAACTCCGTCAGCCGCCTAAGTTCAGTCAAGCCCGCCACTCCCTCGCGATAGACATTTTCTTCGCCTTGGACTAAAGGCACGCAAGTGGGGATAAGATAAAACGGTTTGACACGGGTCTTCTTCTGAAAGTCCTCTGCTGTGTTAAGCGTTCCTTCGATATGCTGCCAAGTTAGTCTGAAGAACATCAGAACGACATCTGCCAATCGCAGCGCAATGTCGGCCATTTGGCGTACGCCGGATTCCCCGTCCAAAATGACGTAGTCAAACCCTCTCTCTTTCTTCTCCAACTCCATGAGCAACTCGACTAAGACGTTCTCGTGTTGTTTCTGAACGATGAACTTGGTGTCTGGGTCGGGCTTAGCGGGAAACAGCGTAAAGCTTGGCGACATATTGTTCGCACCGCCGCGCTTCATGCGAAAGTTCTCCATGTAAGGATGATCCAGCACGATACTGCCGTCATCAATGTATGTGCTAGGCGCCATCTGCTGACGAAGATAGTCTTGAACGCACGGTTTGCCATCTTTTACGAACTCGTTGATCTGTTCGTTGGTTATCTCGAAAACCCGGTGTGTGCCAGCCGAGAAGACGTCCAAGTCGATGAGCGCGACCTTACGCGACAGAGGCGCGGCGACACTGCCAACGTTCTCCTCAATAGACGCCAGAGCGGCAGCTATATTGGCCGCAGCCGTGGTGCGACCAGCACCACCCTTATATGAGAAACAAGTGATTACTTTCATGGTAGCTTAAATGTCTTGTCGGCGTTCGCAAGCGATTCCTGAATTGCTTCTGCTTCCTGAATGAGTTTCCATAGGTCCGTCGAGTCATCATCCAGCAAACTGTCGATGGAACTCACGGATCGTTGCATATGATTGCGAAACAGATACCCGAAGAGATTTGCAGTTAACATTTCATCATCCCACCCCCCCAACTCCGACTTGATTTTCTTAAACTCTTCCTTGAGTTTTTCGTGTTGCTCTTCGGCACTCTCTCGCGCCCGCTTTTGATCCACTGCCTGAAGTTGCGGCGACGGTCGATATCCATCGACCCACTTCTTGATGAACAAAAGCGTCCGAGCTCTTTGGGACAGATTGTGGGCAACTTGAAATCGCTTGAAATCCTCGGTAAAGGACACTAACCATTCCTGAATGGCCGGGGCCGTCCAAGGTTCCTCTGGCATAGGAAAGTCGAGAATTGGAGCAGGAGAGGTCGCTACGACCACAGCAGGAGGAGGAGTGGTCTGTTCAATTAAGTCCTTAATCACAGGTTTAAAGAGTTCCGCGAAGCGGCGCGCGAGAATCATTGCCATTTCCTCTTCGCGTCGGTCGTCGCCTTTTCGCAGGAACTCGTCAACCGACTGAAGAAACGTGCCGTATTGCATCAATGCGAAGATGGTGCGTTGCGTGGCATAGAGAACGTACGGGGAATCTTTCGCAAATGACCATAGTTGCTCGTCGCCCTCGTCTTCAACACGGGGACGCCGGCTGGTCATTTTGCCGACGTGACCCTCGATATTACGCTGAAATGTCCTGGTAAGATCGAGTACTTCCGAGCGAACAAAACGTTTCCCAATTTCTCCGAGCGTTCGGGAGAACAGCCCTGACAACGATCTAACGACGAGCGGATACCAGGCATCATCCGCATAACCTATCGGATTCGAGATGCCCAAGGAGTAGCGGCGAGTTAAAGTCCGAAACAGTTCTTCGTTGGACGAAATATCCAGCAGGCTGTCGAGGATCGAGGTGTTCACCAACCTGTCCAATTTGTCTGCTATCAGCCGAACTTCATCGAGTGATACACGCTCCGGCGCCAGCGAGCGGATGGCCGCATATTGAGACAAGTGATAGACGTATTGGACCGAATTCTCCATCTTATCGATCTGCGGAGTTAGCTCATCGAGCCGGCGATCTCCGAGCTGTGTAACGGCGCGTACTAGCTCGCTAGTATCCGGAACGACGAACTCCTGAAACTGAGGAAGGAAATGCGTCTCACACCATTCTGCGGATTGGACCAAACTGCTTTCGAGTTCCTTTATCAATGATTTGCTCTCGGTCACCGCTGACTCGGGAACTTCGGCTGCATGTCGCTTATTTATAAAGCTGTCGCGCCATGCCGTCATATCGTTGATTGTCTCGCACGCCGTCCAGGTGAAAAATAGCCGGTCATTGTCAAGCTCGATCCCGCCGTCCTCGGGCCGATCAGCGTTACTCTTCGGATCAGAAGTAAAGCCCTGAAATGATCCGTTCTTGAAAACGCGGCAATCGAGCGCATAACGAAGGCCCTCTAAAATCACGAAGAGTGCCGCGTCGCGCAGACTCTTGACCCAGTCGGCCAAATCGAGCCCGCGAGAATCGAACTCATGTTTCGCTAGCTCCTCATTGAACTGCTCAATCGCGGGCGCCAGGAAAGCGAGCGTAATCATCGCCGCGTCAAGATTGGCCGAGTATTTCGAAGCCCGGTCTTTCGGATCCTTCTTGTATCTGGTATACGGCTCACCAATGAAAAACGAACGCTGTTTGTTGTGCCCTTCACCTCCCTCGTCGGATTGCTGGTGCCGCAGGATGCGATCAACTACTCTGCCTACCAAAGCAATAATCGCTTTACTGAATTCAGGGCCGCGAATGGACGCAAGGAACTCATCCTCAAACGATTCCTCGCGCAGCCATTCGCGCACCAGCAGCAGGATCATTCCAAACTCACAGTCTTGCAGATTACCGCTCGTGCCCAAGTCCTCTTTATTGTCCTTAACCTCCGGTGCATCAGCCCCTCGGGCGATGGCGCGATCGAACATCACCTTCACCGCTTGAAGAACATGTTTCCGGATCGGGCTTAAGTCAGGAGCGGTGCGACTTGAAATTTTTGAAGCTGCGGTAACCATTGCTTACTTCTCCGTTTTCCTCAACATGTCGACAATGGTCCAGTCAATCACATCTTTCGGATCAACCGGTTTCTTTATCGCCCCGGCCTGCAGCCAGAGATCATTTGCGTCCTTGGCCAGTTGGGCGATTGAGCCCGGCTGAGCGGCGGTCCCAAATACTTTCAACTCCTCTTTGAGATCAGCGAGCTGGGCGCCGGTCGCCATGCGTTTGAAGTCTTCGATTGGAACATTGAATTCCTTTGCCATGATCCCCGCAGCTTCATCTGGATGCTGACCACAATAATCGACTGCTTTCAACCAAGCTCTTTGTGATCGGTAAATCTGGTCCTTTCGCTGCGGCAGGAGATCGCTATTCGCGGCAACAATACCTAGCAGAACCTCGGGTGTTTCTCGCGTTGTGATAAGAACATGTCCGCTGGTGAGGCTCTCAGCTTTGCTAATCCATGGGTCCCAGGTCACAGCAGCGTCGACCCCACCGGAAGTAAACAGTTGTGCTGCTTGACTGCCGTCATCGGCCGGTACAAACGTGATGTCCTGTTGAGTGAGACCATACTTGCGAAGTATCACCAACAAGAAGAAGTGGCTCGGTAGGCCTTCCGCACAGGCGATCTTCTTCCCTTTTAGATCTGAGACTGTCTTGATGTCCTTCGTAGCTATGATACCGTCGCCGCCAAAAGAGAAATCGGATTGGCCTACCACCGTCATCGGAACTCCGCGCGAACGCGCAATAATCACGGAATCTAGCGTGATCCCAACTAGATCCACCTCGCCCGCCGCCAACGAACTGTGTCGGCCCACCGTATCCTCATTCATAATTACGTCGAGTTGAATTCCTTCCTCCTTGTCGAACCCCTTGGCCTTTGCAACATAGTAAGGGCCAAGGCCAGGCCACGTATTAATGGCAACCTTTACCGTCGGAAGGGTCCCGTTCTTGTTCGCCCGACAGCCTCCAAGCATGAGTAAACAACCTATACTAATGAGCACGGCCCCAAATAGAATTTTCATCAGTAGCGTTCTCCAAGTCGTTCGTCTTCATTAGCCAGGTAAAGAAAATTGTGGTCCTCTATGAATGGAAAACCTTTCCTGCGCAACAGGTTTCCATGCGGCACGAAATCGCTTTTGATCGCCGCCTCGTCTAGTAACAAGGCAATCATGCGGGTTGCGGAATAGCCTTCTGTTTCAGTTCCTAACGCATCAGCGAAAACTTTCGTCGCAAGCTGTGCCTCGTAGTCTTGGAAGTAAACACTGTGACAACTCTGAATATTCTGTTTCAAAAATCGGACGGTATTCTCGCTTTCCTCCGGCGTTTCAGAGGGGAACCCGCATATCACATATGTATGCAGGCGCATACCAGCTTCGTGCATGTTCCGCATCATCTCCTCAGCGTGATCGACGGTGTAGCCCTTACGCATTAGTCGCAGGATGCGATCGTTCGCGGTCTCCAAACCCACATTCATCAACACGCAACCGTTCTCACGCATGCGAGCGAGTAGCGGTGGGTCCAACGTGTTGTAAACCCGCGAGGTACACTGCCAAAAGACTTTCTCATCTCTATACTCAAGCTCATCGCAAAAGAACTTGGCGCGTACGGGATCAAAATTATTGTCACAAATGTTGAATCGATCGATTCCATACCTCTGTTTCAAAGATTGCATCTCATCGAGCATCACGGAGATCTGACGCGGAACGTAATCAGCATTCTCGCGATTACTACCGCAGAATGTGCAAGCACCGTAACTACAACCCAAGGCCGAGTAGATCGAAAAGACCTGGTTCGGTGATAGGTAGAGATCCTCGATGTCCTGTTGCAGAACCAACTCGTACGGCTTGTCTGTCAGAAAACCCTTATCGTCGAATCCTATCTGTACTTCGCTAGACGAGTAGACGGGGCGCGCCCGCAACGTAACTACGTCACGACACACGCGGGAAAAGACATCCGCCCCGCCTTGTAAAACAATCGAATCAATGCAGCCCGACAATTCCCGGTCATTGATTAGATTCTCCCCGGCGAGTGAAACGGCGTGGCCACCTAAGACCAGGTGAGCTCGCACGCCGGCTCTCTTTAGCGCTTTCGCAATGAACAAGGATGAAGCCAATTGAAAAGAGTTCGTGGCTGAAAAAGCGATCACGTCATACAACTCAAGCCGCAGCGTGAAGCCGATATAATCCTGTAGGAATCTTTCTAGTAAGGTGCCCTCCATGGCGCGCACTAAAGCACGGTAATCGGCACTCGCCACAATGGCCGATGGACGCGACTCAGGGTAGAGGGTATATGGAAGTCCGTCTCGTTCGGCTATCGAAAGAATGAAATCCTCGAGCGTCGTTAACGATTCGTGGTATAGCGCGGCATCATAAAAATCCCGGGCATCACGCAAAACTCCGATCGCGTCACTCAGAACGCGATATCGCTCCATGGATTCCATGCGAACGCGGCGAAACAGCCAAATATAAAAAAGGCTACTAAGATTGTGACAGACTGGAGAAAGACCATTCGTGCGGAGTTGAGCAGCCAAATAGGGTAACGATAGTGACGGCTGAAAAGGCTCTACCAGCGGCGGCGCAAACAGTCCAATTCTCAGGTGCAGTGAAGCAGGCGGATGTCCGAAGTGGCGGGAACTCTGGGGGACTTGAGCAATTGTGTCTTCCATTTAGAAGAGGCTCGCCGACCGTAGTGTTACCGAGACCGAAGACCGGCGCTTGCCTTAGCCTCGACTCGATAGCCAAGTAAGATTAGAGAAAATGCTTTTTGCGAAATAAAACTGACTGGTCCCCCGGCGGCGTCGCCCGAGCGACCGCGCTTCTCCGCGGGTCCGTGAGTCGTTACTAGAGTACTAAGCGCGGCGCCTACTGTATTTTGCTCCTCAAATGTTGTCAAGCTTAAAGAAAGACCTCATAGCAGTCTGTCCAGTACCTCCTCGCTTTCAGAATTCAATCGCACCTTGGCGCCACCACTCGCGACATCTGTCCGATTAACAATTAGACTCAACTCAAAGCGTTCGCGAGGGTCGGGCAACGAACTCGCTCAGTGAAGTAATCCAACCGATCGTGCATAATTCGGAAACAACACCGAAGCGGTATTCGAGATCGTTTGATTACGTTTCGAGTTGAGTCCGATTAGAATCGGAAGTTCTTTCCAAGTAAGTGTCGGCAGGCGTAACGGCCGTCACGCAAATCGAAGCGAACCGAGCAAGCGATTCGCTTCACCCATGACGAGCTAGCGTTCCGGCGGAACCTGGCAGTTTCCCCGCACCAGCAGTCGGCGGGCAGAAAACAGATCGCAAATACCACGTAGCACCAACAGGTTAACTGTTGCTACGACGCTAGCGATCTCTAGTCATGGAAATTGGAGAGAATGACCGATAACCTTCCTACCAGACGTCGCCGAGGCGGACAGCCAGGCAACAAAAACGCCAAAGGTAATAGCGGAAATCGAAATCCTCGCCCGAACATCGGAAACCGGGGCGGCAAAGGTGCGCCTTTAGGAAATCAATTTGCCCGCAAAAGACCACGGAGTCTGGCGGCCGCATTGCTAGCCGAGTATCAGGACAATCCCGAAGTTCGCGAATGGGTCATAGCCAATGGCGCGGCTCTCGACTGTGACAAGTCCGAGACCGATGCCATCGACATCGCTATGCATCAAGGTCTGATCGCTGAGGAGATCGCCGCCAGGGGCAAGGAGTTCAAATTCGGTCTCTTTACCAAGCCCGATTTTATCGAGCTTGAAGATCGACGCGCGGCCTAGGCGCTATTTCCAAAAACGATTACGAGAGATTTAAGGAGCAAACGATGGAACTAAGAAAACTCAAAACGCGACATGTTGAAGCTGAAGGATTTCAGGCTGGAACCCAGGGCGTCGATCCTGACGCGCAATTGAATGAAATCGACTCGAGCTTCGCTCGTCTCAAAGAAAGAGTGCGCCAGGAAGCAACGGATCGAATCAAGCAATTGGAAGCTATGATTGAGACTCTCAAGCGAAGACTCCTGGATGCGGAAGAGCGTTGGTCCGATCTTCAGATTCAAACTGACGGCATGTCGCCAGCCATCGTTTTGCCGTCGTGCGCAGTAGCCATCGCATTGTTAGTCGTCTTTGGCGAAGCTGTCTTTCTGGCGCCGGTAATGGATGCCCTTGGCATTGCAGATCCTACATCGCAGATCATCTTCGCGAGTGTGATCGTCATGGTAACAAGTGGTCTCGTAAAAGTCTCAAAGCGGCAGCTCTTATCTCACGCTGAACAGACCAATTCTGATTACTCGGACGAGAACGAAGATGCAAAGCGCACGCGGACTGCCTTCGGCGGATACCTCAAGGCGACCTTGGTTTGTTTCCTAACGATTGTTTCCTTGACGTTTGTCTTTTTTCTCGGATGGTGGCGTGCTGAACAGATGATATTCGCGGCGTCACTTCAACGTGCCGGCGCCTGGAAGCAGTTCCTGTCAAATAACCCAGGCCTGACGCGGGCCGTTGTTGTTCTGCTTACGACGGGATTGCCAATTTTTGTCGCCATAGTTTTTGAATGGGGTTTAGACGAGATGAGACTGGCGTGGGAGTGGCGAAAGGCGCGATTTCAAACTCACCGTTTCGCCAAACGTCTTAATGCGGCAGAAAAGAAACTTGAATCTGAAAACGAAGCCTTAAACAGTCGACTGCTCGAATTGGATAAGACATGCGACGAGTGGAAGGGCGGTTATCAACATCATCATGCGCTCGGTAAACAGATCGGCGCGTGGAAGACTCCGCTATGGCGGGTCATCTTAAAAATCACAGCCGTGCTCTTCGTAATCGCCGCAGTCTGTTTTCTGCTAGATCCATATCTGTCCAGCTATATTCCGTCGGACTCGGCGCGGGTATTCGTGTACGCCCTTGTCACCTTAGGTTTGGGAGGACTGTATGCCGCGCACTCTATCAAGGCGTGGGATCGACCCAACGCCCGCCAACTCTCCAGGCAACGCGCGACGATTTGGCGTGAGCCTCCGGCAACAGTGATTGCGACGATCCCGGAAGAGTCTAATGGCAAAAAACAGATGCCGCCGGCGGTGCATTCAGCGGTCCACCTACGCAACGGTGAAGCCTTGCCGGCCCAATAGCCCTAAGCAAGAAAGGAAACGAGAATGTACCGAAAACTCCAAGCGCTCCTGGTGGTGATACTTCTCCCATTGCTCCTCGCGGGTTGCAAACGGCCCGCCGGTAGAATGCACGCAATCTATATAATCGACCTCACCGCCAGTACCCTTGAGGAAGCGCGGGCAAAGGCGTTCGCCGGCGTAAAGGAGCCGTTTGATAAAGGCTTGCTTCATCGCGGGGACTCTGTAACGGTAATTCCAATAACGGGGGACGCATTAGTCGAAAGCCAGGGTTCAATCTCGCGATTTGATTTACCCACGGACCGAGAGGTTTACGATGAAGATCTTAATCGGTTGAGTGACCAGGTCATCGACCAACTTCAAAAGATGCAAAAGACCGCCGCGGAGAAACCCTACCTGTACAGCGATATTCTCGGCGCCGTTAGGATCGCTGCCGAGGAGTTTTCAACAGACAAACCTGGTGTACGGAAGGTATTGGTCCTTCTCAGCGATTGTGTGAATGACGTCAAGCAGCTCAGTTTTAAGACGGCTCCAATCGTCGCCAACAAGAATGCCGCAAAGGATGCTGGAAAAAAGATGGCTGTTGCAGATGGACCCGTTTTCAACGATGTTCGAGTTTACTTAGGTTTGCTGCGCAGTACCGACTTGAAAAGCATGTCGCCCCAACGACGCGAGGGTCTCGAAACATTCTGGACGGAATACTTCAAGCAAGCGGGCGCAAAATCGGTGACTATTTCAAGTGACGGACCAGGTCAGTTGGCAAAGTTCATTTCAAGTCAGGATCCAGTGGCGGCGCGTTGAGACATCCCCACGCCGCGACGCTCGAATTGTTAATCCTCGAAATATTCTGTCCCATCAACGCCGATATAGCCGAAGTTTACATCCACACGAACAAGAGCCAGGCCTTCGCGAAAGTAACCTCCTGCCCAATCATACTTTAAAGGGATCACCTCGCGACCGGTCCGGTCAATGCAGCCATACTTTCTGTTGAGTCCGACAAAAGCCAGACCTTCGCAAAAGCAGTTCGCTTCATCATATTTTACGGAGACAATCTCTTGACCAGTTTTATCGATGAAACCATAGCTATCGTTTACTTCAACATAAGCTAATCCTTCACTGAATGAACTTGCGTCGTCATAGTCTATAGACAAGATTTCTTGACCTGTTTTATCAATGAAGCACTTCACGCCTTTCAGCTGCACCAAAGCGAGGCCTTCGCCGAAGGGGAGCGCGCAGCCATACCTGAACGGGATAACTTCGTGTCCCGTTTTGTCAATAAAGCCATACCTATGAGTAACGAAACCATCTTCATCTTCGCTGTCAAGTTCGACACAGGCCAACCCTTCACTGAAGTATTGAATTGGCAACATATAACAACTTGCCCCAACTAGTGACTGAACATAGTCGTACTGCAATGGGATAATTTCTTGCCCCGTCTTGTCGATGAATCCATACTTGCCGCCTGCTTCAACTAAAGCCAGGCCTTCGTGGAACTCACTCGCCGAATCATATTTTGGAGAGACAACCTGCCGCCCGGCTTTATCAATGAACCCCCACTGTCCGTTTAATTTTATGGAAGCCAAGCCTTCAGTAAAAGGCGTTACCAACGCACCACGTTCGATTGGAACGAGTTCTCTCCCGACACGATCAATGAAAAACTGCTCGTCGTTTCGCCTCACGAGAGCCAGCCCTTCGGTGAAGGAGCCGGCCGAGTCGTACTTCACTGGGATGATCTCTCTGCCTTCTCGATCAATGAAGCCCCATTTACCGCCTTCTCTCACGCAAGCGAGATTTTCAGTGAAGGGGTTTACACTTTCATATTCAGGCTCTATTACAATATTCTTGATGGAGTCGCAGAAACCCCACTTGGCACCTCTGCGATATGAAATTAGACGAGTTTCCGGGTACTTAGGAATAGTAGTGAATGCTTCTGGGCGGACCTCGTCGAAGTACCACTCGAGGATGCCCATGAGTTCCTCAAGGCTTCGCCGCACATCGTCGGTAGTCAGGACTTCTCCGTGCACATGTGTTCCTACATTTCCTAGTTCTCGAATATGGTTGGCATAGGCACCTAATCGCTTCGGAAGATGTCCATCTTTGATGATCCGATGAAGCATATTCTCCAGCGGCTTCGTCCCAGGACTTTCTTTGTAGCGCCGCTCGAAAAGATCGCGCATAACATATTCCAGCACCTTTCGCGCGCGCGTTAGCGCCATTTCAGGATCGTCTCCCGAGATTCGAATGGCCTTCTCAACGCCCTCGCGCAGGCCTCGGAACTCTTCGGAGATGTGATCAAGTCGGTGCAGGATTAACTGTAGCGATTGGTCACCCATAACCTGAAGTCTAGAAACGAATCTCGCTTCCTATTTCTATTAGTGTCTGCTTTGCCGCAGCTGCGGGTGTTCGAGAGCCCAGGCGTTCAATCCTTTCTGCAAATGAATCAATCACGCCGGCTGCGCGAGGAAACTTATTCACGTTGGCCGCCCGCATGCGACTAAATAACTGTTTCAATCCGTCGAGTTCGCCGGTATGATCCAGCAATCGCGCGGCTCCGGCACGATCGACGTCCCACATTAATCCAGCAACTTCAGCCTGGCCCGCAGCCATTACGAGTGCGAAGTTGAACTGATACTTTCCAATCGGGTCTAATTCCTGAAGACGTTTAAGGGCAGCAATTGCAGAATTGAAGTGCCGATGCGACGCATCTATTACGGCAATATATCTCAAAATATTGTGAATCGGATGATCCGCGAGCTTGCTGGATTCCAAATAGAACTTTGATAGCCCTAGTTCTCGATAAGCGCGCCAGAAATCTCCTTCTTCAACATGCTGTTGAAGGCAAATCTTGCCACCCAAACGCAACCAGTGCGAGATAGTGAAATCATGGCCCCAACCAGGATTATCGTTCGCTTCAGGTAGTATTCGTCGGATCGCCATGTGTGAGAAATCGGCTTCATTCGTTTGCGCCTCTCTGATACTCCAGATTAAATAACGTCGGGCTTGATCGAGGTCGCCCGCGATCGTTTCCAAATGGCAGCGATACTGATATTGACGTGCCTTGTCCTTGGGATCTTCAAATTCTTCAATGGCTGAGTCGCTAAACTCACGAACGGCCCGAATCTCATTCTCACTCGAGAGGCCTTTAAACATTTCATTTTGCAAAAGCGTACCAACCGCTTTCGCTCGCAGATCAAATCTGATGGGATCTGGAAACTCGCCGCCACGGTAATTTGAGAACAGATCTGACTGGGTTTCCATCGCCTTAGCCACCAGGCGCATGTCGTTTGATACTCGGTCAAACTCAAACGCATCGGTGAGGTGGATCGCCTGGGCAATCAGACCGTCAAACAGAATCGGTGCGCGCTCCCAATGGCGAGCTAGTCGAGGGGCCAGCCGTCTCATCGCTTGGGTTTCGCGCTCGGCCTCAAACAATTTGCCTTGATGATTAGCGGCGGTGAGTGCCCATCGTCGCACTGCATATTCGAACCACTCGACGCTTTCTCGTTCTTTCTCGTCTCTAAGTAGCTCCCGCAGCGGCTCCGCAACGTTTGAAAGAAACCACCGTGCGAGTCGGTAACCAATGGCGGCTAAACGCTGATGGCCAATTACTTGATCGAGCCAATTAAGAACTGTCGCTAGTTGAGGGTCGCGTCCACGCGCACCCATCCGCACGAGTCTATAATTAATATCGGCGACTTTCTCCTTTGCCTTTGCAACGAAATTCGCATCGTGACCTCTGGTGGTGCCTTCGCCAATGGCTTCTGCGATTGCGATCAGGGCCATGCCATAAGAGTATTCTTCTGTTAGTAAGGACACTCGCTCGAAGAGTTCTCGCACGGCCAGTGTCCAATTTCGATCAGCAAAAACACCGATGAGGAGTTCTACGACTGGCGATCGTCGCCCTGTGCGTTTGCTGAAATCCAATTTCTTAAAGTCATTGTGACTGGCGTTACTAAGAATGTCAGCGATCAGTAACTCGGGTCTTTCGCGGCCAAAATTCAACACCAGGCCAGCCAGAGTCCACCTGTTGCTTTCAGGCGCCAAACCGCGTCTTACGGCGAGAAATTTCAAGTATTCAAATACCCGGTTTAAATATTCGTGCGGCTTAGTTGAATAGTAGCCGCCCCTCATGAACATCGTGCCGTATGCGCGAATCGAAATGTTCGCATCCGGTTCCTCAATCGATTTCTGTTGAAGAATCCGAAGGATCAGCTCCGCAAAAATATTAGTGTATGCCGCCACTTGATCTCCGTAGCTTACTGCCTCCTGATTAACTATGCGGACTGGTTTCCATTCAGGTCGCTTTTCGAACTCCGCCACGAGTTGTCTAACGAATCTAGCGAGTTGACGATCAGAGAGCTTTGAACCCTTAAAGCTCTCTTCCGGACGAAGTAGCGCTGACCGTTTGCAGGCATGTATGACAGCTTTCGCTTCAGCTTCAATATCGCCGTGCGGCACCAGGAACCCGGCTAATTGACTTGGAAACCGTTGCTTTGCCTTCTTACGTTCATCCGCAATCGTGGAGGTTTCGAGAAATTCGCCCGTCTCGTCGAAATAGAGATCAAATTCCAAAGTTCTAGTTTGCATGATCGGATTTCCTGACGGACGATGCTCCTCAATAATGCAGCCCGGCGACCGTTGTCAAACAAATCTCAACGACTTATTTCTGATATTGGCGACCGATGAGCTCAGAGTCAAAGGTAAGGGCGGACAAGCTCGCTGCCATCGCCTCGTCGCTGGGTATGGTTTGTTGGATATTCGCGCAGGACTATTTGATCACGGTCAAGCTTGTCGTACAAGAACACAACCTCGCGATGACACTCGGAACAAACATCAACAACGATCCTGCTGCTCAAATGGGAAAATCGGGTGCGAACCATCAGAGTTTGAGCGGGAAACTTCGAGATACCGCGCCGCCGGCGAAGGCCATCGCTGATCTTAATGAGCTGAAACTGGACTATTGGTGAGATGAAATCTGGGAGTATCCGAGGTCGGAGTCTCATCCGTGCGTTCGTCGTTTTATCGAAGTCAATTTAGAACCTCCGACTGACGAAGTGCTTAAACAGCGAGTCTTTGCATTCCGGTGTGGTAATTGGGCAGAAACTAATACCGGGGTCGGGCCTGCAATTCTGCAATTCAAGGCCGACGCAAAGTTAATCGCACGTTCCGCGAACACCTCTCTATTCAATCACGACCCCATCCATGCAAATGTCTTGCGTTGACGGAAGTGTAACTCGGCAGTAGCATTCGCGGCTCTTCGTTGCACTCGTTTGCGGATTGCTGGCAGGATCGCTGCCTCCAAATATCGACACCCCCCCTGACTTCACTGCCCGAACCGCTGGCGGTATTCGCTCGACGTGATGAATGCCTTCACCATTTCGGCGTTGATGTAGTCGCCGTTGAATTGGTTCAGCTTCGTCAGCCAGAAATCAAAACCGCTGTAGTCGGAATCCGGCGCATCGTTCGGGTTGCGCCGCAGGTAACCAAAGTACTGCATCAGCACGAAGGCGCGATTGAATTCGCCGGCGATCAGGTTCCGATGTTCAGCGATCGCTCGCAGGACCTGCGCGCGCGTCCTGGTGTTCGACGAAAGATCATTCACCAATTGATCATGCTCAGCTTGCGACAGCGGACTGCCGGCATTCGCGTTGAGCGTATCGACGAACTGCGCGGCGCTCATTGACGCCGGAAAGGCGTTCACAAAACGTGTCCGTAGGACGAATTCACCGGTGAATGACTGCTTGTTGTTTTCCAGGGCCTGCTCCCAATTAGGCTGGCCCACAATTACGCCCTGGCCGATCTTTTGAGTGTCGGACAGGAATTCATTCAAACCAACCACCGGCGCGGAAAATTGATGCGGGCCGCCGAAAGACGAAGTGGCCGTCGCACTACCAAAGGCCGTCCGGTAAAGCCGCTCGACCAGATATCCGGTCTGCTGAAATTCAATCGAAACGTAGAAAGCGGCCGATACGTTGATGCGCTTGTTTTCAAGACAGAGAGCATCTGTGCCGCACGAGTTTATTTCATTGGTCCAGAAGCTAAGCCCGGAAGCATCCGGTTGCCGATTGAGAAAATCGTGATAGTGCTGGCAGACATAGTCGGCCGCATCATCGATCGCGTTCGTTGCCGGTTCAGTTTGATCGTCAATAATCGTTACCGTCGCCACGGCGGGAACTCCCAGCGTCGCTCCCGAAGGATTGCTGAGATTCACATTGAAGGTCTCGTTGCCCTCTACAAACGAGTCTTCATTGA
>Ga0207511_100153_pt1 | contig 15738 bp, 11 predicted proteins | sample NitcycUWRSCHO22C_FD_188265 | JGI IMG/M metagenome (GOLD analysis project Ga0207511, IMG submission 188265) | Soil microbial communities from Arlington Agricultural Research Station in Wisconsin, USA - Nitrogen cycling UWRJ-SCHO22-C (SPAdes) | ecosystem: Environmental > Terrestrial > Soil >... | reverse complement strand
TTGAGCCCGCAAATGGGTCAACGACAAAGTCGCCTTCGTCTGTTAATAGCTTTATGAAGAACTCCGGTAGCGCCGCTGGAAACCGCGCCGGATGTATCTTCACGCCAGCTTCTTTGCAGCGAACGGTATAGGAGTCATTGGCCGCATTGTTACCAAACTTCAGAAACGCATCTTGCGGCTCTCGTTCTTCGAATACGTTGCCGGGAATCGCCCCACCCGCGTGCACTTTGTCGAAGCTAGAGCGGATATTGTGGCCACTGGGTCGCACCGTAGCCCTCACACCACGTCGATTGAGTCTAAGCATATCGGCACTATAAGGCTTCAGCACCTTGCGGTTATCAGCCTTGGGCCAAGGAGTCTTGCCAAACCACCAAACATGTTCCACAGAATCTTTCACCCTTATGCGTCGCACGGTCACCCATTCTGCTGGCATCGGAAGTTTAGCAGGATTGTACCAATAGAATTCCTGCGCCAAATGAAACCCTACCGTCTCAACAAGTTCAATGAGCAATTTATAGAGATAAACAGACCGCGTCGGATAACCCTTATTGTAACTACCGCCAATGTTAAGAATGAAACTGCCATCGTCTTTGAGTATGCGGCGAAACTCCTGTGCAAACGGCAGAAACCATTTAACATAAGTCTCTTTTTCTACATTCCCGTATTCCTTCTTAAAGTGCAGCGCATACGGCGGTGATGTGATGATGGCGTCCACCGAATTCTCCGGCAACCCCTGAAGGATCCGGCGAGCATCTTCAAGATACGCGGCGCCTAAGTTAGTCCGGTAATACGGATCATGACCCACGACAGAAACTTGTCGCAGTCGAGGTGGTGGAAATGAAAGCTGAGCCCTTTGAGTTGACATGGATCTGGCAAGTCTCATCGCGTAGCTTACAGCATGCTGATCCTCATTCCCAGTTAGCGCGACGTTTTTTTGACAATGTCTCAATCTAATTTAGACGCTTGGTCAAGTCATGAGTTTTATCAAGGCGGCGGAATCGTCCTTTTCGATTAAGCTTGCGCTTTAACTTGGAACCCATTACGGTTTTGGAAATAAATTCGGGGAAACGCGTGAGCAACAAAGACGAGATATTGAAATTGCTTGAGCAGTGCTCATCGGAAGAGCGTCGTGAGATTTTCAATCATCTTCGCAAGGAGTTCCCCATTCATCCACTTGAGGCAAACCTTAACACTCAAGCCGAGGTGATACTTGAAGCGATGGCGCGTTCAAGCGATCTCACGATGCGCGGCATCCGCGGCATCATCGCTGAGGCTGCATTTCTCGTGGACATCCTCCAGAAAATGGAGGGATGGAAGACAATCGAAATAGCGGGCGATGCTTCTTATGACTTTCTGATTGCGGATTTCGTGGGTCAAATTAGCATTCAAGTCAAGATGCAACGTCGTGAGAAGTGCATCCCACTTGTTCGAGCTGGAAAATTTGTCGTGGAAACCCAACGGACTCGGTCAGGCAAAGACGCTACTGGGGGAGCAACCAGGCCATACCGCTTTGGTGACTTTGATATTCTTGCGGTCTCGCTTCATCCATCAACCAATGATTGGACGAGGTTTATGTATACGGTAGCCTCTTGGCTTCGACCGCGAGCGAGCGACACTAAACAGCTTGAAGTTTTTCAGCCAATACCTGAGCAGGCTAATGAAGATTGGACGGATGACCTTGGTACTTGTATCGACTGGTTTCGTTCGGGAAAACATCGGACTATCGAGTCATTCTAGCTTGGGCGAGTGTTGACTCGAGCCAAGGATCATTGCGGCCCCGCCCGCTACTGCAAGTGGTTCTGTATCAACTGGTCAGCCGGCGATAAATGCCGGGTAACCTTTCCGGCAAAGTCATGATGTCGTCGATGATGGTGTATCCGATCTCGCCGTATAGATCGCGCAACTCACTTTCCGATTCGCGATCGATGGTGATGCAGAAGGGCGTGATGCCGCGCGTCTTCGCATCGATCAAAGCTTCGCGCGTGTCTTCGCGCGCGTAACGAGCGTCGCCATAGTCATGATCGTACGGCCGGCCGTCTGACAGGACGATCAGCAGACGGGTGCGCGCTTCCTGTTTCTCGAGCTTCGTGGTGGCGTGACGAATCGCCGCGCCTAGTCGCGTGTTGTTCTGATAGGTGATGCCGCCGATGCGCCGCATGACTTCATCCGAATAGTGCTCCTGAAAATCCTTCAGCACATAAAATTTTACGTTGCGCCGTCCCTCGGAAGTGAAGCCGTTGATCGCATACACGTCGCCGACAGCTTCGAGAGCTTCGCTCATCAACACCAGGCCTTCCTTTTCGATTTCAATGATGCGGCGGCCGGGATGGGTGTACGGCTGCAGGGGATGGCGGCCGATGGTGCGCGCGGTCGACGAAGACTGATCGAGCAGGAATGAAACCGCAACATCGCGACGGCGGCGCAGTCGCTTGGTATAGATTCGTTCTGACTGCTGGCCGTCGGCGCGGCGATCGATGAAGAAGTCAACGACCGCGTTGAGGTCGTAATCTTCACCGTCCAGTTCGTTGGTGATGCGCGCGAGGTTTTCCGGCTTCATCAACTGAAACTGATGACGAATCGAAGAGACGACGCCTCGGTAGCGCTCGCGGGTTTCATCGACAAAGTCGCGGCTGCCGTGCTTCACCTTCTTTTCGATCACGCGGCACCAACCGACGCGATGATCGACCAGCTCGCGGTCCCACTCGTCGTAATTGAAAGCAACCTCGCCCTCTTCGAGACCCTGTTCCGGCGTCTGGCCGTCGCTCCAGGCTTCGCTGCCGTCCAGTTCGTCGAATTCGCCTTCGCTTTCGGCGTTCCAGGCATTGAACAGTTCGCGCGCGTCGCGGCGTTGGGGCTGGCGGTCGGATTGGCGCTCGTTGACGGCCTGCTCGGCCTGACTATTTTGATCTTCCTGTTCGAGTTCGTCGGGGACTTCGATTTGCTCTTCCGACTGATCCATGGAGAGCGATTGAAATAGTAAATAGACGCGGCTGGCGGCCATGAGCGAATCGGCCACCGTCGCGTCCTTGTCATTCAGATATTCGGCAACGATCGTTTCCAATTCGGAAACGACCTGGCGATGAAACTCGCGCGCGTCATCCAGCGCACCGCCGAGGAGCGTTACCTGAAACAGCAATTCGAAGGGCACCAGGGCCGGCGGTAGATCGATAATCCTGGGGCGGCGATGACGCAGGTGCTCGCGGATCAAATCGAGATCGCGCGCGAGACCGCGATAGGATTTTCTCAACGAGCGATCGATGCGGCCGTTCTCGAGGGTCCCGAAGATGCGTCGCGCCAGCGCCGGTAGCGGGAACAGGCTAATGACCTGGTGGTAATCGAGATCGGCAACGGGAACGTCTTTGCGCGCGCGACCGTCTGTCTGCGTCTCGGTTAGCTGCGCCGGATCGATAGCAAACGAATCGCGCTCATCCTGTTTCGCTGGATCATAAAGCTCGTGCACAGACGCATAAGCAGCGCGGAGATCGTGGCTATCGCGCGCATAGGTGCCGAACTCGATCTGTCCAGCCGCGTGCGCGGCCAAAACTTTGTAAAGCCGGAAGTCGAGTTCTTCATCGCCAAATTCGGCGACGACCGACGGCAAGTGAATGGTGCGGCCGTCAGCGATGCGAGTCTCGAGGGGCACCGCCGCGAGTGGCGCAATTTCAACCGCGCGACCGGTCAGGGCTTCGACATACAAACGCAGGAGAGGTTGAATCGATTCCAGCGCCACACCGGCGTCGCCGGCGCGCAGCGCTTCGTTGCTGCTGCGCGTTTCGAGCGCATAGTAACTGCGACGCGCGCGCGCATCGGACGAGATCAATCCCGCCCGCGCCCAACTTTCAAACTGTTCGATCGAGACAGTGTGCAAGGCTTTCGCGCTCGACCGCAGACAGGCGAGCGCAGCTTCGGCGTCCGCGCGTGCGACTTCTCGCGTCAATGTGATTACGCGCTCAGCGAGCGCCGTCGCGCCGAGCTGGTTTCGGGTCACCGCGATGTTTTGAAAGAAGCGAGGGCTGGCTCGCACAAATGCGACCAATGCCGCGTTGCCGTGCGGTGCGATCGTCCACAGCAATTCGATCCACGATTCAAAACAGTCAGGCAAAGCGCGCAGCAAATCGCCCCCGGCCATCAGAAAATGGAAGGCGACGGCGCCGCCGCGATCCAGAAAATTCGTGGCGCGCTTTAGTAATCGCGAGCACTGAGCGGCCGGCAAGCCCTGGAACGCAGCCGGCAACGCGGCCCAGGCGTCGGCGGCGATCCCGCCCGCATGTTCCGCGAATGCTCTGACGAGATCGATGGCTTCGGAAGTTAAATCAGGGTGTAGCGTGTTGGGTGTAGGAGATAGTGACTTCGCTTGATCGTCGTCGTCGGTTGCGTCACCCTCGCGCATCGGCGCGGCGTTAAGTTCATCATCTCTCTGAAAGTCCGGTTTGGTTTCGAGTGTGGTTGATGGCGGCGTCGGAGACGTCTTCGTGCTGTCTACACCCAACACCCTTCCCCCTACACCCTCACGCAGCGCGGCGACAACATTCGGCGTTGCATTCAAAAACTCGGCGCTGTGTTTTGCCGAGCGTCGCGAGATCGTCGCGGCAACTTCGTAGATGGCTCGCAGCAGCTGAGCATCGCCGACGGCTGCGGCCAACGATGCCGCGTTGCGAAAAGTTTCTGAGGCAGTAGCCGCCGACAAGATCATCTGCCGCGCGCAAACCTGAAACACAAACGGCCGCGCCGACGACGGCACTCGCTCGAAGTCGCCGATGCCTGAAATGAAGAAGGTGACGCCGGTCTCGACGTCTGTCATCGTCAGACGGCGGCCCAACTCACCCCACGCGCGCAATTCGGCCGGTTCCAGAACCGGCGCGGCGTCGGGCACCGCACGCAAAAACTCAATGCTGGCGCGCAGCGACACCGCGGCAATGAGCGCGCTTGTTTCAAGTGCGGCACGGGTCTGTTCGAGCGGCAGTGCGGTTATGGCGCTCAGTAATCGCGCGATCGTGCGACGCTCGGCGGGGTTCTTTACGGCCCGCAGTCGCTCGCTGATTTCGCTTTCGAAGGGAAGCTCTTCAGCGTCTATCGCGTCACGCGAATTGTCTGGGTTAGGATTCATCGCCAGCCGTAACCGCTCTCAAACTTCATCGTGATCAACCGTCTATCAGCAGCTCTCGATGCAGAATGATCTTGCTTTTCCAAATCAAACCAAGTATAGCGTTACGCATAAGCCTATCCAATCGCATGTTGCGCTAAGCTGTTAGCGGCTTATCCGATTCAAACCAAATTCCGAACATCGTGCGGAGTAATATGTCCGCGATAACATTCCAGGAGAAGACTAAATGACCCGACGATATCTGATCGTACTGCCGCTATTCTTGCTCTGTTTCAGCACTGCCGTTTTTTCCCAGGACAGGCTGGGCCACTTGAAGAGCTGGGATGGAAAGACTACCCAGGAACTCGACAGCAAAGGTAATGTCACTGCCGACTTTTTCTTGTTGCCAGAGGTGCGCACACGCTCAAGCGCCTGCTTACCCCGGCCGACTTCACGCTCGTAACCAAAACGTACTCGGTCGGATCACCGTTCAAACTGATGGGCGACTTTCTGGCAACTACGATGTGCCGTCCTCACAACTGCGGCGACGAGAGAGCCGGGCTGGCGATCAACCTGAGCACGGGCGACATGTATGTCAGGATTAAGAACGCGACCAAAGAAAGATGGATTCCGGCAGGGAAGGCGCCGGCGCTGCCGAAAGAGGTACTGGATCTGATTAAAGAATTTTGAGGTGGGATCAGCCAACGCACGCTCAGGCGTGATTCAGATTGCTCGTAATGATCGTCTGAGCTACGTTACGCGAGCATTAAGCGTTGTCCTTTTGGTTCGGGAATCGGATCGCCAAATTCTTTGGCCGTATCAATCCAAAGTTGAATCGCTTCATTAGCATTGCGGGCCGCCACCTCGTAAGTGTCGCCGTGGGCCACGCAACCAGGGAGTTCAGGTACTTCTGCAACATACGCCTGGTCGTCATTACTCCAGTAAATAATGACTTCATACTTGTGCATTAAATCTCTCCTCCCAATTTGTACTTTAAGATAACCGCTCGCACTTGGCGTACTTGATACACTTTCGCTTTGCTGCCCTCTCGTTGCAAATTTATCTTTTCTACAATCCCAGCCTGCGAAACATATGATGACTTCCCCTGATTCTCTCGTCGAAGCCCATCTCTGTAAGCAGATGTCGCAAATCGTTGAATGGTATGTTCGCGTCTGAAGTGCCACGAAGTATTTGGAAGAGAAGTTTATCGTAGCTACTCATTGGAGTGTAAGACTCAAATGACCGTCGTTACGATCTCTCGAATGCTCCTTTGCAAATCGCGATCGTCCGTAATGGGCGAGCACATGGCCACCTCAGCGGCGCGGGTGGGTGCGATGCCGTTCGAGATCAGTTGGGCTGCATAAATCAGCAGTCGCGTCGACACGCCTTCTTCCAATCCATGACCGCGCAGGTTGCGGACCTTCTGTCCGATCAGAACGAGATCACGCGCGGTGCCCTCATCGACGTTGCCTTCGCGGGCCACGATCGCGGCTTCCAATTCGGCCGGCGGATAATCGAAATCGATCGCGACGAAGCGTTGACGGGTCGACTGCTTCAGGTCTTTCAGGATCGATTGATACCCCGGGTTGTAAGAAACCACCAGCATGAAATCAGAAGGCGCTTCGAGAATCGTGCCGCGCTTTTCGATTGGCAGACGCCGGCGGTGATCGGTGAGCGGATGAATGATCACGACGGTGTCTTTCCGGGCTTCGACAATTTCGTCGAGATAACAGATCGCGCCGTGACGCACCGCCGAAGTCAGGGGCCCATCGTGCCAGACAGTCTCCTCGCCTTCGATCAGAAATCGACCGACCAGGTCCGTTGACGAAAGGTCTTCATGGCAGGCCACGGTGATCAGCGGCCGCTCCAAACGCCAGGCCATGTGTTCGACGAAGCGGGTCTTGCCGCAGCCGGTTGGGCCCTTCAGAATCACGGGCAGGTGCGCCGCGTGCGCGGCTTCGAACAAGCCGATTTCGTTATCGACCGGCAGGTAATAAGGCTCTTCGGCGACTCTGTATTCTTCGATAGCGCGTTCGGGCATGGAGGATAGTTTCAGGTTTCAAGTCTAAAGTTTCAAGTTGAAATGGTAACACCGAAAGTGTCAGAACCCGGAGCGGTAGCGACGGGATCAAGACGACTCTCTTAGGGCCAGGGCGCCACCATCATCCGGTCGCTACCGCTTCCGGTACTGACACCCCACTCCTCGTTCTGACCCTTCTCAACTTGAAACTTGAAACCTTAGACCTGAAACTAGAATCGCATGAAGATCGCAGTAGCAATGTCCGGCGGCGTCGATTCATCCGCGGCCGCTGCCATCCTGAAAGAACAAGGCCACGAACTGATCGGCTTTACGATGCAGTTGTGGAATCAACGGCGCGGCATCAGTGTGGATGAAAACGGCGAGCCGCTGCCGTCGCGTTGCTGCTCGCTCGACGATGTTTATGATGCGCGGCGTGTGGCTGAGGAATTAGGATTCCCGTTCTATGTCTTGAACCTCGAAAAGGAATTCGAGCGCGACGTCGTGCGACCTTTCGTCGACAGCTACCTGCACGGCGAGACGCCCATTCCCTGCGTCGCCTGCAACAGCCGTTTGAAGTTTGCGTCGCTCGATAAGCTGGCCGTCAGTCTCGGCTGTGAGAAGGTCGCCACCGGACACTACGCGCGGGTGGAGTTCGACGAATCGACGCAGCGCTATCGGCTTTTGCGCGGCCGCGATCCGCAGAAGGATCAATCCTACTTTCTTTGGGAGTTGAATCAGGATCAGCTTTCCCGGGCAATGTTTCCGCTGGGTGAATTATCAAAGAGCGATGCGCGCCAGGCTGCGCGTGACAATCAACTGGCGGTCGCCGAGAAGAAGGAATCGCAGGAAATATGTTTCGTGCCCGATGGCGACTACGCCGGCTTCATCGACCGTTACCTGACGGCTGAAGCGCAAAGTGATCGGGTGCCGGCGGCGGGTGAGATCGTCACCAGTAGCGGAGCAGTCGTCGGCACGCACACGGGGATTCATCGCTATACCGTTGGCCAGCGGCGCGGCATCGGCATCGCGCAATCGCGGCCGCTCTACGTACTCGGAATAAACACCGGCACGAACCAGGTGGTAGTCGGCAGCGATGATGAACTCTTGCGTAACGAGTTCACGGCAGCCGGCGTCAATTGGATCGCAGCGAACGATTCAACTGCAGACGTGCGGGCTGAGGTCCGCGTCCGTTATCGCCACACGGCGGCGGCGGCCACTATCAGTCCTATGAAAGATGCTCGCGCCCACATCACTTTCGATGAACCTCAACGCGCGATCACGCCCGGGCAGGCCACCGTGTTTTATCGGGGAGACGAAGTTCTCGGCGGCGGTTGGATCGTCAAATCTGACCCGCAGTTCTAAACCTTTTGCCGGTATCCCTCGTAATCACAACCGCGTCAGAAGCCCGACCGTCAGGGAGGGCCTCTCGCGAAACTGGCCCTCCCTGACGGTCGGGCTTCTGACACAAAATCAACTTAGGAAACTAACCCATGGCAATGTCAACACCCCGTAAAGTCGCGCTCATCATCGGCGGCATAGTGCTGTTCGTGATCCTGGTCGTCGTGATCGGTGTCGCGATCGTCGTCTCCGCCTTGCGCGGCAATCGTCCGTCGATTCAGGACAACAGCGTGCTGGTGCTCCGGATTTCAGGCCCGCTCCCCGATTACGTTCCGGACGATCCATTCCGCCGCATCTTCGGTGCGCCACCGCAATCACTCGGCAGCCTGCTGGCGCAATTTCGCAAAGCCAAAGTCGACAAGCGGATCACCGGGGTAATTCTCGAAATCGACATGTCAGAAGCGGGTTGGGCCAAGTCAGAAGAAATTCGTTCAGCCATCGAAGATTTTCGTACCTCGAGCAAACCTATCTACGCGTACATGGAGATGGGCTTGAACAAGGACTATTACATCGCCAGCGCCTGCGACAAAATTTATGTGCCGCCGCCGGGTGAGTTGTTCACCATCGGTCTGGCAGCCGATGTGATGTTCTTCCGCGGATCGCTCGACAAGCTGGGTGTCTATCCTGACGTTTACCAAATCGGAAAATACAAGAGCGCCGGCGACATGTTCACGCAAAAGCAGATGACTGACGCGCATCGCGAATACATCAATTCGATGCTCGACGATTTGTACGGCCGTTACGTGGAAGCGATCGCGAAGGCGCGCAAGAAATCTGTCGATGAAATGAAAGGCCTGATCGACAACGCGCCGTACAGCGCGACGCAGGCCAAAGACGCGGGACTGATCGACGGCGCGTTGTACCGCGACGAGGTCGACAAAGAAATGAAGAAGCGAATCGGCGTCGGCGAAAACGATCAACTGCACGTCGCGCGCGGTGCTGATTACAAACAGATTTCGCAGGAATCGCTGGGGTTGAATAAGGGCGACCGGATCGCGGTCGTCTATGCCGCCGGTGACATCGTTTCCGGCAGATCGACGTTTGGGTCCGCTGGTGAAGAGACGATTGGATCAGAGTCGCTGGTCAAGGCGATCAACGAAGCGCGTGACGACAAGGGAATCAAAGCCATCGTCCTGCGCATCGACAGTCCGGGCGGTTCCGGCCTCGCCTCTGACATCATCTGGCGCGCCATCGAAGCGGCGAAAACCAAAAAGCCCATCGTCGTTTCGATGAGCGACGTGGCCGCATCCGGCGGTTATTACATCGCCTGCAACGCTAACAAGATCGTCGCGGAGCCATCGACTATTACCGGTTCGATCGGCGTGGTGGGCGGCAAGCCGGTCATCAAAGGTTTCTACGACTGGATCGGCGTCAGCAATGAATACGTGATGCGCGGCAAGAATGCCGGCATGTTTCGCGAGACGGAAAAATTCAACGATGCCGAGCGGGCAAAGTTTGAAGAGTTTCTCCGCAACACCTACGAAGACTTCATCAGCAAAGTAGGAAAGGGCCGCAACAAGGACAAGGCTTACATTGACTCAATCGGCCAGGGCCGTGTTTGGACCGGCGCGCAGGGCAAAGAAAAAGGGCTGGTCGATGAATACGGCGGCCTGGACAAGGCGATTGAAATCGCGAAGCAACTCGCCAACATTCCGGCCGACAAAAGCATTCAGCGCGTGATCTGGCCGCAGCCGCCGACTTTCTTCGAGCAGTTGATGAGCGCGGGTGACGATGATGCGAGCGCCGATGCGCAAGCGCAGCAAGAGGCGTCGTTGCTCAAAGCCTTGCCTGAAGATGTGCGCGAAGGATTTCGCTACGCCCATATGCTTGATCGGGCGGCGAAAGGCGAGCCGGTTTATCTGATGCCGTTCCGTTTGAGAATTAGGTAGGAGCGCACGCATCCTTGCGTGCGGGTCGCGGGCATCATGCCCGCTCTTTCCCGGCATAACGAAAGCGCCGTCAGGGATGACGGCGAACCGCAGGCAGAGATGCCTGCGCTCCAAGATGCGAATCCTTTTGGTCGAAGATGAGCCACGTATGGCAAATGTCATCGCCAGGGGATTGCGCGAGCAAAGCTACGCGGTAGACATCGCCGAAGACGGCGAAGCCGCGCTCTACCAGGCCTCGATCAACGACTACGATTTGATTGCGTTGGATGTGCTGCTGCCGAAGCGTGACGGTTTCGAAGTCTGTCGCGAGTTGCGTGCGCGCGGCGATTCAACTCCGATTCTGATGTTGACCGCGCGGGCCACCGTCGACGATCGAGTCACCGGCTTCGACGCGGGCGCTGACGATTACCTGACCAAACCTTTTTCGTTTCGCGAACTGCTGGCCCGCGTCCGCGCCCTGCTGCGTCGCGAATCGCAGATTCGCCCGGACATCTTTCAGCTCGACGATCTGGTAGTCGATTCGGCGAGTCATCGCGTCACGCGCGCGGCGCGCGAGATCGAATTGACCGCCAAGGAGTACGCGCTGCTGGAATTTCTGGCGCGCCGCGCCGGCCAACTGGTCTCGCGCAGCGACATCGCCGCCCACGTCTGGGACGATTCGTTCGATCCTTTCTCAAATACGATCGAGGTGTACATGAACCGGCTGCGCAAGAAGATCGATGACGAGCACGCGGTGAAACTGCTGCACACGCGTCGCGGTGAAGGCTACATCCTCGAGTCCCGCAACTAAATTTCCACAGCTTATTAATCGTTCATTAAGGTTGGGCTGCGTATACTCCACATCCCGCTGTGTCAGAAGCCGACCGTCAGGGAGGGCGCCTTGCGAAAGTTGCCCTCCCTTACGGTCGGGCTTCTGACACGCCTTTTGTTGATGCGCCACTCTAGTTCTAAACAAGTCGCTCTACGACTCGGCTCTTGTTTATTGATAAATATGATTTGCTCCGTCGCAATCGCGACTGCGCAAACTGCCTCGCCCACACCGCCAACATCGATCAGTTCATCCGCGCCAAGCGTGACGCCGCTCATGCTCGATGAAGCGCTGCGCCTCGCCAACGTACAGGCATCGACGTATCAAAGCGCAATCCTGAACGAACGCATCGCAGGCGAAGACGTGAAGCAGGCACAAGCGGCATTCAAGCCGAAAGTCAGCGCGCCACTCGAGTACATCTACACGTCGCCCGCCAGCGGTCTCGCGCCGGGCGAGCCGCGCACGCAGAGCTTCATCGCGAACAACGCCATCGGCGAGTACCTGGCGATGGGCAGCGTGTCTGGCGATATCGATGTCGCGGGAAAGTTGCGCGCGACGCTGCGGAAGAACCGCGCGCTGCTGGCTGCCGCGCACGCCGGCACTGAAGTAGCGAAACGCGCGCTGGCCCAGGCGGTCATCGAAGCCTATTACGGTCTCGCCCTGGCCATCGCGCAGCACCGCGCCGCTGAAGGAAACCTGGCGGCCGCCGAAGAATTCGAACACATCACGGCTTTGCTGCTGAGCGGCGGCGAGGTGGCTCAAGTCGATCTGACGCGCGCGCAATTGCAGACGATTGAGCGGCGCAACGAACTGGAAAGCGCGCGCGTGAACGAGGAGGTCGCGGGCAGCTCGCTGCGGGTGCTAATCGGCTACGACTTCGAACGGCCGATCACGACGACCGAATTGGCGCTGGCGCTGCCGGCTGATTCTGACTATCAGCAATTCAAAGCCGACGAGGTGACCCGCCGCCCCGAATTCACGCAGTTGGACCAACAGCTGCGGGCGGCGCGACAGGAAATCAAAATTGCCCGCGCTGATCGGCTGCCGGCGCTGACCTATTCGATCAACGGTGGCTTCGACACTGATTCGCTGCGCGGTCCGCGATTGCAAGAGCATTCCGGAGTCTCAGCGCAGGTTGGATTGACGATTCCAATTTTTGATTGGGGCGCGACCCGCAGCCGTGAACGACAAGCAAGTCTGCGCGTGCAGGTGGCGGAGAATGAACGCACGATCGCGACGAGAGGGTTTGCGCAACAGTTCTATGCCGCGCGCGCGCAAGCCACGAGCGCGGCCGCACGCGTGACGCTGGCGCGCGAAGGCGTAACCAAGGCGCAAGACAACCTGACTGCGTCGATTGCGCGCTATCGCGCGGGCGAGGCCCAGATCGTCGAAGTTACCGATGCGCAAACGACACTCGTAACGCAACGCAGTGCGCTCTATCAGGCGATCTTCGATTATCAAATTGCGGTGTCGCGACTGCGTCAGGCGACCGGGCGTTAGGGCTTTTACTCCCTCTCCGTCTGGGAGAGGGCTGGGGTGAGGGTGTGTGCTGACACGCTAGCTTCGCCCCTCACCCTAACCCTCTCCCAAAGGGAGAGGGAAACAAGGCGAACTGGAAATGAGCGAAGACCGCAACAACATCCAGCTTTCTACTGAGAACACGAAAGCAACTCGACAGCGAAACGCGATTCTACTAATCGCGCTGATCGCCGTGATCGTTTTTGGCCTGACTGTTCTGATCATCTGGCGGTGGAAGAAATCGAAGCCCGAAACCGAGGCCGAGGTCACTCCCGTCGTCAGCGTCAAAGTCGCGAAAGCTGAGAAAGGAAGCATCGCGGCGCAGGTGGTTGCGGTTGGCACGATTTGGCCGCGCGAGAAAGCCGACGTCGGCGCCAAGGTCAGCGCTCAGATCAAAAAGATGGCGCTGCTCAAGAACAAAGTCGTGCGCGCGGGCGAGGTCATCGCGGTGCTCGAGTCGCGCGACCTGCAAGCGCAACGCGCCGAAGCCGTGGCCGCTTTGAATGAAGCGCGCGCGAACGAACGCAGCCTGGTCACCGGCACGATTCCCAAGACCAACGCCGAAGATCAGAAGGCGCTTAACGATGCGCGCGCGAAGGTGAATAACGCGCGCCGGCTTTATGAACGCCGTCGCACGTTGTATGCGCAGGGCGGTATCTCGCAGAAGGATGTCGAAGCGGCGCAACTCGATTTGACGACCGCGGAAGATGAGCTGCGTTTGCAAGAACAAACCGTATCGCTGCGGGGCCGCTCGTTGAATCCAAACGATCGCGCGCTGGCCGCGGCGAAGACGGCCGAGGCACAACAGCATCTCGCGACCCTTGATGCACAGTTGAGCTATGCGACTATCCGCGCGCCGATCACCGGCATCGTCACAGATCAATATCAGTATGAGGGCGAATTTGCTTCCGCCGGCGGTAAGCTCGTAACGATTGCCGACACGAGTACGGTGATCGTCAAAGCGCCTTTTTCCGACACTGCGGCCGCGCAGCTCAAAGCCGGCGATGCCGCCAGCGTGGTGCCTACCGACACCTCGGCAGAAGAAATGAAGGGACAGATCACTTTGCTCAGTCGCTCGAGCGACGCGACCAACCGCACCGTCGAAGTTTGGGTGACGCTGGCCAACGGCGCCGGCAAACTGCGCGCGAACGGCGCCGCGCAAGTCACGATCATGGCCAATTCAAAAGACGACGCGATCGTCGTGCCGGCGTCGGCCGTGACGCTCGAAGCCACCAACGCCGACGAAGGCACCGTGATGATTGTCGATGCGCAGAAGGTCGCGCGCGAGCGAAAGGTGACAGTCGGCGTGCGTTCCGGAGACAAGATCGAAATCGTTGAAGGGCTCGCGGAAGGAGACACAGTCGTGGTCGAGGGCAACTTCGCTCTGCCGGATGGAACCAAGGTCGAGATTGCGAAGGATGAAGAAGGCAAGGAAGGCGAGAAGGATGAGAAATGAAGTCAGAACCGCCTGCGGTAGCGGGCGGTTAGCGTCCCGTCACCAAGTCGCCTGGAATCCAAAGATTAACCGCCCGCTACCGCAGGCGGTTCTGACCTCATGCGGCTAGCCACCCTCGTCTCAAATCAGTCCCGCGCCATTTTGGTCATCGTGGCACTGCTCTGCGCGGCCGGTCTCTACGCAGCATTTCAGCTTCCGGTTGCGATTCTTCCGCAGACTGATTTTCCTCGCATCGTCATCATCGCCGACAACGGTGAAGCGCCGGCGTCACAAACCCTGGTCTCAGTCACGCGTCCCATCGAAGAAGCGATGAACGGAGTGCCCGGCATCGCGCGCATCAAATCAAAAACTGCGCGCGGGTCGTCCGAGATCAGTTTGTATTTCGATTGGAACGTCAACATCGTGCAGACGCTGCAGTTCGTGCAGGCGCGCATGTCGCAGCTGTCGTCGACCTTGCCGCCGACGGCGCAAATTCGAAATGTCGAACGATTGACCTTCGCCGTCTTTCCTGTCGCCGGCTACAGCTTGACGTCGGACAAACGCGACCAGGCGACGCTGCGTGATCTCGCGACTTATATCATTCGGCCGCAGCTCGCGCGCCTGCCCGGGGTCGCGATCGTCGGCGTGGCCGGCGGCAAGTCTCGCGAGTTCCATGTCGTCATCGACGCGGACCGATTGGCCGCCCACAATGTTTCGGTGCAGCAGGTGACCGAAGCGATTAAGGCCTCGAACATCATCGAATCGCCCGGATTGATCGACGAGAACCATCAGCTCGAACTCGCGCTCATCAGCGGCCAGGCGCAAAAGCCGGACGAACTCAGCAAGATTGTCGTGGCGACCGTGAACAACGCGCCGGTAACCGTAGCTGATGTGGCGACCGTCACCGGCGGCGTCGAACCCGAATACACGATGGTAACCGCCGACGGACGTCCGGCGGCGCTGGTTAACGTCAATCGCCAGCCGGACGCGAATACCGTCGCGGTGGTTGATGAAGTTCGCCAGACGCTCGCTTCCATACGCGGACAGATTCCGAGCGACGTGCACGTGGCGGCTTATTACGATCAATCGCTGCTGGTGCGCGATTCGATCAGTTCAGTGCGCGACGCGATCATCATCGGGCTGCTGCTGTCGGTCGTGATCCTTTACGCCTTTCTGCGAAACTGGGGCACGACCTTCGTCGCGATTCTGGTAATTCCAGTCACCATCCTCGTGACCTTCCTGGCGATGTGGCTGGCTCATCTGAGTTTCGATCTGATGACGCTAGGTGGCGTGGCGGCGGCAATCGGGCTGGTGATCGATGACGCGATTGTCGTCGTCGAGAACATTTACACTCACGTCAGTCGCGGGCAATCGAGACGAGAAGCCGTGCGGGCTGCTGTGACTGAAATCACGGCGCCCATCATCGGCTCGACGATTACGCCGGTGGTCGTCTTTCTGCCGCTGACAATCCTGACAGGAGTAACGGGCGTTTTCTTTCGCTCGCTGGCGGTGACCATGTCGGTCGCCTTACTGACTTCGCTGGTGCTGGCGCTCGGGTTCACGCCCGTGTTGGCTGAACGATTCGTG